>FWPV01010552.1_pt1 | contig 15063 bp, 5 predicted proteins | sample 2228371 | NCBI WGS metagenome assembly FWPV01 (sample SAMEA103939776, study PRJEB20133) | metagenome
TTGGAAAAGTTTAAAACTTTTCCAGAAAGCAAACCACAACCAATTATTATTATTTGCATTGATGATAAAAATATGCCATATTTTTTTATCCCGAATTCCCCATACATAGGTATTCGTTTTCCGTACTAGTAGGATGAAACCACAGGGTTTTATCCTTTTCTTTAAGGATTAAAATTTTTCATTCCCCTTGGTTTTAAAATTGGACTTGACATGCATAAAATTTTAAATTAAAATACTGTATGATTACACTAATACAGTAGGAGGAATTATGTTAAGCATTTTTTTGAAGGACTTAAGGCAAAATCTCTTATTAATATTTTTTTGCATTTTGCGACCTTTTTTCGTACCCCCAATTTGAAAAATATTTTTTAAAATTAATTATGAAGATGCAAAGAATATTTTTTATGTAATCTTAGTATTTATATTTATTCCAATATTTTTGATTATATTTTCCGGTTCGTTAATTAAAAATGAAAATTTTAATCTTTTAAGGCAATTGCCCATATCTTTAAATAAAATAATATCTTCAAAATTAATTTTTATAGTTATTATTTATTTTTTTCTTTCAATATTGTATTTTAGTTTTTTAAATATCCCAAAAGAGGAATTTCCGCTTATTGTTATTTTTATTATCCATATTTATTGTGTTTTTTTATTATCATTTTTAAACTTTTCTTTTTGTAGCATTTTTAAAAAAGAAATTGCCTTTTTCTTTACTTATATTATATTTTTATTAAACCTAATTGTTTTTTATCATATTTATAAAATTACAAGTGCTTACATTTTAATAAAATTTGAAGTTTATATAATTTATTTATTTCTTTTTGCTTTTTCCTTATTTTTATTCTTCTATTTACCAAAATATTTATATTTTGGGAAAAAATTTGGATTTAAAAATGCTATTTTCATATTTTTTATTCTTATTTTCCCTTCTATCTTTCTTTTTTTGAAAAAAAGTATTTGGATGAAGGAATATACTCTTATAGAAGCAATAGCGGATTACTATCCAATAAGTAAAGATGAAATGTTAATTCAAGATTATAAAAATTGGGAAATTTATTCTTATAATTTAAAATCTAAAAATCTAAAGCCATTAAATAGCTTAATAGGACTGAGAATTCATTATTATTTTGAAGATAATTTAATCTTCAGGAGTAGGGGCATTTATATAAGAAAATTCTGTAATAAGAAAATAGATTGTAGTATGTATTACTTTTACAAGGTTAATGAAAAAAAACTCAAGAAAGTTGGTTTTTATCCTTACGGTGCAACATTTTTAAATTCTATTGTTTTTTGGTATAAATGGAAAAAGGATGAATCTGATAATACTTTTCTAATAAATTTCAAAAATTTAGAAAATGACTTGTGTTTTTCAGATTATTGCCAATCCAGATATATCTTAAGAAATGGGATAATTTATAGAAAGAAAGAAAAAGGGGAAGAAATAATTTATTATGTTGATTTTGAAAATGGAAAAAAAATTGAAATATTAAAAGGAGAATATCTAATAAGATTAGGTTATCCTTATCAAAAGGATCTCAAAAATTATGCATATCTTTTAAAGGATGGAAAGTGCTATAAATTTTACTCAGAGGGATTGAAAATTGAGTATTTAGGAGAGATTTATCCCTTAGCTGAGCTTGAAAAAAGATATCTTTTAGCTTTTAGCAAGAAGGATAAAAAATTAATATTATTAAAAGATTACAATGTAATAAAGGAATTAAATTTTCCTTATGACATAGTTTGGGGGAGAAAAGATCCTTTTTCAGGAAAGCAAGCAACTATTTTTGCAGGAAAAAAGGGTGAGGAAGCTGACGAAATTATTGTTTACTTAGAAAATGAAGAGATAAAAATATATTCTTTGAAAAAAAATCAAAGGTTTTATTCTTTCTTAAAAAAAGAAGGAGAAATAATTATACTTAAGGAAAAGAAATTTCCTTTCTTAGATAATTTAAAATTTAATGTTCCCCATATTTACAATTTCAAAACAGGTAAGGAAAGGGTATTATGAATTTCAAGATTGATCCCAAAAAACCAGAACCAATTTTTTTACAAATTTCAAATGCAATAAAGGAAATGATTTTGGAAGAGACATTCAAAGAAAAGGATATGCTTCCTTCTGTAAGAGCTCTTGCCTTTGAATTAAAGGTAAATCCAAACACTGTTCAAAGGGCATATAAGGAATTAGAGAGGGAGGGTTGGATTGAAGTTTTAAGGGGAGAAGGTTATATAGTAAAAAAAACATCTGAAAATGAGATAAAATCCTTCATAAAAGAAAGAAAAAAAACAATTGAAAAAGAAATCTTATCTTTAAAAAAAGCAGGGGCAGAATTGGAAGAAATAATAAAAATAATTGAAGAAATATGGAGGGAAAGATGATAGAAGTTAAAAATTTATCAAAGAGTTTTGGAAAATTAAAGGTCTTAAAAAATTTAAGTTTTAAAGTTGAGGAAGGGGAAGTAGCATTAGTTTTGGGAAGAAATGGAGTTGGAAAGACAACCCTTTACAATTTGCTTTTAGGAAATCTTTTAAAGGATAGAGGAGAGATTTCAATTTTTGGACTAAAGCCCGAAAAAGAAAGGGAAAAGATAAAAGAAATTGTAGGTTTTATGCCAGAAGGGGATTATTTTTATGATAGCTGGACAGTTAAAGAAAATTTAAATTTTATACGGAAATTTTTCAAAAATTGGGATAGGGAAAAGGAGCTATTGGAAAGGTTTAAGATAGATGAAAAACAAAAGATAAATCAATTAAACAAAGGGGCAAAGAGGAAGCTTTCCCTTCTTTTTGCTTTATGCCACAATTCAAAATTATTTTTCTTTGATGAGCCCTTATCGGGGATTGATCCAATTTTTAGAGAAGAAATTTTATACTCAATAATTGATGAGATACAAAGAAAAGGAGGGACTTTTTTAATTTCTTCACATTTTTTAGAAGAACTTGAAAATATTGGAACATATTTGATTTTTTTAAAAGATGGAGAAGTTATCTTAGAAGGAAAGATTGAAGACTTAAAAAACACCTTTGGTTTAATTGAATTAAAGATTGAAGAAGAAGCTCCTAAAAATATAAAAGTATTAAAAGAAATACAAATTGGAAATAAAAAGATCCTTTATTGTCAAAGAATTAAAAAAGAAGAATTTGAGTTTAACCAAGTTTTAAATTTAAACGAAATATTTAAAGTTTTGCTTAAAAGTTGAATTGAATTATACAAAATTTATATTAGCTTAATTTAGAAAATTCTATGCCTTCACCTTGACTGCAGAACTGCTGCTCTTCTGCTCAGCTGCACTACTGCTCTTCTAAGATCCTAAATGTCTAATGCTTTATGCAAAATGCTAATGATATAATTAAAAGAGTGAAATATTTGGATTTTTTGCCACCTTTGATTTTGAAGGTAAATGAAAAAATACCTTGGGCAAAGTATATAAAAGGCACTGTCTTATTTTCAGATGTCTCTGGATTTACTCCAATGTCAGAAAAACTTTCAAAATTTGGTGCAGAAGGGGCTGAAAATTTAACTGAGGTTTTAAATAAATATTTTTCAAATATGATAGAAATAATAAATGAAAATGGTGGAGAGGTGATGAAATTTGGTGGAGATGCAATCCATTGTTTTTTCCCCTTTGAAGACAGTTTAAATTATGCCACTTTTTCTGCAATTTCAATGCAAAAAGAAATGGAAAAATATAAGAAAGTAAAAACCTTAGCAGGAAATTTTTCTTTAAGTATGAAAATTGGAATTTCTTCTGGTGATGTTTTAATTGGTACTGTTGGAGATGAACTTTTAAGATGCGAATATATCTTTGCAGGAAAACCCGTTGACTTATCAGCAGAAGCAGAACATTATGCAAAGGCAGGGGAAGTTATAATAAATATTGAAGAAGAAAAATTGCCATCTAATATTAAATTTGAAAAGGTAAATGAAAATTTTTATAAAGCATTATCAATTGATTTTGAAAATAAAAAATTAACTAAGGAAAAAGGAGAAATCAAAAATCTTTATATAAACTCATACCTTATACCAGAAATTTATGAAATTGTATCAAAAGGATATGAAGAACAAACGGGTGCCCTTTTGGATGTTCTTACAATTTTTTTTCAATTTTCTGGCTTTAATTATGAAAAAGGAAAATTTGATTTAAAGAAATTTCATGAATTTTTTTTAAAAGTAATTAAAATAACCGAAAAATATAACGGAAGGATAAACAGGATAAGCATGGGGGATAAGGGTAGTACCTTCCTCCTCTTATTTGGAGCCCCAAATTCCCTTGAAAGAAAGGAAGAAATTGGATGTCAGTTTGCTTTGGAAATTAAAGAAATGATTGAAAAAGAATTTCCAGAAATTAAATTTAAAATAGGTATGAATTCTGGAAGCACTTTTTCAGGTATTGTAGGGGGAAGTGGAAGATTGGAATATACAGTAATGGGAGATTCTGTAAATTTTTCAGCTCGCCTGATGCAATTTGCAGAAGATAATCAAATAATTTTAAGTAAAAAGATAAAAGAAAAAAGTGAAAGAATTTTTGAATTTGATTTTTTGGGTGAAAGAAAATTTAAAGGAAAAGAAAAATTAGAAGAAGTTTATTTGTTAAAAAAAAGAAAAGAAGAAGAAGAAAAAGAATTAAAAGAGATAAAAATATATGGAAGGGAAAAAGAAACAAAAGAGATATTAAATTTCTTAAAAAAAAGTTCAAAGGGAAAGCCCTTTGCTTTTTTTATAGAAGGGGAAGCAGGTTTAGGGAAGACACACCTTTCAAATTATATTATGAAAATTGCAGAAAAGGAAAAATATAAAATTTATAAAGAAAAAGGTGAAATAACATTAAGAAGCCATCCCCATTTTGCAATTAAAAAATTAATTGAAAAAATTTTATTTGAAGAAAAGGAAAAAAGTGAAGAAAGTTTAAAAAATATATTAAAGGAAGCAGATGAAAGTTTTCTTAAAAGTTTGCCTTTTCATTTAGAATTTTTTGGTTTAAGCCAAGAAAAAACAAAGATAAGCGAAGAAGTAAAAAAGAAAGCTTTAAATTATCAATTATCAAAGGTAATTTTAAAAAAAGCAAAAGATAAAAAGATTTTTATATTCTTGGACAATTTGCACTGGCTTGATTCCTTATCCATAGATTTGCTTTTAACACTCCTGCAAAACTTTGATAAAGAAAAAATATTTATTCTTATTTCAGGAAGGGAGATCCCTGAAAGAGAAAAATTTCAAAATTTAAAAGTTTGCAAATTTATTAAATTAAAAGAAATTGAAAAAAATGACCTAAAAAAAATCTTGAAAGATATTTTGTTGGGAGAAGCCAAGGAAATTTTAATGGATTTTATAATGAAACAAACGAGGGGAAATCCTTTTTATTCAATTAGTTTAATAAATTATTTAAAGGAAAAAAATTTTATAGAAGAACATTTAGGCGAATGGACAATTAAAAGGGGAATGGACTTTAAAAAAGAATTTACCTTTGATGAAATAATTTCTTCAAAGATATCAGATCTTTCAATACCTGAGAAAATAATTTTGAGAGTTTCTGCTTGTATTGGAAGTACCTTTGAAAAAGATTTAATTAAAAAAGTTTTAAAAAAGGAATTTGATGAAAAAATATTTGAAAGTTTAATAGAAAAGGGTTTCATAAAAAGCATTGAAAAAGATAAATTTTCCTTTTCTTATAATTTAATTCAAGAAACAATTTATAAGGAAGTTCCAGAAAAATTGAGAAAAAAGAACCATAAAAATATTGGAAATGTGATGGAAAAAATGTTTAAGGATGAAATAAAGAAATATTTTCCAAACCTTTCAAACCATTTTTATCTTGGAGGTGTAAAAGGAAAAGCATTAAATTATTCCTTAAAAGCAGGGGATCTTTTGTTTGAAAAATATGCATATCCAGAAGCAAGATATTTTTATGAAAGGGCTTTTTATATTTTTAAAAATTATTTAAGGGATATAAAATTTGAAAGTGGATTAAAATATTCAAAGACATTAATTAGATTAGGGGATTTAAAAAAAGCAATTGATATATTAAATAGCTTAATAAAAAATGCAAAATTGAAAAATAAAAAGGAATTTTTAAAGCAAAGTGAAATACTGAAGATGGAAGGGATGAAGAGGTTAAGTGATTTTTCATATATAGAAAGGGCAAAAAATTTTATAAAAGAAGAAAAGGATAAAAAAATTTTAAACCATATAAAATGCTTGCTGGCAGAAGGACTTATGAGGACTGGAAATTTAGATGGTGCTTTAAATTTATTTTATGAAATTATAAAAGAAAAGGGATTTTCTTTAAAAGAAGATATAACTTCTTCTTATACTTTTATTTTGGGTATTTTAACAATTCAAAGAAAAATGGATAAGGCATTTGCAATGTACAAAGAGGCACTTCAATTTGCAGAAAGGGAAAAAGATTTTTATCAAATTATAAAGTTAAAAATTGCCTATTCTGGAATTCTTTTACAAACAGGTAAAATTGAAGAAGCAATCAACTTATTAAAGGAATTGATAGATTTTGTTGAAAATTTTGGAGATTATTATTATCTTGCTTCAATTTATTTAAACATTGGGAAATTATTAATTGGAAAAGGAGATTATGAAAATTGTGATAAATATTTAAATGCTGCAAAAGAAAAATTTGAAAAAATTGGAGGAATGGAAGGTTTGGGAGAATTTTATTTAGAAAAAGGAATTTGTGCCTTTTATCTAAAAAAATATCTTGAATCATACAATTATTATTTAAAATCATTAGAAATTTTTGAAAGTATTGGAGAAAAAATGGAAAAATTATGGATATTTTATAACCTTTTTGAAGTATGTATTTACCTAAATAATAAAAAAGAGGCATTGAAATGGTATAAAAAGGGGTTATCTTCCTTTAAAAAAGAAGATAACCCTAAACTTTATGAAATGTTTATTTCTTTAAAAGAAAAAATTAATAATATGTAAATCCATTTGTAATTATTCCATATTGTCCATTGGGATTTACAACTTTTACATCCACTGCACCTACTGAGTGAGCTGGGGTCTTGCAATTTATTAAGTATTCTGAAACAAATGTTATGTCTGTTGCTAATATGTTGTCAAAATATACCTTAGCCCCACTTTGAAAATTCCTCCCATAAATGCTAACTTGTGTTCCACCCGTTGTAGGTCCTGTGGATGGCACTACTGCTTCTGGATTTGGTGGTTGTGTCTCTATTTGATAGTTCCATACATTGTAATAACAGGGATCACAAGATGGTGCTGTATCATTATAAAGGCTTGTCCCATTTGGTATTGCTCCTGATATCTTTTCTTCTGATGAAAAAAATGGATCACTTGACCTGTATACAAAATAATACCCATCTATTTGACTGTTTTCTCCATAGGAATCATCCCACCTTATTGTGTATGTTGCCCCTTCTTTTGTTACCATTATTGTTATGTGCTTGTCATCTTCTTTTTTTAAATTATTCCTTCCATTGTTCTTTTCTGATCCATCATTGTCTCCTCCTCCATCTGTATCTCCACTGCAGGGATTTGTATCTTGTGCAAATTCTTCTATGTTTGTCAAGTAATCATAATCAGGATCTTGTCCTGCATCATTTAAATTTTTGTTTAAGCAATAGTATTCTTCTTCATAAGCATCTGGCATCTGGTCTGAATCTGTATCCAACAGGTTTATATCCCAGGTCTTGGGTCCTGACCAGTTTGAACCATAAGGTATATTGTTCCCATCTAAGTCCGGTCCACTTATGGATATTATCCCTACATTCCCTGCTTTGTCTATTGCTTGTAAATAGTATGTTATATTTCCTTTTAAGTTTATACTCCCACTCCAGTTATTTCCTGTTGTGCTTTGTAAATCAAAACTTTTCCAGGTGTTTGTCCTTATGTCATTGTATGTGATTATTACCCTGTATACCCCTGATATATCAGATACTTGTGCAGTAAAGTTTGCTTTAAGCCCTTCTTGCGTATGAAATCCATTTATACCTGGATCTGTTATTGTAGGTGCTGTTATATCTGAACTGTTTGAGTAATATATTGTAAATTGCATATCATTAAATTTGCTTTCTACATTTGTTGATGAATTGTAATAACCAGTATGGACTAACATATTTGTATATCCCACCTGTCCTATCCCTCTTAATGTTGAAGGTGTAGAAACTCCAAAGGATGTTCTAACTCCTGGAACAAAAATGTTAGAACCTGGTAATGGTCCTTCTCCATTGTCTATGTTTGTTGACCTGGGAACTGCTATTACTGGATCAAAGGGTGTCTCATTTTCATAAGCCCCACCTACAAATATTATCCCATGGGCATTTGTGCCTGATAGGTATGAATTGTATTTGAAATGGGGCTGAATTGCATCCCCTACTTCCCCTGATGCTTGACCATTTAGTTTGTAGTATTTTCCATCTGGTGTTGTAACTGCTTGGTATGTTCCTTCCCCAAATGTAAAATTTAATTGAAGTTCTGTTACTCCAGGTGGTAATGCAAAGTTTTCTTTTTCTGTCTTTAACTCTTTTTTCATACATATCCCTTTTACACATGCCTCATCTGGTCCATCTGGGGGTGGGAGTTCTTCTTCTCCTTTGTATCCTGCTATCTTGTTTACTATTAAGGTGTTTGGTATTCCAAATAGGGTTAATTCATGTATTGCTTTTTCATCAAAGACATCATATCTTTTTTCTTCTAAGTAATAACTCCTCTTTGCTTCTGATAATGCCTCTCCTATCTTTATGCTATCTTTTGATAGGATCTTTTCTGTTATTTTTTCCATTAGTTTCTCTGTAAGCCCTTTTCCATAACGCATACCCCATCCATATCCAGTGTTTCCTATGTATGCAAGGACTTCTTTTTTTGACATAAGTTCTGGTAAGTCCAAATTGTTTGGATCAATCTCTGGCACTGGTAAGCCAGAATGACATCCTGAGGTGTAAAGTATTGTCCTTGATAATTTCTTTGAGTTTAAATCCATTACCATTGTTGATAAATTTCCCGTTGAAGTTGCAAAGTTGTAATGGTTTGCATGGGTGTTTATGTTTGATAGTTGATGTATTGGCGTGGAATTGAAAAGTTGGTTTTCTAAGTCCGTTGGGGAATATTGTTTGTCTATACAAAAATCTTCTGTCTCTCCTTCTGGATTATCAATTAAACAATCTACTGTTTTTCCTGCTGAAAAAAATCTTTCTTTTATGTCATAGGCACTGTCATAGATAAAATCAAGCCCTGTTATTAAAACTTTATCTGAGGAGCTTTTTAAGTTTACTTGCCCATCTGCTGCAAGGTATGAATTTATTACTCCTATTATTTGTTCTGGGGTTTCTACAAGTCGACCTACTGAAAAGTCATTTAAGTATATTGTGAAATCTTCTATTGTCTCTGGTTCTAATTCTCCATAAAAATTGTCTGTTAAGAAGTATCCTTGATTTAAGGCAGAACCAATTGTGGTGTTTGTGTTTAAACCAACTTCAAGTGGATATCTGGATTCTGGATATATGCTTGTGTTGTCTTGAATTCTGTAAAAGGGTATTTGTCTGTCATCTCCTACAATTATTATGTATCTTGTGTTTGTAAAGGTGTTATTTATCTGATCAAATATGTAATTTCTTATGGCTTCTGCTAAAAGGTTTGCTTTTGTTTGGTTTGTGGGTTCTCCATCCCAGTTTGTATAGGCAGTTTGGATTGATGGAACTGATGCCAAATTTAATAAAAAGCCATTTACTTTTGTATGTCTTGCAAGTTCGGATAATTTATTTTCTAATCCTTCAGAACTCCCTGGATATTGATCTTCTATTCTTTCTTTATTCCAGATTATTAGGGTTTGAATTGAAGTTGTAGTGGGCTGGATTATGTAAAAGTTTTCATCTGATGTGTCTTCTGCCTTGTTTTCTCCTCCATCCCATACCTCTATTTTTATCCTCCCTTCTGCACTAGGAAATGTTTGACCTTGGGCTTGTGCTTCTTCTTTTGTTGGCAGATACCATAAATAACTTGTGTTTTCTACTTCCAAACCATTTGAATTGCAGGTATCATTTTCTGTATCTGCAATGCAAGTCCAGTTTAAACCTCCATCTGTTGAGTAAGATAATAAAATCCTTGAAAGGGGTGGAAAATTTTCTTCTACTTCCCAGACAATTAAATATGTTTTTCTATTTGAGGTATCTGGTGAATAAGGTATGGACTCACCTCCGTTTGGAGTAATTAAAATAGAATTTGGAGACTGGCCATCCTTTATAATTAATAAAGTATCTTTATAATATTCAAGCCCACCTTCATCTATTACCTTTAAACCTACACTATATTCACCAGGCAAGATAATCCCATAACTTTCTAATTCTGCTTGAGTTAATTGAACTTTTGGCTCATTTGAAATAGGTGTTGCTCCTAAAAGCCATTCATAAGATACAATTGAATCGCCTAAATCATTTTCTCCTTCATTAAAACTATTTTGCCCAGTGAAAATTTCCAAATATTCATTATTGGTGGCATCTAATACCAAACATATGTCAGTACAATTATATGAAACTTCATAATTTTTTTTGAATTCAACAAAGGGAGGTCTGTTTTTAATTTCATTACATTGAAGTATCCCATTAGGAATATCTAAAATCCTACTATAAATAACAGAAGAATTAAGATTGGCTCCTTTTGAGTAAGCAGTAAGAATCTTTTTATGGTTGTTTGCCATAGAAAATATCTTTTTATTTCTTATTTCACAATCTTTAGAATAAATATCAATATTTTCTGTCAGAGGTCCATCTATGTCATAAATTCTAAAACTGTAGCCCATTTCATCTCCTGCCTTGCTCCAATACAAAAATATTTCTGTTCCTGTAAAAAAAGCATCTAAACTGTTTTCTCCAATATTTTTACCATATTCTTCTGCCTTAAAAGGGCAACTTATTGAATTACATTCATTTGGGTCTATAATTTTTGCTTTTATAATTAAATGGTCATATGTATAAACGACAAAATAATACTTTCCACCCCAAACAAGGGCCACTTTTGGTGGAATTTCAGCTTGATCAACTTCAAAGGGGCTTACAATAAAATTTCCATAATCATCTAAAATTGCAAAATAAACTTTACCATCATTTTTATTACTCCAGCAAATCCCCCAACCACTTTTGTATTGAGAATCATTATAAACAATTTCCACTTCTTCAATTTGATCTAAATTGTCAGTTATTTTAACAGGATTTGGAGTTCCTGAAGGGTAAGAAAAAAACTGAAGTTCTTGCTTTGTTCCATTGTTTGAAACCATTCCAAAAATACTTCCATCTTCTTTTAATGAAACATCAAAGAGACCAAAATAAGTATCGGAATTTTCTAAGATTTGTGTAGGCATTTCAACCATTGTCCCTAAATTATCATATTTTGCCATATAAAATCCCTTTGGCGAATCAACTTCAATTAACATCATCCATTTTTTAACTTCTCCAGAGAGATTATTTGTTGTATTATCTGATATCTTTAAATACCATGTTCCTTCAATAAAAATACCTACAAAATTAGATAAAGCTTCTTCTGGTTGATAAAATCCATTAAAGGGAGGTGAGCCAGAAGTTATAGAAGTTAAAGCATAATCGTCAAAGTAAGTAAAATAGTTTGAACCCCCCATTCCATTATTTGAGCTTAAAATTATTTCCTGACTATTTGGACCTATAAGAGAAATTGTAAGATCACCATCTTCTGGATGTTCAATTTCTACATAAACTAATAACTTTCCAATTGTATACCACCCTTCAATTGTTATAGGTATTGAAACATATCCCCCATCTGGTATTTGGGTATTATTATTATTTTCATAAATTAAAGGTGCAGTATCCCATATAACCCAATAATTATCTTCTTGGTTATTCCATAAAACTTTATGAAACTGAGCTCCTGGCTCTTCAGTTATATGAACTTTTTCTTTATAATTTACAATTTCCATGTTTTCATTTAAGAGAGAAAATTGCAAAGCATAGTTTGAAGGATCATTTTTTATAAAAGAAACAAAAAAATTTTCACCATCAGAAGAAATGTTGATATCTTTTGCACCAAAATTTATATCAGATAAAAGGATTTCATTTTTAGAAGGGGCAAAGGCATAAGGATGGGAAGAAAAGGAATGGTTTGCAAATATTTCTGAGTTTTCACTGTGGGGAGATAATCTTTTATCACTCCATACAAAATAACTTCTTTCTGAATCAAAAGAACCATCAAAACTATTGCTTTCAATTGTTCTTAAAAGTTTATTTGAAATAATATGTTCTTCTGAAATATCATTAAAATTTTCTGCATTAATACTTCTAAAATAAATTGCTTCAAAATAAAAACCACTTGCATCTTTATCACAAGTATCTTGAAGCCAATGGACAATCCACCGGTTTGCACTTTCTGAGTAAGAAATAAAAGGATTATAAGCTCCATTATTATAGATGCCCGCATTAGAAATGTTAACATTGTATTTTTCATACAAATATTCTCTTCTTTCTTCTTCCATAGCCATTTCTATTATTGCTAAATGAACTTCATGAGTTTGAGAAGTGCAAAATTCTGGAGTATTATCATCTTCCCAAACAATTCCATAATGAACAGGTTCTGGTTCCAGTTTTACTGCAACTTTTGGGTTTTTTGCATTTTCTATTTTACAAGTACCCCATTGGCATTCATTGAAAAATAATCCTCCAGATTCATCAACCTTATAAATCCCATAATAAACATTATTTATCCCTTCTTCCAATTTTTGATAAGCAATAAAATATTGATCATAGGTATAATCAAATTTAATGTCAAAATTTTGAACATTTGTATCAATTAATGCAGAAGTATGGGTAATTTGAAAAGGGATATCATCATCAATTTCTAACAAATATAATGAATTATTTTTAATAAGAAGCATTCCAATCTTATACCTTGTTGGTGCCCATACCATTCTATGGAGATTGCCTTCATCAATAAAATAATGGTCTGATCCTTGCGTTTCTCCTTTTCTATTTATTGTTGTAATGTATATATTTTCATTTTCGTTTTCATTTTTTTTATATGCACAAATAAATTTATCAATCCAATGGTTGTATATCAAAAATGGATTAAAAGCATCTCCTTTAATCTTTCTTGGACCTACTTTTTGTTCAAAAAATCTATCATAAGCAGAAAAATAAATACCTTGACCTGCAAAGTTATCTTCCCATACAACACCATAAATATTAGGTCCTAAAGCAATTGAAGGATTTTGGCTTTTATAAGGGTCTGCTGTTAGTTGATGATCCTCTTGATCTGAATTGGGAAAACTTCTTATCTTTCCTACAGGAATTGAAAATAATAAAAGGTCCTCTCCTTGATCTGTTGTCATTTCTAACTTAAATTTTAATCTGTAATGGCAGGGAATATCTCTATTTACTTGAAATACAAATCCATTTGAATTACATTTGGAATCATCTAAGCCTATATCTTGCCAAGTATCTGTATTGTCATAAAATAAAATTAAGGGATTTCCATTAATTGTTTCTGAATTTAAAAGAGTTAAGGTTCCAGAGATTCCTGTAATAGTATTTTCTGTAATATTACATAATTCGATTTTCAAATTCACATTTTGACCAGGAAGCAAATGTCCATAAGTTCCGCAATTTGGTGGGAATGCTTCATCGCCTGCAGAATATCCTTCATATTCAAACAAATTTTCAGAAAATACACTTATACTAATGAAAAGAATAAAAAATAATAATTTCTTCATACAACCTCCTTACCCTTAAAAAAGGGATTTTTTCTCTAATATATAATTTAGCATATTTTTTTTAATTTGGTGTGATCTGGATCACATTTTATAGATTTTTTAGTTTTTCTTTAATTTGGCTTAAATTATTTAAGGGCTTTTCGCAATGGTAATCTTTGCAAATATAAAGGGTTGGTTTGAAATCTATCATTTTAATGTTTTTTAAAAAAGGATGATTTTTTGAAAGGAAATTTTGCCCTTCTTCTCCATCTGCAAAAATTATGACTTTTTCCTTTGAAAAATTTTCAAAGATTTCACAAATAAAATCAAAATAATCTTCCCTTTTGCAAGCTATAATAAATTCAATTGGATTTTCAAAAAAAATTAAAGAAGTTAAAAAATTAGGCATAGATGTTGGGTTATTTCCAATATTTTCTGATAAATTTTCAATTACCCCTTTTGCTATGTTTAAATATTTTGTATTTTGAGTTAATTTTGAAATTTTTAAAAGGTTTAAAAGGGAAATGGAAGTTCCAGAGGGAATGGCTGACTCATAATCATCAGTTGTTTTAAATAAAATATCTCTTTTATTTGTATTATAAAATAATTTTAAATTTTCATCATAAAATTTCTCTGTCTGAATTTTTTGAAGTTCAAAAGCCCAATTCAAATATTTAAATTCACCTGAAATTTCATATAAATCAATTAAACCCTTAATTAAAAAAGAATAATCTTCCAAAAACCCATCACCTACGGCTTTTTTATTTCTAAAATATCTAAATAAATTTTTATTTTTAGAATTAAGTAAATTCTTTAAAACAAAATCTGCTAAATCTTTTGCTTCCTTTAAATATTTTTTATCCCTTAAAATTAAGGAAGCATTTGAAAAGGAGGAAATAGCAAACCCTTGAAGAAAGGTTACTTTTTTATCATCTTTCTTTGGCTTTTTCCTTTTTTCCCTAAAATTGTATAAAATTTTTAAAATATCCTCCATTTCTTTTCCATTCTTTTTGTAAACAACTCCTTCAACTAAACCAAAATTTTCAAAAAAAAGTTTACCCTTTTCTTTTCCCAATATTTCAAAGATTTCTTTTTCTTTCCATTTGTAAAAAGCACCTTCTTCCATTTCATTTTTTTCATTTAAACTATCTGCATCAATTGCTGAAACCAAACCCCCTTCTTCTGACTTCATTTCTTTTAAAATAAATTCAAGCAAATTTTCTGAAATAGTTTTAAAAGATTTTTCTTTATTTATTTTATAAACCTCCAAAAATAATTCCAGGAGTCCAAGCTGGTCATATAACATTTTTTCAAAATGGGGGATTTGCCATTTTTCATCTACACTGTATCTATGGATACCACCACCAACTTGATCATAAAT
>FWPV01010553.1_pt1 | contig 15061 bp, 11 predicted proteins | sample 2228371 | NCBI WGS metagenome assembly FWPV01 (sample SAMEA103939776, study PRJEB20133) | metagenome
GCAAACTGAAAAAGTTTGAATCAGCTAGTTTAAAAGTTAGATTTAAAATAACTTGACAAAAAATATTTAATCTTTTAACTGTTAACTAGTTAAATGTTTTTATATTAACTGTTAACCAAAATGGTTGATCTAAATCATCAAAGTTTTATAGATTCGCTGATTTTCAAAATGCACCAGCTGATAGTTTTAGTCAGCAAATTTGTTGATGCTCGCTTACAATCACAAGTTAATTTAAGTCTTTCTCAATTTTTAATTTTGTCTGCTATCAGTTGTCCTAAACACCCAAATAACCAAAAAGCAATTGCCACCTCTTTAGATATGAGTACAGCTGCAGTGAGCAAACAAATTGAGTGGCTTGAGTTAAATAAAATTATAAAAAGAAGCCAACTGCAAATAGACCGTAGGCAACACCTTTGGGAAATGACCAATATAGGTAGACAAAAATTTGAGCTCGCTGTTAAAGAAATACAAGCTATTACAGACCAAATTGAATCAGTTATGAATGATGAAGAAAAAACAATAATTGAGAAAAGTTTAGATAAAATGTTTACACAAATTGCCAATTCAAAATCATCAAAAAATTAAGTATATGTCCGCTCAAAATAACCCAAAACCAAAGTTTAACATAGCTTATTCTGTAGCTAAGTTTTTTTTGGATAATACTAGAATCACCATCCTTGTCCTAGCTTTAGTTATAATTGCTGGTATAAGTTCTTTAATTGCTCTACAACCAACTGGATTTCCTAGTCCGACAGTAAATGCTGTAATAATCAACACTTTTTATCCCGGAGCCACCTCTGAAACTGTAGTTAAAGATGTTACCAAACCGATTGAGGGAGCTATTGCTCAAATTGAAGGAATAGACACTTTTAGATCTGAAAGTTCAAATTCCTTTTCGCGAATTGTAATATCTCTAAATGTAGGAATTGATGTAGACAAAGTTATTAGTGATATACAAAGAGAAGTTAATGCTCTCAATTTTGTAGATGGTGTGAGCCAGCCAAATATCTTTTCTCCAAGAATTAGTGGTCCGGATGTTATTTTTGCTATTGCTGGCAACGATCGAGCTAGATTATTTGAAGTTTATAACAATTTCAAAAATGATATACTCTCTCTTAGTTCGACCGCCTCAGCTTCGGCTCAGGTTAGCCTCAGTCAAAAAGTAGTAGTTGTTTTAGATAAAGACAGGTTAAGAAAAGAAAATATTGATGAGGCTCAAATAAAAACTCAACTAGCCTCCATTGGTCAGATTTTACCAGTAGCTTCTAATGTTACCATCAACGATCAAAACAAAAGTATTTCTACAACTTTAGACGATGTTAGCTCTTTGGAAGCAATTAAAAATTTTGAAATTTTTGTAACTCCTCAAATTATACCAAACCAACCACCTTTTGGAGACAGTTTGCAAAGTAAAAATATTAAGTTAGGGGAGCTAGCAACCGTAGAAGTTCAGTATTTTTATACTAACAGTAGAGGCGAGATTTTGGACGATATAGAAACTTTGTATGGTTTTAATAAACAAAATCAAGGAGTAGTTTTACCATCAGTACTACTAAATGTTAAAGCAGTTGAAGGAACTAATTTAGCTAAGTTTGAACAAGAACTCGAGAATTTGGCTAAAAGTTATGACAATGTAGTTTATGCTAGTTACAAAGAAATTGGAAAAAAGGACTTTTCTGATGTTGCAATTATCAAAGGTTATTCTATCAACGAACAAAATCAACAACAAGTAGACGAGGTTATTTCTGGATTAGTGGTTGGTGTAATCTTGGTATTCACATTAATGCTGATATTCGTCTCTTGGAGAGCGGCTATTTTGGCCTCTATTGGCATTCCGTTAAGTTTAACTTTTACGACGATTTACTTAGTTTTGATTGGAGAGAATCTCAACACTCTGGTACTCTTTTCTTTGGTTTTGGTTATCGGTCTAGTGGTTGATCCTGCCTTAGTTATTTTGGAGTCGATACAACGCAAAAAAGATTTGGGTTTAAGCTCTAAAGAGGCTGTTTTAGAATCTATGAAAGATGTGGGTGAAGGGTTGTTAATCTCTACTTTAACTAATTTAATTGTATTCTTACCGTTTGCTTTAGTTTCTGGTGTTTTAGGGCAAATTTTTGGCTACATCCCGATGACCATTATGCCCGCTTTGGTAGGCTCATATATCGTAGCTATCATTTTTTTAGCTTGGCTAGGTGGTAACATACTTAAAAAGAGTAAAAATTCTAAAGGAAGTGAGGAAGAAAACTTATGGCAAATCTCTAAATGGCTAATCAAAATAAACGAGAAAATTTTAAATATAAACCAAAAGACTAACAGAGTTGTTTCAATTGTTTTTAGAACAGTTTTCATTGTGGCAGCACTGATTATACCGTTGGCGGTTACAGCTTTCTTGTTTATCTCGGGTAAATTACAGGGGGTACAGTTTGCTTCTGGGCAAAACACTCGTTATCTAAGTATTACTGGAGAATTCTTAAATAAGATACCTAAAGCAGAGAGAAATCAGATAGAAAAAGAGGTCTTAAGTCTGATTAACCAAAACGAAGCAGTTTATGGAACAATTAGAAGAGAGGAATTTTCTTACATAATTCTGCTTAAAGACCGTCCAGATAGGGGTCGGTTTGCCAATCAAACTTCCGTAGATATTGCTAATCAATTAACACAACAAATTCAGAATAATTATGGTGATAAGTTTTTTGATGTACGTGTGGATATAATTAGAAACGGTCCACCAACTGCTGATTATCAAGTAAGCTTGGCTATTAAAAGTGAAGACTTAAATATTTTAGAGACTGCTTCAGTAGCTATCGGTAATTTAGCTTTAACTCAAGTTTGTAAGACTGGACCTAGTGAAATTCAGATAAAAGAAGACTGCCCCGAAGATAAAAGAATAGTGATTAAGGTGGATGATGGTTTTACTAATAGAGAAAATGTAGAAATAAGTATAGTTTTTGATAGAAATAAAATCGTAGAAAATAATTTGTATTTGCCAAACACACCACTGCTAGCTTTTGTTAACCAACAGGTATCTCAAAAATATACTGCCAGTGGCAGAGAAAAAGTTGGCAACATTAATTTAGAGGGAGTTGGATCGGACATTATCATAAAAAACGGGGTTACCAACCCGTCAACTATTGAACAAATCGAAAATATTGAAATTAACTCTTTAAGAGGAGAAACCTTTTTGCTAAAAGAAATAGCCTCCATACAGGAAGTACCTCAAAAACAAAACATCACTAGAATCGAAGGTGAAACTATTAACGAACTAAGACTAAGGTTAAATGAAGAAAATGCAAATAATCAGGGATTAGCCGCTCAAGTCGGAGCTAAATTAGTAGAATATTATTCTAAAGATAATTCTCAAAAAGCTAAGGAACTTGGTTTGAAAGAAAATAGTGTAGAGATATTTAGCTCTGGGGGTACAGCAGAATTTACTAGAACTTTTACAGAGCTGGGAATTGCTTTGATTTTGTCTGTTTTCTTAATTTATTTCCTGTTAGTCGTTTTCTTCAAATCTTTCACCATGCCACTAACCATAATGTTTACTATCCCTCTGACTTTTGTTGGAGTTTTTCCAGCTGTGGCAACTTTTGTAGGTAATGAATTTGGTTTCCTAGAAATAATCGGACTAATTATTTTAGTTGGTTTGGTGGTGAATGTGGCTATTTATCTAATAGATCTGGCTAACCAAAAAATTGAACAAGGGTGGGATCCTAAAAAAGCTATTGCCTTTGCCTCAGGTGTCCGTTTAAGACCAATCTTTTTGACTAATATAACCGCTGTGGCCTCACTAGCACCTCTATTTTTTACAAGTGAGTTTTACAAATCAATTGCTACCGTAATTATTTTTGGTTTAAGTAGCTCTGCCGTTACCTCGCTTTTTACAACTCCAATTTTATTTATCTTCTTTAAGTGGTTATCCGACAAATATCATCATACATCCCTATTTAATAGAATTAACTTTCTTATAATGCCAATTCTAGGCTTGATATTACCTTTTATAACTGCTAGTATAATACAAATTACGAGTTCAGACTCTACAAGTAGCTTGATGACAATTATTTCAAACAACTCGTGGCTGAATATTTTCTATTTGCTTTTGACCACTCCGTTTGTGTATATGATTATATGGGCTGTAAAGGAAATAAGGCAGGAGAAAAAGGCTTTATGAGACAGTCAATAAGTAGTAGCTTGTAAACTTTACTTAACACTAAAGAAATACCAAAAAATTACAGTTTTTGCTTATTGTGTAAGTTACTGCAGATTCGAGTAGGTTTGAAATTGACATTTGCCAAAAATTTTCCCACCAGCGACTGCTGTATGCATCGCAAAATTCCGGCAACCATGGCCTCTCAGCACCCCGACCATGCCAGCACCCCATTTTGGCATAACCAAGCCTTTATAGACACTTCTCAAGAAACTTTAGAAACTATTATTGCTTTTGAGGATCTAGATATTGACGAATATATGTGGGACTGGGAAGGAAAACTAGTGGACGAGTCTGTTACTGAAAGACTATTTGCTGACAAGTTTGACTATTTCAAAACCAACCAGTTAGGTAAAGACAAGTTTCTGACTTATAGGCTACCGAATCCTTTTGTGGAAACCGAGTTTAGACTTGGCAGGGCTTTTTTTGGTATGATCTCTGCCGATTCGCTAGCTCAAAAAGTGGGTTTGCATACTCCACCGCTTTTCGAAGCTATTTTGCCAATGTGCGAAAATGCTAAATCTCTTATAGACATTCAAGAGGCTTTTAGAGAGTTGTCTGGACTGAAACATTGGCTATTTAACACTCAAAGAGGTAATCTATACCACCTGCAACCAATTCCGCTGTTTGAACAGGTAGAAGTAATTAGTAATGCTGACCAAATTCTAGCAGAATACCTAAAAATGCATGAAGATAAATTTGGTTTTGTGCCTAAATACATAAGATTAATGGTGGCTCGCTCTGACCCTTCTTTGAATGCTGGCAATATTGCTAATATCTTAGCGATCAAAATCGCTTTATCTAAATTCCAAAAATTTAGTGAGCAAAAAGAAATTGATATCTACCCAATCATTGGTTGTGGATCCCTACCCTTTAGAGGCGGTTTAACACCTTATAATGTAGAAGATTTTGTTAACGAGTATAGTGGAATTAAAACAGTGATGATTCAAAGTGCTTTTAGATATGATTTTCCTCTAGAGGATGCCAAAACTGGTATAAAAAAACTACAACAGATTTTACCAAATAGCCAAGCACGAGTACTGGATTCCAAAACTGAAAAAGAACTAGCAAAAATGATTCAGATTTTTAAAAAACATTATCAAAATACTATTGGAATCGTGGCAAAACAGGTTAATATAATTGCTAATAGTGTGCCAAAAAGGCGAGAAAGAGTATTGCATGTTGGTTTATTTGGCTATTCTAGAGGTGTTGGTGGAATAAGTCTACCAAGAGCAATCAAGTTTAATGCTTCTATGTATTCTATTGGCATACCTCCAGAAATTATAGGTGCAGGCAGAGCCCTTAAAGAATTAAAAGAAAAAGGTTTGTTACCAACCTTAGCCAAACATTACCACGGATTTGCTAAAGACTACGAAAAAGTTGGTGGCTTTGTTGATAAAACTAATTTAGAAAAGCTAATTCAAGAGGATAGTGGCTGGCAAGCAGTGCAGCAAGATATAACAGAACTAGAAAATTATTTAGGCATCAAATTTCAACCAAGTACACCAGAACAGCAAGAACATGTTGCTATCTCTTCGTTGATATTTACTGGTATCCAAAAACAAATTGATGTAAGTGATCTAATTGTGAAGGCTGGTATTTTAAGAAGAAGTCTAGGCTAGACTTGTGTCCAAAATTTACAATTTTTAGCAAAAACCTACATTAATTTACACAATAAAAGAAATAAATTTTCTAATCTTAAATGATCTAAAAAACCTCACACTAGCCTAACTAACCATCTTGCTACTAAGGATAATTGATCTAACTTTTTTGCTTTTGCATCTCACTTGGATAGGTGTTGATAATTAATTAAACGGGTATAAATGGCACTTTACAAAAACACAAGTCTATTCAAATTATTTTATACAAACCTAAATTGCAATATTCTTCCGTAACTGAGCGATTTTAAGTCGCTGAAGATACCACACCCCCGCGGTATCCTTTTTACTTGGTATTTTTAGCTATAACAAACTGAATAGTAAAAATAGACACAAAGACTAGTACAGTGAAAAATAAACGAAAATCAGGTAAAACATTTCTAAATAAAATGTACAAAATACCAAAAACCGTAGCCGCTGTAATATAAGGTTTTAGCGAATTAAAGTCTGGCAGTCTAGTCATTCCTACAAGAATTCCAGCAACCCAAGCTGTGACCATCTCAGAGCTATAAGGCAACCATTCTGTTATAATTATCGCACCTACCAAAATTAAAGCAGAAATCATCATTATACTGTACTGATTGTAAACAGAATCTACTTGTTTATTGATGTGGGAAGTAATGTAAGTAGAAATTATAGCTAAAGGAACAAACAAAAAATGCCACTGCTCAGTTTGAGCAAACATACCGTCTGGATTAATCAAAGACCAGTCAACACCTTTGAAAATAGTAACTAAAACCCAAAACACTAAACTACCCAAAAAAGCAATAACTCCTAAAATTGAACCATTGCCATGTAAATACGGTGCATCATACTTTTGTGCTACGAAAGAAAAAATCCAAAATAGTAAAGCAACTAAAATACTAAGCAAACTTACCCAAACTATAAAATCTAAATAACCCAGATTTAAGCTAGAAAAATTTTCTGCAACTGTGACTCCAGCTAAAGCTCCTGTTAAGACCCAACCAAGAAAAATTTTATCTTTAACAAAGATTGCGGCAAGCAGACTGACAAGTAAAATTATTAAGCCAAAAACAACCCAAAAAGATTGATAACTGAAATAATTAAAATGAGCCCCAGCTAAACAGCTTGAAAAACAAAATAAAAATTGAAAGAGGTTTTTCTTAGTCATATTTTTAGAAAAACAATATCTTCAAAAGTATATTTACTAGTTTAGGTCAAGCCTACTAGGCTCTAATCATTTTTGTAATTTTGACTTTAACAACATATTCAACCTAGGATTTTGACTGAAATATTTTTGGTGCAACCACAAAAACTCCCAAAACTTGTCAGTCCAGATTTTTTCCCAGTTTTTATAATCACTGTAATCACTCATTTTTTTGATATAATTGCCTCCAGCTATATAAGGCTTGGTAGCAAAAATCCCCCCATCGGCAAACAAACCCATGCCATAGACATTTGGCACCATAACCCACTCAAAAGCATCTACAAATTGACTCCTAAACCAATCATAGCATTCGCTAGGACTATATCTATTAATAGTCATCCAGTTACCCAAAATCATAAGCCTCTCGATATGGTGGCACCAAGAAAGCTTATGCACTTTTTGCAATACTAATCTTAAAGGTGTGTTCTGTTCCAAGTCTTTATCAGTATAAGCCTTTTGTAGATTATAAAAATATCGAGGCAAAGGTTCTGTTGAGCCAAAAAAGTTCAAACTCCGCCAGTTGTCGTCATAAAAATTATCATACACGCCTTTAACCCACTCTCTCCAGCCGATTATTTGTCTGACAAAACCTTCTACTGAATTCAGTTTTTGAGCTAGTATATCAGGATTTTTTTGTAGAAAACTTTGAAGTTCTAAAATAACCTGTTGAGGGGTTAGTAAACCTAAATTTAACATTGGCGATATAACTGAATGGAAGACAAAATTATCTCTATCAGTTAAAGCATCTTCAAAATCTCCAAAGTCTGCTAAACAAAGCTCAAAAAAGTTTTGCAAGGCTGTATGACTTTGTGCAAAAGTAATTGGCAACCAAAGATTGTTTAGTTCACCCGGATTACTAGGAAAGTATTTGTTGATTATGCCTTTTACTGTCTCAAAATGAGTTGATGGATAAGACCAGTTTCTAGTGGGAATTTTTTTAGTTTTGGGTAATTTTTGCCTATTTAATACATCCAAACTCCACTTACCACCCAGAGGTTGATTATCTTTATCTAACAATAAATTTAACCTTTGTCTTTGCCAAATGTAAAAATCTTGCATCAACAGCCTTTTAGTGGTTTTGCTACCTAAGTATTCTCTAAATTGATCTTTAGTCGTCAAAAACTTGGGTGATTCTAGAATTTGGTAATTTTTGAAATATTTCAGTGATATGGATCTTAGCTTATAGCTAACTGGTTTATCGTCTACATCACAGTAAAGAATTGTGCTATACTCTTTGGATAACTCTGCTAGAACATCTGTAAAATCTTGATTTTGCTCCAAATTAAAATAATGAACCCTTTTACCCTTATCTCTTAAAAAATCGCAGTAATGTCGCATTGCCGTTAAAAGATAGGCTAGTCTAAATTTGTGGTATGGTAGTTTTTTACAAGCTTTCATTGATTCTATCATCACAAAATCACACTCTAGCTTTAAAGCTGAATGCTGTTGATACAATTGATCAGCAAGTACTAAACATAATTTTTTACCTGACATAGTTTACCAATTAAACTCTCACAAAAATTTTAAGCAAGCAAAAAATAATTTCGGTACTTTTAAGTCAATGGTGTTGACAAAGCCTAATGATTGCTTTTTATTGTCTGAAGCTAGACAGAAGTTGTGTCTAATATCCAGGGTTTAGTTTTAAGCTAGGATTAGATACAAAAAACAGGAAAGTCCATCCGATTATTTTATTGTAAAGCAACATGCTTCTTCAAAATACTTTTTTTACTGAGTTTTTAGCAGAGGTTAACCTAGTTTTGGCACAGGAAGACTATGGCAACAAGTTTGGTGATCTGCTTTTGCCGGTCAAAAACTATTTTCAAAAAGAAAAAAATATTCTTAGTTTTTCACTGGCTAGATATTGCGGAGCCAATACTCAACTAGCATTTTTTTGTGAGTGGTACTACCATAATGCCAAGCTAATTCGCAATAGCCAGCCACTGTTTGCAGAAAATCACGAATATTTGACTTACAAAATACCCACCAATCTTTGGGGGGTTAAAAATATTGAATCAACTCTGGATCAACAAATTATCAACTGGTACTTGCCGTCTCAGTTATCCATAATCCAAACTATTTCCAAAGAGCAAATGCTGGATCTAGTTGCCAAAAATGGCTATCTCAATCGTTATCTTAATAATAAATATTTGTCTCGCATAACTGCCTCAGAAATTGAAACTGTCAAATCCCTATTATTAGAAAAAATTGCTTTAAGTCAGTTTGTTGAACTCCAATCCACTAGACTTAGTTTTTTGTTGGTTGCTTTGCCTTGTTTGCTCGGTTTTTTATATAATTTTAACCAAGAAGATAGTCCTATCAACCCTACAGGTGTAAAGTGGTTTTTGGTGGAAGAACTGCTTAGCAAAGTAGCTTTTTTGCACCAGAGCGTGGTTTCTAAAGAGTTACATTTGTTTATCTACCGTTTAGGCCTTTCTGAAAGGGAAGAGTTTGAGTGGTTAGAAATGACCAAGGCTGACCAAATTAGAACAGCTCAATTAGATGAATCGACTCTTGAACAAGTCAAAAATTTACGACAAAAAGCTAAAACTGAAGCTCTAGAAAAATTAGATAAGCTTATTTTTCCTGACAAATACAAAGATATATTAAAAGACTTGATCGACTGGGGTTTTGAGTTTGGTGGTCAAAAGTAAAAATCTATGGTTACAACAAAAAGTATGAAAGTTGCTATTGTACACGATTATTTATTTCAATTTGGAGGTGGGGAAAAAGTGGTTGAAAAATGGCTCAAAATGTATCCGCAAGCTGACTTGTGGACCTCTTTTTTTGTGCAAGAAAAGTTTACTTCTTCCCCAGAAATCATGACTACTTTTCAGCAAAATCGTGTAAAAACTACTTGGGCACAAAAGTTTTTTGGAACTAGACAAAAAGGTTCAATTTCTAAGTCACCCCTTTTAGGGAAATATTTCAAACACTTTTTTTGGCTCTATCCTTTGGTAATGAGTTTTGTGAAGATCAAAAACTATGATCTAGTAATCATCAGCTCTACTTACTGTGCCAAATATATTAAACTAGAAAATTGCTCTAAGGTAATCCACTATTGCAATTCCCCGACTAGATTTTTACACGATCTAGTTACGGAAACTGATCACAAAACTATTGCTCCGCTTTTTCGTATATTTTTGCCATTAATCAAATTCGTCTTAAAACCTCTGGATCTTAGAGCTGTTAGGTACTTGAATCAAAAAGGTGTTTTTTGGATTTCTAATTCCCAAAATATTCAAAATTTGGTAAGTGAAGTTTATAAAACCAAGTCAATTGTCTTGTATCCTCCAGTAGAGATTAGCAACTTTTTACAATTATCAAAAAAGCTAAACACCCAAGAACCTTATTACTACTACTTTGGCAGAATTAGTTTTCACAAAAGAATTGATTTAGCTATTTTAGCTTGTATTGAGCTTGGTAGAAAACTAGTTATAACCGGATCTAGTGCTTATCAAGCCGAAATGGACAAACTTAAAAAAATTGTAACCGATTACGAAAGATTACACCCCCAATCAAAAGGGTTAATAATTTTTACAGGTAGATCTAGCGACCAAGAAAGAAACGAACTTTTGGCAGGTTGTCGAGCTTTTTTGTTCCCCGGCAAAGAAGATTTTGGTATAGCACCAATTGAGGCTTTAGCTAGCGGTACCCCTGTCATTGCTTATAAAGCTGGTGGAGCTTTGGAGTATATTGAGCACAATAAAAACGGTGTTTTTTTTGAAGAGCAAACAGTAGCTAGCATGAAGCAAGCAATTTTAGAGTTTGAAACCAAAAACAACTGGGACGAAAGAGTAATTAGAAATTCTGCTAAGAAATTTGACGAGACTTATTTTGAAGAAAAATTCAAATCTATAGTAGCAAATTTGTAAATATGTTTGATATTTTAGGCATAGATTGGGGCAAAAGTAGATTTGGTCTAGCTTTTGGTGACGAATCTACTAAATTAATTATAGCTGCTAACTACCCTTGCACGGCTAACCAAATCTGGGAAATTTTGGACAAGGAAATCAAATCTAGAAAAATCAAAAAAATCGTTGTAGGTATGCCTACCAATTTTGCTGGTCAAAAAACTGAAGTGAGTTTGCTTGTTCAAGATTTTATAGATAAACTCCAAGCCAAATATCCCGAAATCAAGTTAGCCACAGTCAACGAAAGAAGTAGTTCTAAAGTTTTCGCTAATCAAAAAGTCGACAAATATCAAATAAACCACTTAGCCGCCGCTAAAATTTTAGAATTTTACTTTGGTATTGAATCATCTTTTTGAGCTTGTTTTTTCCACCAAAAAGCCAAAACTAACAAAAAAGAATAGTACATTACCAAAAATTGCCAAGTAATTTGGTTTTGTTCTATTGCCAGCCAATCAGCCAGTGACAAACTGCTCAACTCTTGGACAAAAGTTATCACCATACTTTGCATTATTATAGCTATAGCTAGAGGAATTTGACCTAAAACAGGTACTAAACCTGCTACATTAAGCAGAGAAATCACTGGAATAAAAGGTAATATAAGAATGTTGGTAATTACAGCCAGCATAGTCACCCTTCCAGAAATCATCAACACTACCGGCAGTGTAGTTAAAAAAGTGGCCAGACAAGAAACCACCAGCTCTCTAAAATTTTTGACCCAATTCACCGAAGTCTCAGTATTAGTTTGTGTATTACCTAAAATTAAACCAAAGCTAGCCAAAAAAGACAATTGAAACGACACACTGACCAAATAAAAAGGGTTAATCCAAAGTAGTATTAATCCACTATAAGTCAAAGCTCGCAGACTATCCAATTTTCTACCCAAAAAAATCAAAATAGACAGTGACAAAAATACACTCAAAAAAGATCTCAAAATAGGGGGTTGAGGTCCGGCTAGCATGATTAGTAAAATTACTCCTAAAATTGCAAGCATCAACCGAATTTTTCGAGGTAACCGACCTTTAAGAGCCAAAAACTCCAAAAAAGAAATAACCAAAATCACCTGAAAACCCGAAACTGCCACCAAGTGGGTAAGCCCTAACTGTCTTATTTGCCCATAAAGTTCTCTAGAAAACTTATCTGTACCTCCCAGTACAAGACCAAACGACAAAGCAAAAACATCTTCACAGTTGGACTTTGGAGCAAACACTTTTACCAAAAACCCAAAACTTTTGCAACTAGCCGAAAGATAAGTTTGGGCGGTGTATTTTCTAGCCTCTTGAGTTATTTTAAGAGTTTGACACATCAGATCACAAGTCGTACTTTGAGCAATTAGTTTGTGTAGCTTGATTTCTCCCACAACTCCCAAACTTAAAGCTGTTTTGTCAAAAGTATCAGTATTTGCAGAAAAATCAAACCGACTCAAGGTACCTAGTCCGAGGTATTTGTACCCAAAATTTAGCAAAGTTGGCGATCCCATCTCCCAAACACCTCCGTCAAAAAACACATAATACACAAAACGGTTAAACAAATCTACTTTGCGATCAAGCACTCTAAACTCGATTTCTATGTTTTGTTCAGTGCTTGAAACCTTAGACTGAATTTGCCAAATACTATGGAATACAGTTAGACTAATCAGTAAAAACAACACAACATTAGCCCCGTGAAATTGCTTTTTTAGCTCTTCAAACAAACTTTTCCAAAGCACAAAACAATTTTTTTTATTTCTAATAATTTTCGGTTTTATATTATTTTTGCCAAATATTCAAGCACTCCAGCATTACAATCATTCCTCTTTCCTAAAAAGGAGGCATCACAAAGTGATGAGGTGGTATTCCGTTCCTTTTTCCTAAAAGCGGTTGCTAAAGGTAAAATTTCTATACCAAAAAACTTAATTCCCAAAAAAAAATCAAAGTTAATTTCCACATTTTTTCCTAATTTAGAACAAATAAAACTGTATTTTACTGCTCTAACAAAGTATTTTTTAGGTAGTTTTAAAAAATACTTGCACATAATGAAAAAATATGCTATAGTGTCGACAACAATCCGTTTTTTTAACCTTAAATTTAATTTTTTATGTCATTATCCACAAGGCTACCAAGAATCAACGATGATAGAGGCAACTGGGGAGAGATCCTAAACGGTTGGCTCAAAAGCATCGGAGGCTATGCTGGTACTGGTTACGGTAACATCAATAACCAGTTTGAAGCAGCCAATGCTGGTTTAAATTTTTCTGCTACTGACCCTACCCCATCTACTTTGGGATTAAACAGTATCCCAACTGGCTTTACCTATATCAACACTACTAGTAATCAAATTCGCAGGTGGAACGGAAACAGCTGGCAAATCTTATTACAAGCTAATTCTAGCGATACTTTTGTCACTGGTGGCACAACTCAAAACGGTAGCAACTTTACCAATCAAATCAGACTTACTAGAAACGACAACCAAACAATTACTTTTGACTACTTGCCAGCTTTCCAAGGAAATGCGGGTAGATTTTTAAGAATTAATTCTGCTGGTGACAATCTTGAATGGGCAGTTGCGGTCACTCCTCAAACCGACATATATGTCAATGGAGCTACTTTCAGTAACAATATACTAACTCTAACTCGCAATAATGCTAGCCCTATTACTGTCAATTTATCTGCTCTACAAGGTGCTAGTGATGCCGACTGGTTTGTGGCTGGTGGAATCACAGTACCAACTCAAATTACTCAAAACATCTACACCCGAGGCAGAGTTGGAATTGGGGACTTCTATCAAAATGCTAACCCCGGTGCAGACTTAGAAATTTCAGCTACCAATACAGCACCTTTTAGTATCTATGTTCGTAGTAGTGCCGGTTTTGATGGTCCTGTGATTCGCACATATAGGAGCCGAAATAACAACGGGTCAAATGGTCAAATTCAAACGAATGATTTTATAGGCAGCTGGCGAGCATATGGGTATAATGGCACAAGCTTTAGTGCTGTTGCTGGTTCCATTGAAATTCAAGCTGCCGAAAACTTTACTGCTAATGCTAATGGTACATTAATGAGGTTCAGCACTGTTGCAGCTGGTAATAATGCTTTAGTTGAAAGAATCAGAATTCACTCCAACGGAAGAGTGGGCATTAACCAAATCAATCCAGTTTATAGACTTGATGTTAATGGCACTACCAGAGGTTTCAGAGGTGGTTTCATATCGGACCATGCTTATAGATTTAATGGTCAAGGAGTTTATGAGGAGCCAGCAGATGTAAATAATGTTGATAATACATACGACCACGGTGGTTTTATAAGTATGAGGCATTTCGGTAAAAGAAATGCTGGTGAAATTTATGACTGGACTTGGCAAAATATGAGGGCTTCAGCAAATTCGGCCAGAGCGGCTGGTCTACATTTGATCGGTTATACCTCTTACACCCAGCTATTTGGTCCAACAAGTGCTGCTACAAATTTTGCTGTTTTCACAGATACTGGTCGCTTTGGTCTTAATACACCCAACCCAGCACACACTTTAACAGTAGTTATTCCAAACACTAATATTACCGGTAGTTATCAATCTACCGGCTGGCAACATAGTTCTGACGGTAGACTAAAAGATAAAATTAGCAATCTGGAAAATGCTTTATCTAAAGTATTACAGCTTAGAGGAGTAAGTTTTGTTTGGAAAAACCATGAAGAACTAGGTAAACAAATCGGTTTTATTGCTCAAGAAGTGAAAGGTATAGTGCCAGAATTGGTTACAGGAATTGAGGGCGACATAGAAAAAGGTGAAACCTTAGCAATGAATTATGCTAACCTAACCCCACTTTTAGTTGAAGCAATTAAAGAGCAACAAAAAATCATTGAAGCACTGCAAGCCAAAGTATCCGAATTGGAGTCCAAAATCAACTAGTTTTGACTAAGTTTGTATATTAAAGTATACTTATTAGTAGTAAACTTATAACACTTAAATTTTATGACCAAAATTAAATTTTTATTTAAAGCTTCCGAATCAGGTGGACCTTCTTCGCCAGATTCAACAGAAGCTGAAATAGCTCAAGCTCAAACAATCAATCCCGAAACACTTTCACCTGAACTCAGACAATTGTACCGTGTTATTGAAGCCGCTTGTCCCGAGACTGTCAAATTATTAA
>FWPV01006972.1_pt1 | contig 15060 bp, 10 predicted proteins | sample 2228371 | NCBI WGS metagenome assembly FWPV01 (sample SAMEA103939776, study PRJEB20133) | metagenome
CTCAGGCTGCAGAGTGTCTCTGTCAAGGAATTGCTAAATTCCTCTCAAGTACCTGGATGATCTCTGTGCGAGAATCGAGCGTGTGTTGTGATAGGGACGGTCCGTGCGGCGTCATGTTGCTTTGCCCGCGTCTGCCGATCCAGTGGAGGAGACCCTCATGAGAGGACGTCCCGCCGAGGGCGCCCCCGGCAATCCGGTGGATCGAGTCTTCCCCCATCCGGTCCCCAAAAATTGCAGAGATGGCGATTTCTTGAATCGCCGCCGTGAGTTGGCGACTGCTCAGGCTGTATTGAGCCAGACGACCCGCAAGCCGCTATTGGTGCGAGGCGAGCGGTGCATCGGCAAGACTTCGCTGCTGAACCGCATCCGTCGTTGGCTGGAATTGCCGCCGCAGAGCGAACGTTTTCGCGCCGTCGCCATCGAGCCGGGCAGCCTGACTTCATGGCAAGAGTTCGCTCAAGAGCTTTGGGATGGTGTGTTGAGTTGCGTTGAAGAGGCGACCGGGGAAGCGTTTGCGCACCTGCGCGTCCCGCGCGAGATACGCACGTTTGGCCTTTTTCTGGGGGATCTGCGGCGACTGTTGGCCTGTCTACCGAACATCACGTTAGTCATCTTCCTCGATGAGCTAGATAAGATCAAGCGCCATGCTGACAGCCTGCAGCAGACCAAGATCCTCAGCCTGATCCGTCATCTGGTCGAGTCTGAGGACTTGCCATTGGCGTTTGTGATCTCAGTGTTGCGTGAGTTGCCTGGCCAGGAGGGATTGGGCAGCCCCCTGGCCGTAGAAGAGGTCGCCTTGCATCCTCTGGAGCAGGAGGACGCGCGGGCGATGGTTGGGGCGGTGTTAGGCAGCCAGGCATACGTGCCCGCCGATGCGCTCGACTGGCTGTACCGGGTCACTGGTGGTCATCCCTACTTCCTCAAGTTGTTGCTGGCAATGGCTTGTGATCTCCTCGAGCCAGGCGCCTCGTTCCCTGTGCTGGCTGCTGAGGATCTGCGGCGAGCCATGTGCGCGGCCAGTCCTGCCCGCCGCAAACAGCTCAACGATGTGCTGCAAAGTGTCTATCGCGAGTATCTCAACGATAGCGAACGTGAGGTCCTGCTGTGGTTGACGACCAAGGCTGATGGGAGTTTGCGGGCTGAGGAGTTGCAGACGGCCGTGGGTCGCCTGCGCGCGGCGGCTGAAACGTTGATCGAGCGCGGTTACCTCCTGCGCGCTTCAGATGGCGGCTGCCGGCTGCGGCTCGCCTGGCTGCGCGACTGGTTGCGTAGTTGGCCGGAATATCAATCGGAGGTCGAACGTTTGCGGGGAGCGATCCAGGCCACACCGCCTTCCCAGGTCGCTGATGGCGTCCTGATCGATCGGGTCACGCAGAGCGTATGGGTGGATGGCAACCTGATTGGGGATCTGACTGCTTTGGAATACCGTGCGCTCGTCTGTCTGGCCGAGCGCGTCGGTCAGGTCGTCGCCAAGGACGAGTTATTCGCCCAGATTTATCCTGAAGATTTGTGCGACGCTTCCGATGGAAGCCTGCATTCGTTGATCTACCGGCTGCGCAGAGCGCTCGGCGACGATGGTCGACCGCCGAAGTACATCGAAACCGTGCGCGGTCTCGGCTTTCGTATTCGCAATGCCAGGTTCATTGGTTCGCTGTGACGACACTCAGCAGAAGCGACTATGGCTTTTGATCCGACGCCGATCAAGCTCAACCAGTTTGTATATTGGGATCGTCCCTACCGACACCCACAACTTGGCATCGAGGTTGGTCGGGAGTTCTTCGATCGGTGTGCAGAACGTGATCAGGCGCTCCAGGCCCTCACTTCTCCGATGGGCCGCCGTGCCGTGGCCATCCTTGCCGAGCGACGGATGGGCAAGACCTCGCTCTTGCGCCATCTCGTCGAACGGCTGAAGGCAGTGCCGAACCTGGTGCCGGTACCATTGCCTCCTGGTGGTTCATTGCATTCGGTCGCTGACCTCTTCGGCGAGATCTGCGACCATATGAGTTCTGCGCTTGGGTTGGAGCCGGAGGGCCTGCTCGAAGAAGGGGAGGGGCTGGACCTTGCCGACCAGCTTTGTGTGTTGGAGCGACTTTGTGATTCGGTGGCTGGCAGGACCGTTGTGCTCTGTCTGGATGAGCTGGACGCCTGCCTGGAGCACCAGGAGACTCCGATCTCCGAACGCAGCAAGATCCTGGCGCTGGTCAACGCTCTGGTCAGCCGCGATGATCTGCCGATCAGATTGTTATGCACGATGATCCGCTTGCCGACGAGTGTATGGACAGCGGAGATGGCGCCGTTCCTGGAGCGTGTAGCGCTCATCCGACTGGCGCCTTTCGCACGGCGGGATCTGGACGAAATGCTCGTGGAACTGGCGCAGGCCCACCTGGGATTGCGCCTGTCTTCCGAAGACCTTGCTTCCCTTTACTACCAGTCAGGCGGATGGCCGTTCTTTGCCAAAGTAGCCTTGGTTTGCTTGGGCGAGGCGGAGCCAGGCCCAGATCGGTTGACGCGAGCGCTGGAAGCTGCAGCGCGACACATCGCCGTGAGCGAGGCCATGGAGCATATTTTCCGCAACTATTTCGACAGGAATGAGAAGGCACTGGTCATCGCGCTCGGCCAGCGGGGAGGGCGCAGAGCTGGCAATGGCTGCGCGCCAATTGGCGGCGCGTGATTTTCTGCAGATCGACGCGAACGGCTGCTGCACCTTTCGGGTCGGATTGTTGGCGGCATGGTTTCGACGATGGCGCAAGCTTGAAGAGATGGCTGAGATGTATCGCGTCGACGGGTCGTAGCGATGTAGGAGAGGGCAGACATGCAAGGGCTTCCAGCGGCGAAAGTGCAACAGGTGGCAAGGCTGCTGGCTACGCTCTATCGCCAGGGACAGCTCGCCGATCTGGTCCTGGTCTTCAGCCAGAACGGCACCGATCGCTATCTGCTGGTGTATAATGCCTATCAACTACCTCATCCATCCACATCTCAATGCCAGGTGAGACGCCTGGCGGACCTGCATCCCAACGATCATCTGGCCTTCGATGGGCCGGTTGTCGGGATGCCCGCGATAGACATCCTCTTCCCTGCAATCCCCACCCATGGCGTCAACTTCTGCACCATCGAGCGTCTTCTTCCAGAAGCCCAACCGTTGCTGCGTCAGACAGCCTTTCACCTGGCGCACACCATCCTGACACACCTCGACAGTTTGTCCGAGTCAGAACGTGAGGAGATCGGACCGCGCGGGTACGCCAAGGTCGTGCAATCAGCTTTGCCGCACTTGCTGGCGGAGAGCGCGGTCCTGCCAGTTGGGTTGGTGTTGCCGCGCGACCTCCATGCTCTGTTGGAGCATGGATTGGCTGCCTGTGATGGATATTTTGACCTCGCGGCTGCCGATCATGAGTGGCAGCGTTTGGCCGATCGCGTTGCCGGGAGAGGGCAGTGGCTTGCGATGTTCGAGGAGTTGCGGCTCTTCTCGCCGACGCTGGGTCTAGCCGATCTGCCGTTGATCGAACTGAGGCCGATCTTACGACGAGCCAGCGCGAAGGAAACGCTGCGATCGCTCCTCTGCGACCTGGCGCGTCGAGCGTGGCGCAGCTCGGCGCAAAGAAGCGCTGGGGACCTGTCGCTGATGGCTTATGCCCTGGCCGTGGAGGCCAGCTTACGGGTGGAGGATGTCAGCGATCTTGTCGCGTTGTTGCCTCATTCTGATCTCGAACATTTCATCGCGACTGGAGAAGCTGTGCGGCTCTATCGCACCCCCAGGTTTGATCTGACAGGCCCAGGCGGCGCGTTGCCGGATTGGCTGGCGGAGAGGACACCCCTGCCGCCTGAGTACGGTCCAGTCTGGTTCACCTTTCCTCCTCTGCGCGGCCCCCTTGAGCATCTTTCCGAGCGCGAGGTTCGCGACTTAGGCCCTGTGCTGTGGAAAGCCGACCAGGGCGCCGAGCTGGCGCGTACGTTCTGGTTGCTCTCGCGCGACCTGCTGCAAGGTGGCGAAGGCTGGCATCGGATCGGAGCGACGCCAGCGCAAATCACTGACCTGGCCGTTCGGGCGGCGCTGCTCTATAGTCTGGATGATCCCTGGCAGTGGCGTCAGGGGCGCTACACCCTCTTCCTTCAACAATGTTATGATCATCTGCTCAACTGTATCCTGTATCAGGAACAGGCCTGCGGTGAGCATATGGCGGAGGCGCATTACTTTCGTGGGCTGCGCAGTTGGTATGCTTGCCACAAAACCGAGGATCCCACCTCCAACCTGAGCAGCACAGCCCACGCCTTGCGAACATTCCTGGACGCCGCTCCCTCTGGCGACGCGATCGAGAACGCCGAGCGTCTGCTGGGCATCTGTGATAGCCTGATTCGTTCTGACTTCGAAGCCAGCCGGCGACCGTTGGCGTCCCCGCGGCGAAGCCGTCCGCCTTTTGAGCTTGGGCAATATCTACGTTCCTTTGTAGATGCGGAGATCCCAATACAACTCCCCTCCTTGCCTTTTGAGCACCAACTGGCGGAGTACTGGACCTTGCACACCGAGTGGCGTCGGATCCAGGCCGCGACCGCGGTGGATCGTCCTTTATGGAAGCAGCTTGACGACCTGCTGCGCGATTATCAGCAACGCCGGCGCGTGGTTCATGTGCCAGCCCACGAGCAGGCGCTGTTGATCCGCAGTTATGATAACGATATTGCAGCCATCAAACGCTTGCAACAGGCAATGGAAGCTGGCCCTGTGATCCGGCTGACTCTCCGTACGCCTTGGGTGATCAGGGGGGCTCGCGAAAATCTGCGCGTGGATATCGAGAACCGCGGCACGGCCGCCGCTCAGCAGTTCGAGTTGGAATTGTTGCCTTCGAGCCAGTACAGCGCGCATGACGCAAGTACGCGTTTGACACTGGGAGAATTCCCACCGGGCCTGGTGCGTCATCTCCAATTTCAGGTGTTGGCGCAAGAGCCGACTCTGACATTGAATATCGGGTACCGCTACCGAGACCAGCGTGGGGAGCTGCACAGCGAACAGACCTCTTTGACGGTTGAGGTTCGTCCGGCGAGCGAACGGCGGTGGGCCTATATCGAATCCCCTTATGAAGCTGGCATCGCGGTCTTCGGCCCGCACCGCTTCTTTGGCCGCCAGCGCGAGCTTATCGAGATCTTCGCCCGCTTGATCGGCGGCATCACCCAGCCCATCATGTTGCGCGGCCCACGACGTATGGGCAAGACCTCCTTGCTGCGTCAGGTCGCCTGGCTATTGAATCATCCCGACGAGCTGGCCATGTTGGGGTTCACGCCAGAGCAGATCGCTCGCCTGACTTCGATTCGGCCAGCGATCGTCAATCTGCAGAGCCTGAACGAAAGCGCCGCGCGCGCCACCGTTCAGTTTTTCGAGAGCGCGTTGCAGGCCCTGTCTGTGGCCTTGGGCGAACGCGTCGGAGCGACGCTGGAGGCGCTAGGCCGTAGCCCGGTGCGCGAGTTTAACCGACAGATCGGCGCTTTGCTCGACCGCCATCCTGGGACACGATTGCTGGTAGTCGTAGATGAGTGGGATGAAATCCGTCGGCGTGAGTTCAGCTCGTTGGAGCGAAACCTGCGATCGGTCATGTTGGAGGAACAGCGGGTGAACTGGATCGTGTCCAGCACTTGGGCGTTAAGCCAGGAAGTTCGTCGTTACGGGTCGCCATTTTACAACATGTGTCATGCTGTCGAAGTGCGCGAGATGGATTGGGAGTCGGCAGTGAACATCGTGACGAAGCCCGCTGAACGCGTGGGGTTGTACTGGCATGGCGAGGCGGTAGTTGCGGCGCTCGAGTTGACCGCTTGTCGTCCCTATTTGATTCAATTGCTGGGCAGTGCCATCGTAGACTACTTGAATGGCGAGCGTCAGAGTCGCGCGGTCACCAACGACGTTGTGATGGCGGTGGCTGGCCGCTTTGTGCGCGGGCAAACGCCTACTGCTTCGCAGCATTTCAACTTCATTTGGCCTGATGACTGTCGGTCAGCTAGCAGCGAGGATGCGGTGCGTTGGCTCGGCCGGCTGATCCTATGGGCGCTGGATTGCCATGATGCTTCGGCGCTGTCTCGCCTCGAGATCAAAGAATTCATTCGCAGCGCCTTTTCCAGGCATGGCTTGGCGCCGCTGGCCGGCGAAGCATTTGACGACGAGTTCGACGATCAAATGACTCTGCTGGAGAAGATATTCGACGTGATCACTCTGACCAGCGATGAGCGTTACCTTTTCAGCGTCAGTCTGGTGCGCAACTGGTTCCACAACAAACTGCCTCCCGAGAAGGAACTGGTGCTTCACGCTCACGCGGGGGTGTTGCGTGACCTCCAACAGAAGGGATAGTAGATGCTCACATCGTCCACCTTTGTGCTGGCTTTGACCATTATGTATGGCCTGGGGTTCCTGGCCCCGATCGTCATCCGTGGACGACGATTCGCCGTGGACCTGGCATTGCTTTGTGGTCTCCTTGGCAGTACGGTGGCGGCGGTGGTGACCGGGGGGATTGCCTTTGGCCTCCTGACGCCGCTGCCCACTCGCGTCATCGCTCGGTCCCTTTGGGTTGCCGTTGGGCCTTTCAGAGAGCTGAGTTGGGAGGTCCAGGTAGACCCCCTCGCGGCGTTCTTCGGCTTATTGATCAGCGCCTTTGCGATGCTGGTCGCCGTGTATTCCTTCGCGGCGCTGCGCGCTGACCACTATCGCGGTCAGGGCCGCCACATCGCCGTTGGCTTCAACTTGTTCGTCTGGTCCACGCTCCTCGTCGTCTTCGCCAGCCAGGGGGTTGTTTTGCTGGTTGCATTGGAGGCCATGACCCTGGCCTTTGGCTACCTGACCCTATACAAGCATATCTACTACGAGGTGGAGGGGCATGGCTCGGCGGCCTCGGTTGAGCAACGCAAGAGCGCTCGGCTGGCGCCGCAAGTGTACTTGATCATCAGTCACAGCAGCACCGCGTTCTTGTTAGTAGCGGTATCACTATTAGCACTGCGGGCTGAAAGCCTGAGTTTTGCTGCCTGGGTCAGATGGTCTGGAGAGCAAGAACCGTTGTTTGCCTGGGCGGTGTTTCTGTTGGTGTTGGCTGGGCTTGGCATACGCGCTGGCCTCACGCCAGCCCACTTCTGGGTATCGCTGGTGCATCCGGCGTCGCCGACCCCCACACATGCCCTCTCGCTGGGGATCGCGATCAAGGTGGCGATTTACCTGATGTACCGCTTCTTCTTTCAGTTTCTGCGACCCGAGCCTATCTGGGGGTATCTCGTGCTGACCCTGGCAGCTATCACGGCGCTGGTCAACGTTTGGTATGCCATCACCAGCCATGATCTGAAGACGGCATTGGCTTATCACAGCATTGAAAACGTTGGCATCATCGTCGCGCCGATCGGCGTGGCCATGATCTTCGGCGCTGCTCCCGAAGACACAGCGCGTTGGTTGACCTGCCTGGCTCTGACCGCCAGCCTGTATCACACGCTGAATCACGCGGCCTTCAAGGGGTTGCTCTACCTGGCTACTGGGGCCATTGATCACCTGACGGGCGGGATAGTGGAGCTGAACCGGCTCGGCGGCCTGATCAAGCTCTATCCGTGGACGTCGGCGGCCTTCCTGTGCGGCGCGTTCGCCATCGCCGGGTTTCCGCCATGGAACGGTTTCGTCAGTGAGTGGTTGACCTTACAAACGTTGTTGCGTGGAATGGTCGCGTTGCGAGCGAACGGCATGGGGGTGCTGACGTTGGTGAGTGGGTTCCTCCTGCTCACTACTGCGTTTGCGTTGACGGCGTTCTGTTTCTACAAGCTGGTGGGACTGACTTTGTTGGGCCTGCCGCGCACTCCGCGCGTGGAGCGAGAGCATTGGCAGACAGGCGAGGTCAGCGCGCCTATGTTGGCGACGATGGCAGCGTTGGCGATCCTCTGTCTCCTGTTGGGGGTGTTGCCAGGCCAGGTCACGCCGTGGTTGGCCAGCTTGGCCGGCGAATTGGGCTACGACGCCAGGCTGGCGCAGCCGTCATGGAGCAGCCTGGCTCTGGAGTCAGTCGTCACACGGGACCGGCTGTTGCTGCCGATCGCAGCTCTGCTCGGTGTAGCTGCAGGATTGGTGGGGGTCTCTGTCGCGTTGCGCCCTGGCCGCCGCGCTCATCGCCCTGTGCAGCCCTGGAACTGTGGCGCGCCGCTCGACGCGACGACGATGCAAGCGACGAGCGCTTCCATCTCAGACCTGATCCGCCACTTGGTGACCGATCCGACGCGGCCTCCGTCTGGAGCTTACGAGTATCTGCCAGCGCGTTTCGTGTTGTCCGACAGCCCAACCTATCCTCAGGCAGCCTACGAACTTTTCCGTGAAACTTACAACCGCTGGTTTGGATGGCTTCTGATTGGGTCGGCAAAGCTGGGGAATACCATTCAACAGGGCGACATCCGGCGCTACCTGTCTTATATCTTTATGGCCAGTCTTGCCGCGTTGTTTCTGTTCCTGCGGCTCCGAAAACCTTGAGGGATCTCGATGCCAGAATTGCTGCTTAGCTGGGCGTCAGGTCTGGCGCAAGGCATCTTTCTGATGGTTGTGGCGCCCATGACGCCTGGCCTGTTGGCCTTCTGCGCGGCGATGTGCCAGGGCCGACGTCGGTCGCTGATCACCATTCTGCAACCCTATCGCGAGCTGGCCCGACTGTGCCGTCAGCGCAGCGTGCGCGCCCAAACCAGCTCGTGGCTCTTTGTGGCTGCGCCGACGGTCCTGCTCGTTGCCTATGGTTCGCTGCTTTTTGCGACGCCCTGGCTCAAAGATCGCCCCCTACTCAGGATCGATTTGATCACCGTGCTCTATTTGATGGCCCTGGCGCGTTTCACCTTCAGCCTGGCAGGCCTCGACACAGCGGCGCCATTCGGCGCCCTGGGTGGCAGCCGCGAGATGTTCCTGCATCTACAAACCGAGATCGGTATGGCTCTCTTCATCGCAGCCGTCGCCCTGAATCGTGGGGCCCTCGACTTGGCGGACCTCAGCGCCGCTCAGAGGCAACTGGGAGCCCAGCTCTGGTTCAAGCCCGACCTGGTCCTGTTGGCCATCGCGTTGGCTGCCATTTCTCTTTATGAAGGGGGACGTATCCCCGTGGACAATCCAACGACCGAACTTGAGCTGACGATGGCCCACGAGGCGATCGCTGGCGAGTACGCTGGCCGGGATCTGGCGTTGATCCGTTGGGCCAATGCGATCAAGCTGACCTTCTTGTTGATACTGTTCACAGACTTGTTCCCCTTGCCAGCCTGGCAGTTAGAGAGGCTGCTGGGTCGGGGGGGGGCTGAGCTGGTTCGCCTGGGCCAATGGATCTTACTGATCGTTCTGCTTGCCTTGTGGGAGGCCACGCGGCCCAAGTTGCGGCTGCGCAAAGTTTACGGTCCAGTATTGCTGTCAGTGCTCTTCAGCATGACGGCGATCTTCTATGGTCTGGCGGCCGGCGCAGGGAGTTGAGCTATGGCAATGCTAACCATGGTCGGCGTTTTGCGGGACCTGGCGATTTTGCTGGAGACCGGCTTGCTAGTCACTGCCTTTCTGATCGCTGTCACCAGCTCGATCGCCCGTGTGATCGGGCTGTATCGTTTGCAATCCCTGGGGCTGGCGCTGGTCACTGGTCTGGCTGCGTTGCAGCAGCTTTTGTTGGGCGCAGCGGAGGCGGGGTTCCTCGGCCTTATCGTGCTGTTGCCCCTGGCTTTGGCTGGGAGCGTACGCTATCTGCTGGCGCGCGCCACGGCTTATTATGGCGCGATGCCCCATCGCTCTGGCCGCGCCATGCAACGCGAGGCGGAACGTGTCTGGCGTGATGCCAGCGAAAAATCTGTCACCGTCCGCCTGCTCGACGTCGGCGCATTTCTTGGTTTGGTGGCCTTCGCTTTCCTGGTCGCCTATCAAATCTTCCCTGTCCAATCGGAAGAAGCCGATCAGATCGGCCTGATGGTCTCGTTATCGCTCCATCTCACCGGCTTATACAATATGGTCTTCAAACGCGACATCATCTCGCAGATCATCGGCCTGTTGATCATGGATCATGGCCTGTACCTGGCGGTGGTGAAGGTGGTGCCTATTCCGGAACTGGCCACTTTCTTCGTGATCAGCCTGTACTTCTACACCCTGATCACCATGGCGATCCTGGTGTTCCTGCTGCCGCAAGTGCGCCGGATGACGGGCGAGATCAACCTGGATGAGATCGCCCGGCGCTCTGAGCTGAAAGGGTGATAGATGCTTCTAACGACGGATGTCCTGGCCATGTTGGCCAAAGCCATGCTGGTCGTGCCATTCGGCCTTTCCGTCCTCTGCTTCCTCGGGCTTGCCTTGCGGCCAGACAGGACGTGGTTGGCGCGCGCCCTGGGGCTGATGACCATCCTGGTCTCGGTCGCCCAACTCGGCCTTTCCCTGGTCATGCTTGCCGCGCCGCCCTCGGCGTACCCCATCTTGTTCAGGCTGCATGCGGGCATCGCCGTGGACTTCCGCGTCGATGCTCTCAGCCTCTACTTCATCTTATTAGTCAACATTGTTGCACTGGCAGCATCCTGGAATACGTGGGCCTATCTGGAGATGGCCCCCCTTGGACCGTGGTTGCAGCATCCCGCTTTCTTTCATGGCTCGATCAATGCTTTTCACCTGACCATGCTCTTGGTGCCCATGCTCGACAATTTGATTGGCCTGTGGATTGCCATTGAGCTGACGACCCTGGCCTCCGCGTTTCTGGTTGGCCATCGCGCCACAAAAGACGCCTGGGAAGCTGCCTGGAAGTACCTGGTCATTACTTCGGCTGGCATCATCCTGGCCCTGCTGGGCACGATGTTTTTGGCCAAAGCCGTGTCGTTGTCGCTCGCTGGAGCCTCCGTGACGACGGAGGCCATGAACTGGACGAAGGTGATGGACCTGGCGCGCCAGGGTCGGCTCAGCGGCAGTGTCAGCATCAATCTGATCACCCTGTCTTTTCTGTTCATCTTGGTCGGCTATGGCACCAAGGCTGGCCTGGCCCCCATGCATACCTGGTTGCCTGATGGCCACGGCGAAGCGCCGGCTCCCATCAGCGCGCTGCTGTCGGGTGTGCTATTGAAATCGGCTCTGTATGCCATCCTGCGTTTTTACGCCATCACCAACGCCGTGCGCAATGACCAGGCTGCCTCTTCTGTGTTGCTAGGCGCGGGCCTGCTTTCGCTGATCCTGGCCGCGCCCTTCATCCTCAAAGAGAATCGTTTCAAGCGCGTCCTGGCCTATCACAGCCTCGAGCACATGGGCATCATCACGTTCGGGATCGGTCTGGGGGGATCGGCGGCGTTGTTCGGCGCCCTGTTGCACTGCTTGAACCATGCTGTCACCAAGGCTCTGATGTTTCTGGCCTTCGGCAACGTCACGCGCGGATACCATCGCCTGCTGGGGCGTGAGCCTGAGGAGCACGAGGTCACTGGCGCGCTGCAGACGTTGCCTGCGACTGCCCTCCTGCTGACTTTGGGCGGGCTGGCGTTGGTGGGCACGCCGCCTTTCAGCATCTTCATGAGCGAGCTGATGATCTTGTGGGGAGCAATAGGCCCCCTGTTGGGCAGGCAGTCTGCTCCAGTGTTCTCGGGTTTCCCATCGCTGGTAGTTGTGACGGCTGCGGCAGTGTTTCTGATTTCGAACACATTGATTTTCTGCGGCTTGGTGCGTCACCTGGCGCGGCTGACGCTGGATGCGCCGCCAGTCGTTATTGAAGAGGCTGGCCCCTGGCAAGAAGACTGGGGCCGTGATCTGCCTCCCCTGATCCTGTTGGCCCTCTTGATGTTGGCGCTAGGTGTCGGGGCGGCGCCGCCGCTGACCGATCTGATCGGCCGAAGCGTGCGGATTATGTATGGAATTGGGTATTGAGGATCGCTATGACCACCATCGCGACCGCTATCCAACAGATTTGCCGTCAGGCGCCTGTTCAGTTGCCCAGGCAGTCGCTAACCGAATCGCACTTTGTGATCCAGGACGACGAAGACTGGATGCACCTGGCGCAGTGGGCCAGCCAGGCTGGCTATGATGCGTGCGGCTTCTTCGCCAGCGATGAGCGCGCCCTGGAAGCGAACGCGTTCAAGCTGTATCTCTTGCTCTCCGCGCCTGACGGGTCCTTGATCATCCTCGAACGCGCTGCGGCTGACCCGGGTCGGCCCGCCGGATACTTTTCGGTGCGCGAGGCGTTCCCGAATATCGAGCGTTGGGAACGCGAGATCGCTGAGCTGTTCGGATTGGCGCCTTACAATCTGCCTCTGCCAGTGTCCGAACGGGCCATGTTGGTAGGTCCCTATCCGGCTGATCTCTATCCTCTCCGTCGGACCGTTGCTCTGGCCGAGCTACGCGAAACCCTGGCCGCGCCCCAGCCTACGAGACCCCGTCGGTCTTATCGGCTCCCCGAAGGCCTCCAGGATCTATGGGCCGGGCCGATCCACGCCGGGATCAAGGAGGCAGGTCCTCTGCGGCTGTTGATCGCTGGCGAAACAGTAGAGGGGTTGCAACTCGATCCTGGGTACAAACACCGGGGCCTGGAAAAGCTCTTCGAAGCCCAGCAGCTAGAGGAAGGCTGGCGATTGGCTGAGGTCATCGCTGGCGACGCATCTTTTGCGCATAGCCTGGCCTATTGTCAGGCCGTGGAATCGTTGGCGAACGTCATCGTCCCGCCCCTGGCGCAGGTCTGGCGAGCGACGCTGCTGGAAATGGAGCGCATCGCCAGCCATATCGGAAACATCGCTTCCCTGGTTCATGACATTGCCCTCCCTCTCGTCGCCGCTCCGTTGGCCTGTTTACGCGAAGAGGTCTTGCGGCTGAATGCAAGCCTGACCGGCAGTCGCTTGCTGCGCGGCGTCAACCGACCCGGCGGCGTGGCCTTGCAACCTGCGCTCTCGGGGAAGGAACTTGCATCGCGTTTGGAGCGGATCATAGAGCGGTGTGTGGCGCTCGGGCGGGCCGTCATCGAGTCGCCCGCCTGTCGCGACCGATTGATCGCGACAGGTGTGCTGTCGCTGAATGAGGCGCGACACTGCGGCGCGTCGGGCGTTATCCGACGAGCCAGCAACGATGTGACATTCGATTTTCGCCTCCGACATCCGTTCGGCGTCTATAGCCGACCGGAGATCCGGGCAGAGATCCAGTCTGCCTTTGCCGATCCTGTTGACAAGCAGATCGTTGAAGGTGATCTGCTTCCTCGCCAGGCGTTCGTTCAGCCGACGGATCTCAATGGCGATGTCTTTGCGCGCCTGGTGTTGCGTATCGCTGAAATCGAGACCGCAGGCCGGATCATCGCACGTTTGGCGGCGGAGCTGGAGGCGCCTAAGACGCCGAACGCAAGCTTGGCGCCGATCACCGTCGCGCTGGCCGACGCCGAGCCATATGCGATTGGCCTGGGGTACGTGGAGGGGGCTCGAGGGGCGATCATCCATTGCGGCATGAAGGGGCCTGGCCAGCGCCCCCATCGTTGGAAATACTGCGACCCTTCGGAGGCAGCGTTGTGCGCGCTGAGCGTGGCAGCTAGCTATCGGGCCAACACAAACCGGAACGCGCCAGCCAGGGGAGACATCGTGGCGGATATTCCGTTGGACAACGTTAGCATGGACGCGTCGCTGGCCGCGTGCGCTGGGTAAGCGGGAAAGGACGACGAAATGGGTGATGTCGATCGGCGCGAACATCACGTCACACTGTGGAGGGTGCTGTTGGACAATCTGATCTCCGTTTTACGCCGGCAATCTCGACAGGAGGACGAGGCGACGCGGTCGGAAGCGGTGCATTGGCTTGCCAGGCATCCGACCTCTCTCGCTTTACGGCACCTGGACTGCGGATCGTGCGGCGGTTGCGAGCTAGAACTAATCGCTTTGGGCAATCCGGTGTACGATATTGAGCAGTACGGCATTCGTTTTCAGGCTTGGCCCCGACACGCGGTCTGTCTGGTGATGACCGGGCCGCTTACCCGTGGGTTGGTCGAAGCCGCGCGGTTAACGCTGGATGCCATGCCCGAGCCGGCCATCATCGCTATCGGCGACTGCGCGCTGGGAGTGGGACCCTTCGAGGGGGCTTATGGCATCGCGCCGCGGCCGCAGGAGATCGAGGGAGCCATTCGCCTGCGCATCCCGGGCTGCCCTCCTTCCCCGACTGAGATCCTGGAAGCGTTAGCTGGATGGATCCGGCGTCCCTTCATTGACCAGGCTCGCTAGAGCGCCTTCAAGGGGTTCCCTCATATCCATCGGGGGATGAGCGCTCATCGAGGCTTGACGAATCGACCGTTTGTGATACCATTGATTCAGGCAAGGCGAGTCCGGAGAAGTTGCCCGTTTGGCGTGGTCCGCTCGCTGTCCTTCCTTCTTCTCCGCTTTCAACGGCCATCATCCCTGATTATGGGATCATCAACGACCTCTTGCGGCGTCTGACCGGCCTGCGTTTCCCCTGGCTGATCCATTTCTGGGGGGCGCGTGTGGCCATCATCATGACCAACGTCTGGAAGAGCACTCCCTTATCTCGTGGAACGAGCTGTTGTACCCACTGGTCTTCGCCACCAATCGTTTCACCAAGACGCTGAGCGTGGGATTGGTGGAGATGCAGGTGGATCCGGCCATGGGCGCGGGCCGTCCCTGGGACCTCATGAGCGCGTTGAGCATGGCGATGATCGTGCCGGTGCTCCTGCTGGTGCTGTTCTTCCAACGACTGATCGTGGCGGGCCTTACGCGAGGGGCGATCAAGTGAGAGCCTATCCGAAAAACTGTTCTGGCTGGTCGCCTGACCAGCCAGGGGCAGGAGACCGCGCCGAAACTTTTCGGGTAGGTTCAAAGTGGAGGCAAGGTTAAGAGCAGAGAACAAACCGACAAAGGCAGCCAGGGTTCTCTCCCTTGCCGTTCATCTGCTGGTTAGCCGCGTCAGCGGCTATAGGGTTCCCGTGCGTTAAGCTGTTCGATGGGGCGGTAGTGCTTGATGTTAAACGTGTAGAGAGGCTTCCGGAGACGGATGGCTGTTGCTGCGACTAAACAATCTATAATGCCGAGACCATGCGAAAGGTGGAATTCCTCAAACCAGGACAAGGCGCGCTCAGAATCGTCACTCTGCAGATGGATCACGGGGAAGCGGCG
>FWPV01010557.1_pt1 | contig 15058 bp, 15 predicted proteins | sample 2228371 | NCBI WGS metagenome assembly FWPV01 (sample SAMEA103939776, study PRJEB20133) | metagenome
GAACTTCCATGGAGAAAAAGTCCTTCAGCTTATGAAATATGGCTTTCTGAAATAATCCTTCAGCAAACAAGGATAAATCAGGGCATTTTATATTACAATAAATTTGTTGAAAAGTATCCGGCTATTCAGCAGCTTGCGCAAGCGCCCGTTGAAGATGTGCTGAAACTCTGGCAAGGGTTAGGTTATTATTCACGCGCCAGAAATCTGCATATTACAGCCAGATATATAACCGATGAGCTTAACGGAAATTTTCCGGCTGACTATAACCAACTTAAATCGTTAAAAGGAATAGGCGAATATACAGCTGCAGCGATAGCATCGATTGCCTTTAATATCCCGGTGGCAGTGGTTGACGGGAATGTTTTCAGGGTTCTGTCGCGTTTGTACGGGATAAAAACCGACATAACATCAACGGCAGGAAAAAAACAATTTCGTCAGAAAGCCGAAGAGATCCTGAACAGAGAAAAGCCGGGTATGCATAACCAGGCGATGATGGAACTGGGTGCGCTGATTTGTCTTCCCCGTAATCCTCTTTGCAGCCGGTGCCCGTTGAAATCAATGTGTTACGCATACAAAAATCAGTTAATCAATATGTTACCGGTAAAAAAGACAAACGCGAAAATCAGGGAAAGATATTTTTATTATCTGCATATAACATATAAAGGATATACATTCATTCAGCAGCGCCGGCATAAAGACATCTGGAATTCACTGTTTGAGTTTCCGCTTATTGAAACCTCACTGTATATTCAACCCGAAAAGTTGCCTGAAACGGAAGAATGGCGCCATTTGCTTGGCGACACTCATCATGTAATAGAATCAATATCGCAACCTTTTGTTCACCGGCTTACGCATCAAACACTTAAGGGTTTTTTCTGCAAAATTGATATCAGCGAAACAACCACAAGTCTTTCAGAAAAATATTTTTGCATACCTGAAAATAAAATTGATAAATATCCGGTATCAAAACTGACTGAAAAATATCTGAAAACCAAATTAATGCATAAGTGAAGCAATGGATTTTATTGAAAGACAGGAGATTTGAGCTACGCCGATAAAATAAATAAATTTTGTATTTTTACCCGTTAAATTAAAACTGTTAACCATGTCAGTAAACAAAGTCATACTTGTGGGTCATGTAGGGCATGATCCTGAAGTGCGTTATATTGAAAGCAACACGCCGGTTTGCAATTTACGTATTGCAACAAGTGAAGTTTATAAAAACAAAAATGGAGAAAGGGTATCCAATACCGAATGGCATAATGTTGTATTATGGAGAGGCCTTGCAGAAGTAGCAGAAAAATATGTCAGAAAAGGTTCCCAGATATATGTTGAGGGGAAAATACGCACACGTGCATGGGATGATAAAGAGGGCAACAAAAGGTATACTACCGAAATAGTAGCCGATGTATTGCAATTATTAGGTAAACGTGAAGACACACAATCAGCTCCGGCACCTGCTTCTGCAACAACAGCAAGCCCGATAGAATCCGAACCAATACCCGAACCAGGTCCTGAAGCAGACGACCTGCCGTTTTAACACTTATTTAACCAACTTAATTTCTGAATTGGAAACGAATTCTTATCAGGAAGCTATTCTTTCCATGATGGTGATTTATACAAAACCCATTAGTGCAGGGGTTTTATTGGCTTTTCTGGTCGGTATCCTTTTATTGATATGCAGCGCGCTTGTTTCGGGGGCTGAAGCTGCCTTTTTCTCACTTACTCCGGCCGAAACTGAATACCTAAGAAAATCAAAATCAAAGGCATGCCAGATAGTGCTTAAACTTCTTGACATTCCCGACCATTTGCTTGCCACTATATTAGTGGCCAATAATTTTATTAATGTTAGTATTGTAATTATTGCCGCATTTATTACTAATGCATTATTTGATTTTACTGAAGCACCGGTCCTGGGATTTGTAATTCAGGTTCTGGTAATTACTTCAGTTATCGTTTTTATCGGAGAGATTTTTCCGAAAGTGTATGCCAACAGATACGCTTTAAGATTTGTCAGACTTATGGCCGCTCCGTTAAATATTGCCGAAAAAATATTCAGGCCTTTGAATCTGGTATTAATCCGTTCAACTTCGCTGGTTAACAAAAAATTTTCACAGCGCAGAAAAAATATTTCCATAGATGAATTGTCAGACGCGCTGGAACTGACTGAAAAGAACCTCACTGAAGACAAAGAAATTCTTAAAGGTATAGTAAAGTTTGGCAATATAGATGTACGCGAAATAATGACATCAAGAGTTGATGTAATAGGCGCCCGCCTTAAAACTCCATACCGTAAACTTTTAAAGCTGATAGTAGAATCAGGTTATTCACGTTTTTATTTCCGACCTTGATAATATAAAAGGTATCCTTTATATCAAGGACCTTTTGCCACATCTTGACAAACCCGATTCATTCAACTGGCAATCATTAATAAGGCCACCTTATTATGTGCCCGAAACAAAAAAAATAAGCGACCTGCTCAGGGAATTTCAGACCAACAAGATACACATGGCTATAGTAATTGATGAATACGGGGGCACTTCAGGCATAATTACCCTCGAGGATATCCTTGAAGAAATTGTTGGCGAAATAACCGATGAATCTGATCAGGAAAATTCATTTTATGTTAAAATCGACAATAATAATTATCTTGTCGAGGGGAAAATGTTATTGAACGATTTTATAAAAACACTGAATGAAAAAGAAGATATCTTTGATGACATTAAGGGAGAAGCCGATACACTTGCCGGACTTATTCTTGAGATGAAGGGAGAAATGCCCCGAAAAAACGAAACTTTTTCATACAAGCATTATACATTTACCGTAAAATCGGTTGATAAAAGAAGAATAAAACAGATTCAGGTAACTGTGTCGAAACCTGAAAACACAGATGAAAAGAAGAAATAGATACATAATATCAGTTATTGCATTAACCTTAGTGGTTTTTCTTTTAACAGCTACCGGCTGCCGGAAGAATTTTTCCCCTAAACCGAGGGCCTATTTTCGTATTGATATGCCTGAGAAAGCTTATCAGGTATATGCATCAGAATGCCCATACTCATTTGAGTATCCCGTTTACGGCATAATCAAAAATTACGAAGGAAGAGATGCCGAACCATGCTGGATTAACATTGAGTTTCCTTATTTTAAGGGTAAGATGCATCTGACTTACAAGCAGGTGAAAAAAAATCTGGCTTTATATACTGAAGATATTCGTACACTTGCCTATAAGCATATTATTAAGGCTGATGATATCATTGAGCGTCCGTTTTATTATCCCGAACGTAAAGTGTTTGGTATTCTTTACGATATCGAGGGGAACACAGCATCATCAATAAATTTTTTTGCAACCGACAGCACCCATAACTTTCTGAGCGGGTCGCTCTATTTCAGCGTGCATCCTAATGCCGATTCACTGGCGCCGGTAATCAATTTTTTCAGAACAGATATCGAGCATTTGATTGAAACTCTGCATTGGAACTAAAATTTAAAAACCGTGGCCCTGATTCTGAATGAACATCTGGAAAATGAATGCCAATTAGGCATCTGGGAGATAAAAGAGGATTATGACGACCTGATGAGCCGCATCAGCCTTCTCCCTGAAGAGATAAAAGTGGTTGAAAATTTCAGAAATCATGACCGGAAACTTGAATGGCTGAGTGTAAGGGTGTTGCTTAATGAAATGACTCAGCAGGTGCTGACAATTACCTACAACGGAAACCGTAAACCTTATGTTGCAGGGAACCATTATAATATCAGCATTTCACATTCACGCGACCTTACAGCAATATTATTAAGCCAAAAAAAACGTGTTGGCATTGATATGGAATATATGTCGCCAAAAATTGAGCGCATTGCACACCGTTTTATCAATCCCAACGAGATTATTTCTGAAGAGCCCGAACTGCGTCACTATCACATGTACATTCACTGGTGCGCCAAAGAAGCACTATATAAAATATGTGACAAGCAAGACATCAAACTACAGGAAAATATTACTATTGAACCGTTTTATCCCAAACCCAGGGGAACTCTTGCCGGATGGGTACGCAACAGGTTCCGCAATGACCATTTTAAGCTTGAATATTTTAAAATTGATAACTACGTTATTGTTTACTGTTCTATTTAAATTTCATGATTTACGATTCATTAATAACAGAAAAGTCGAAAAAGATAGCATTACTTATTGACCCTGATAAGCATTCTGATGAATCGCTTGCCGAATTAGTCACACTTGCCAATGACACAAAAGTTGATTTTATCCTTGCAGGCGGGAGCCTTGTATCAAAACCTATAGAGCATGCTGTTAAAATCATTAAAAAAACAGCTGTTTCACCTGTGATTTTGTTTCCGGGCAGCCTTATGCAACTTTCCGGAAAAGCTGACGGAATACTTCTGTTATCACTTATTTCAGGCCGAAATCCCGATTATCTCATCGGGAATCATGTGCTTGCTGCTCCCTTTCTGAAAAATTCAGGTATTGAAATTATTCCCACCGGCTATATTCTTGTTGACGGGAAATCCGTCAGCTCAGTAGAATATATCAGCGGTACAAGACCTATACCTATTGAAAAAACTGACATCATAGTTGCAACAGCATTGGCAGGCGAAATGCTCGGACATAAACTGATATATCTCGAAGCAGGTAGCGGCGCCAACATGCGGGTAAACGAAAAACTTGTTGCCTGTGTTAAAGAAAAAATCAGCATACCTCTTATGGTGGGCGGTGGCATACGCACGCCCGAAGATATACTTAGCCTGTTCAAAGCCGGCGCAGATATACTTGTCGTAGGGTCGGTAATAGAGGAAAACCCGGATATGCTTCAGAAAATTATATCAGTCAGAAAAACAGTAAATAAGTAAATTGACAATATGAATATTCACGAATATCAGGCAAAAGAGATACTTAAAAAGTTTAATGTATGCGTGCCTTACGGTGTCGTCATCAAAGACAAAAGCGAAGCTCAACAAGCAGCCATTAATGTTTATGAAAAAACAGGGACAACAACATGGGCCGTAAAAGCGCAAATACATGCCGGCGGACGCGGAAAAGGCGGAGGGGTTAAAATTGCGCAATCTGTTGATGAAGTGATAAAATATGCCGGTGATATACTGGGTATGCAACTCATAACCCATCAGACCGGCCCTGAAGGCAAAAAAGTCAACGCTGTTTTAATTGAGCAGGGAATCTACTATCCGGGTAAGGCAGATATCAGGGAATTTTATATGAGTATATTGCTGAACCGTTCAACAGGCAGAAATACCATAATATATTCAACAGAAGGTGGCATGGATATTGAAACAGTGGCAAAAAATACACCGCATCTTATTTTCAGTGAGGACATTCATCCGGGTATCGGGTTACAGCCTTTTCAGGCTCGAAAAATAGCTTTTAATCTTGGACTATCGGGTCAGGCTCTCAGGGAAATGATACCTTTCGTTACCTCCCTTTATAAAACATATGAATCGGCCGACGCCTCGCTTGTTGAAATAAATCCCGTAGTGAAAACCTCAGACGACCGCATTTTTGCTGCTGATGCCAAAATTAGTCTGGACGACAACGCACTTTTCAGACATCCCGAATATGCCGGATTACGTGACCTTAACGAAGAAGACCCTTCCGAAGTGGAGGCATCAGAACATAATCTGAATTTTATTAAACTTAATGGCAATGTAGGATGTATGGTCAATGGGGCCGGACTGGCTATGGCTACGATGGATATTATAAAGCTTTCGGGGGGCGAACCTGCTAATTTTCTTGATGTTGGAGGTACGGCCAATGCACAAACCGTAGAGGCCGGTTTCAGGATCATTCTCAAGGACCCTTCGGTTAAAGCTATATTGGTTAATATTTTCGGCGGTATTGTAAGATGCGACCGCGTTGCTCAGGGAGTGGTTGATGCTTATAAAAAAATTGGCAATATTCCTGTTCCCGTTATTGTGCGATTACAAGGTACAAATGCTGGCGAAGCAAAGGCTTTAATTGACCGGTCGGGGCTTAAGGTTCATTCGGCCATCTCGCTGAATGATGCCGCCGAACTCGTCAAAAAACATGTAATGAGTAATTAAGAAATAGAGTATTACTGGTGTTAAATAGTCACATGGGGTTTATATAATATATTCTTTATTAGCCTAAACAGAACAAATATGCCGCCTTTTACGTAAAAGTAAATATGTCCACAGGATTAATATATTTGCGCGCCGATAATATCAGGGATTTTTTTGTCAGTTTACTCAACCAGTTTAGCGGAACATATACACGTAAAATTCTTATAGAAGCCCTTTTTCTGCTTAATGACCTCTGGCCTTATTTAATATCGGGTATTATAATGACTTCGCTTATTAAACTTCTGATTCCGCAAGAAAAAGTTGCAGTTTTTTTCCAGAACAGAAGATCTTATTCAGTAATTATCGGAGCTGCTGCAGGTGTTATCTCGCCGTTTGGCAGTTATGTCGTTATCCCCATGTCGGCCGCACTTTTTACATTAGGCACCCCCCTGCCTGTATTAATGGCATTTCTTGTGTCATCACCGTTAATTGACCCGAATTTGTTTCTGCTGACTGCCGGCGCTTTCGGTTATGAGCTGGCTGTAGCCAGAACAATTGCCTCCTTTACTATCGGTATTTTGGCAGGGTATTCCACATTATGGCTTTTCAAAAAGGGATTTTTGCAAAACGAGGTAATAGTTAATGAAGAAATTATGAATCAAAAGAACACAACCATAATAACCATCTCAGACAGAAAATTCATTCGCAGATTTTTAACTGAAGTATATAAAATGTCGATATACATTGGAAAATATTTTTTTCTCTCTATTATTCTTGCTGCAGCTATAAAGATATTAACGCCGCCAAATCTGGTATTGAAAATTTTCGGACAGGATAAGCTATTGTCTGTTTTGCTTTCTGCAGGAGCAGGCGTACCATTTTATGTTTGCGGCGGCGCAGCTATTCCTGTAATTCAGGAACTTGCTTCCATGGGATTGAGCAAAGGGGCGGTACTAGCTTTTTTTATATCCGGACCAATAACCAAAATATCGAATTTATTACTGATGTATGTGGCTTTTAAAACAAAAGTATTTCTGATTTACATCACCATTGGAATATTAGGAGCCGTTTTGCTTGGATATATTTATAGCTTTTATTAATTATACAATAAATTTTAAACTGATGATTAGGAACAACAGATTAAGAAAAAGAATCATATCGTTAGTATTAGGAGCAGTTGCTTTTATAGCAATTTGTTGGGATATGGCCAATTCTGAGATGACTGCCGTTGAGGCAGGTACATTCAGATTTGAATCAGCATTTGATTCAATAAAATACCCCGCTACCAAAGTAGCCATTGTCCCTTCGGACTATGAGGGTCTTACAACCAAAGTAAGCAGATCTGTTGATCCGGGATATGAACAGATTGAACTAATGGTTCGTAAAGCTGTTGAACTTCAGGGCGGTTTTGAAGGTGTTATCGAAAAAGGCGACAAGGTAATGCTGAAAGTAAACCTGGTGGGAGAAAATAGTCCGTCGGGACAGGGAGAAAACACAGATGTGAGAGTTGTAAAAGCGCTGATAAAGATAATTAATGAATTTACAGAGGGTAATGTTACAATTATTGTGGGAGAAGGAAGCGCCCGCTCCAATGACGATGTAAACAGCTCTACAAGTGTATGGGCCAACTCAGGTTACCTTGACCTTTTAACAGATACATATCTTTCTGGAATAAATTTCAGCCTTTTGAATTTAAACCAAACCTATAATGACCTTGTGGAGGTTGATTTGGGAAGCAAAGGTACGGGGGCACCGCATAATTACAAATATCACATACATAAGGCACTAAAAGACATTGATGTATATATTTCAGTTCCTGTATTAAAAATTCATGACACAGGAATAACAGCAGCTTTAAAGAACCAGATTGGAATAGCACCGGGTGCATATTACGGATATAACAAAAAGAAAGGCACTGCTTATTATAGCGGACTTAAACATGATGTAGGCCACAGAAGATGGACAACTGAAGAAATTGTTGACCTGAGTATGATTGCCGGTATTGATTTTGTGGTAGTAGATGCCATTATGTGTCTTGAAACACAAAAATCATATAATGGCAGCAATCAGGTAAGATTCAATACCATTTTGGCCGGAAAAGACCCCGTAGCTGTTGATCATGTTTGTACAAAACTTTTCTGTATGAATCCTGACGATATAGCGCATATAACACTTGCTGAGAAAGTCGGGCTGGGCACTAACGACCCTGAAAAGATTGAAATTGTAGGGGCATCAATAGATGAAACAAAGAAAAGAGTAAAACATAATACAGATGCAAATGGTTTATTCGGCCAGAGTAATCGTACATGGCTGCTTTCGGGCGTTTTTAATAGCACTGATATAACTGCGGAGCATATTTTTAATGAAGCTTCGCTGGAACCTGTTGCAGGAGAAGGCGGTTTTTCGCAACCGGTATATTTTTTTGATGACCGCATTGACCTGTTAAGCTATTATGGAGGGGCATCAAATGTCATTTCATACGCTTTTACATACTTTTATGCGCCGGAGGACCAGCAGGTAGAACTATGGGTTGGCTCTGATGAAGATATGATTATTTATATCAACGGAGAAAAAGTGTATTCTTTTTCAGGTACCAGATTATATGGAGATGGCGTAATTTTAAGCGAGAAAAAAACCGCTTATGTCAGGAAAGGTGAAAACAAACTTCTGGTAAAAACACTTAATAAATCGGGGGATTACAGTTTTGCCCTTAACATTTGCGAGATTGAACCGGTAAGAGAATATTCAGGGAACAGAGTTGATGGCCTTAAATTTTATTCTGTAAAAAAATCAACCGTTCCGAGTATTGTGCCAACAAGTATATCCACCCCAGAGATAATGCTTGCAAATTACCCTAATCCGGTAGCATCCGGAGCCACATTGATTTTTACCATCCCTGTTGCTTCAAATACATCTGTTGATATTTACGATTTAAGCGGCAAGCACGTATGTAATCTGATAACTGATTTCTTATTGGCCGGAGAACACCAATTGCAATGGTCAGTGAACAACGTAACGGGAAGAGCGCTTTCTTCAGGTTTTTACGTATGTAAAATCACATCCGGAGGGCTTTCAAAGAGTATCAATATAGCGGTTGCAAGATAAATAGCCAGAGGGGGATCATTGTCTTTTGAGACCCCCTCCTTGGTTTCTTAAAATAGTTACAGTTCTGCTGTTTTCTGTCTCCTTATGCCTGAGGATTCAGGTTTATCTCAGGTATCTTTATTTACCTTCGATATAATTCAAGATAAGCTAATACCTGCCTGAAAACATTATCGGCCGTAAAGCCGAATTTTTCATCCAACACTTTGTATGGCGCGGAGAAACCAAAATGATCAAGTCCGAAAACTTTTCCTCCGGCGCCTACCAATCCCTGTAATGTTACAGGAAGTCCGGCAGTAAGGCCAAAAACAGGCACATCATCGGGGATCACCTGTTTCTGATATGAAACGTCCTGTCTTCTGAACAATCCTTCTGACGGGGCAGATACTATTCTTATTTTAAGGTTCTTTTCTTTACTAAGTTTTTCTGCTCCTGCCATAAGCGTTGAAACCTCTGACCCGTTGGCAACAAGGACAACATCAGGTTTACCGTCGCAGTCGGCGATAATATAGGCTCCTTTTGCAGCTTCTGAGGCACATTCTATGCGGGTTTTACCATGCATGGCCGGCAGGGTGGGTATATTCTGCCTTGATAATAATAATGCGGTGGGTGTTTTTGTATTTTCAAGTGCCATTTTCCATGCAACTGTAGTTTCATGCACATCGGCAGGCCTTAATACAAGCATACTATTTTCGCCATGATGATTTTTAAGATGTTCCATCAGCCTGATCTGGGCCTCCTGTTCAACGGGCTGATGAGTAGGGCCGTCCTCTCCCACCCTGAATGCATCATGTGTCCATATATACTTAACCGGCAAGCCCATAAGTGCGGCAAGTCTGACAGCGGGCTTCATATAATCTGAAAATACAAAAAAGGTCCCACAGGCAACAATCACACCGCCGTGCAATGCAATACCGTTGGCTATTGCTCCCATAGTTAGTTCTGAAACTCCGGCCTGCAGAAAGGCTCCGCTAAAATCATTCTTCCTGAAAGCCTTGGTATTTTTAAGAAAACCATCAGTTTTATCACTGTTTGATAAGTCGGCTGAAGCAACAATCATGTTTTCAACATTTTTAGCCAGATATGCCAACACATTACCTGAAGCGGCACGGGTTGCAATGTCATCTTTTTGCGGAATCTGCGTATAATCAATAACAGGTGGCTTCCCTGAGAAGAAAAATTCAAGCTTTTGAGCCAGTTGAGGATTTTCCTTTGCCCATCTTTTTTCTTCTTCTTTTCGTGCTTTGGCAGCTTCGGCCTTCTTCCTTAAAACATCTTTGTAAAAATCAGCCACATCGGGAAAAATTACAAAAGGATTATGAGGGTCACCACCGAGGTTTTCAATTGTTTTCTCAAACGAAGCGCCGGCTTCTCCCAAAGGCATTCCGTGTGTTGATGTTTTGCGCTCAAAACTGTTACCGTTGGCATCAAGAGCACCTTTCCCCATCACAGTCTTGCCTATTATAAGGGTCGGCTTGTTTTTTTCCTGGGTGGCTTTAATAAGCGAAGCACGTATTTCATCCTGGTCATTGCCGTTAATAGTTATTACGTTCCAGCCCCATGCCTCATATTTAAGTGCTGTATTTTCAGCAGTTACTTCAGAAGTCTCTGTTGACAGCTGAATATCATTCGAATCATAAAACATAATCAGATTATGAAGGCCAAGAAAACCGGCAATGCGGCCGGCAGCCTGTGAAATTTCCTCCTGAATGCCTCCGTCTGAAATAAAGGCATAGGTTTTGTGTGACATCCATTCGCCAAAACGTGCACACAGGAAACGCTCTGCTATTGCAGCGCCAACAGCCATCGCATGGCCCTGTCCAAGAGGCCCCGATGTGTTCTCAATGCCTCTTCTGACATCAAGTTCGGGGTGACCAGGGGTAGGACTATCCCACTGACGGAAATTCTTCAAATCTTCAAGTGAAAAATTACCTGTTAAAGTCAGTATTGAATAGAGCATAGGCGACATGTGGCCCGGATCAAGGAAAAAGCGATCGCGGTTACGCCATGTCATGTCGTTTGGGTCCCAGTTGAGAAACTCGCTATACAGAATGTTTATAAAATCAGCACCTCCCATGGCACCTCCCGGATGACCCGATTTTGCTTTTTCAACCATTGCAGCTGATAGAATACGAATATTGTTTGCGGCTTTTTCGGTTATTTCTTTTTTCATCATTATATCATTTTGATTGGTTATTAACAGTCGGCAAATATAACAGAAAGAATTTATCCCAAAAAACTCATCAGCGTTTTTTCCCGGTAGCCGGGCGAGTAATATTTTGTAAGGTTTTCTTCCTTTTCACGAAAGTAAGAAAACCTTACTAAATCTATATCGGGGGTAAGCCATCAGTTTGCCCCCGGCCATTGGGAAATCCGGGTTTAATGCGTAATTTGGATTTATTTATGAACGCGCCATGTATTGCAACACCCAAATTATTTCATCAATTTTATCCTGATAAGCTTCTTAACCCACTCGGCATCATCAGTATTTTTTACCTGTATATTAAATGATTTTTCGCCCTGGTAAGATTTAGCCGAAGATATTTGCTGCATGATTTATGAGGGAAAATTTTCTTTTTTTATATTTTGTATAATAATGTCATCAACAATAAATAAAACATAGAAACACCCGTTGCCCGGAAACAGGCATAAAACAGTCCTGTCCTTATGAGTTAAAAGCAGTGTCCAGCCTGAAGATTTTCCAAAATTTCTCCATGTTTCATTCAGCGGAGCATAATGATCGCGGCAGTATTGAACCAGATCAATCCATTGAATGTATGACCTGCCCAATGCTTCCATTATCTGTGATTTTGATGGAGGATGCGCAGAATGGCTGAATATGCTCAGTGACATATACTGAATGAAATTTAAATAATTAAATATTTGAAAGTGTTATGATTAGAAAAAAAAGAAAGCAAGAATGAAAATATAAAATATCTTAAAAAATACATAAGCAAGATACAAAATTAATGTTTAAATAGTATATTTGAGCTCTTTGGTAAAAAATAATATTTATATGGCAATTGTAGGTACCATTTTACAGGAAGTTGTAAAACACAAGAAAGAATCGCTTGACAAAAAACAGGTTAATTTTGACCTTCAGAAAAAAACACTGAAGAAATTATTACAAAAAGCAAAGGGAACTGAATTCGGGAAAGCATATAATTTTACATCAATTCTTAAATCAACCGATTTTTTAAGGGAATTTCAGCAGCAGGTTCCGCTGTTTGATTATGAAACTTTATTTACAAAATACTGGCACAGGTTACTCAAGGGTCAGGCCAATGTCTGCTGGCCTGGAAAAGTGAAATTTTTCGGGCTTACCTCAGGAACGTCAAATGATTCAAGCAAACGTGTACCTGTCACGCGTGATATGATCCGTTCAATAAGGCGTACGGGTATACGTCAGTTGCTGTCACTTGCTGAGCTTGAACTGCCTCCGCATTTCTATGAAAAAAGCGTATTAATGCTTGGTGGCAGCACCAAACTGGTAAAAATGGAAAAGTATTTCGAGGGAGACCTGAGTGGTATTCTGGCCGGCAGGCTGCCGTTCTGGTTTAACCGTTTCTATAAGCCAGGAGCTATATCAAAGGAACGCGACTGGAATACCAAACTTGAGAAAATTGTCAGGGCAGCCAAAAAATGGGACATTGGCGGAATAGCCGGAGTTCCTGCATGGGTGCAGATACTGCTTGAAAGAATTATTCAGCATTATGGCGTAAATAATATACACGATATATGGCCTAATTTCATGGTATATACCCACGGAGGCGTATGCATTGATCCCTATAAAAAGAGTTTTCAGAAATTACTTGGCAAGGAAATCTATTACCTTGAAACTTATCTGGCATCAGAAGGTTTTCTGGCATATCAGCGCAGAAAAGACCATGACATGGAACTGGTGCTCGATAACGGAATATTTTTTGAATTTATTCCGTTTGACCTGAATAATTTTACCCCTGAAGGCCAACTGATCGGAAATCCGAAAACATATCTCCTGAATGAAGTTACCGAAGGGGTTGATTATGCAGTGGTTATCAGCACAAATGCCGGAACATGGCGCTATCTGATTGGCGATACGATAAAATTTACATCAGTTAAGGATTATGAAATAGTTATTACGGGCCGTACAAAGCATTTTCTCAGTTTATGCGGCGAGCATCTCAGCGTGGATAACATGACTAAAGCAATCAGCCTAATTTCTAACAAACTGAATATTGATATTAAAGAATTTACAGTTGCAGGCATACCTTATGACAATCTTTTTGCCCATAAATGGTTCATCGGGACCGATGATAAAATAGAAGACAGGGAAGCTTTTGCTGCATTGCTCGATTCAACACTCAAAGAACTTAACGATGATTATGCAGTTGAACGAAAAGCTGCACTTAAAAAAGTTATTGTAGAAGTAGTCCCTTCACAGTTGTTTTATTTATGGCTTAAATTAAAAGGCAAGGAAGGAGGACAAAATAAGTTTCCCCGCGTAATCAAGGACCAGTATAAGGAATGGGAGGATTTTCTCAAACAGCAATCCAGATAATATGGAACCCGTAATAAAAGGAATAATAACCGGACTGATATTGAGTATTTATGTTGGAGCTACTTTTTTTATGCTTGTTGAAACAAGCATAACAAGAGGATTTAAAGCTGCTCTTCTGTTTGATGCCGGCATATTCCTCAGCGATCTGTTTTGTGTTACTATTGTTTATTTCTTTGCTGCTGAAATAATGAATTCTATAGTACAAAATGTGTATATCGGAGTATTCGGCGGTGTAGCTTTTATCGGATTCGGGGTGAATTACCTCATAGGCAGGCAGAACCAGTCGGGCAGGCAACTATCAGCCAATCGCATGTTCAGGCTTTTAATGAGCGGATTTTTTATCAATATCCTGAATCCTTCCGTTTTTGTTTTCTGGCTTGGCACACTTGCCGTTGCTGTATCACACTTTGAGTTTAAGGGAAAGGAGATGCTATTCTATCTGGGAGCCACCCTTCTGACAGTAGTACTAATTGATGTGCTTAAAATATATTTTGCATGCTGGTTGCGGGAATTTCTTAATAAACGTGTCATCAGGCTCATTTATTTATGTTCAGGGATTGTCCTTATTATTTTCGGTATTGTTGTTATTATCAGTAAAATTAAAGGTTCTTGAACCCTGTTTATATTTTCGCATGCTGAGCAACAGACTTATTGACAAAATGGATATTTTCAACGGTGAAAAATGCATTGGGATTATATTTCTGAATAATTCCGATAATATCCTTTAACCTTTTGCGATTAATTACTATATACAGAATACCCACTTCGCCCTGCATGCCCATAGCATTAACAAAAGTAACACCATAACCTTCGCTGCGCAAGGCATGAACCAGTGCGCCTGCATCTTTTTTGGTTATCACCCTAACCATTTCAAAGCCTATAGCAAGTTTCTCATCAAGCAGCATACCTACATAACTGCCGGTAGCAAAACCACAGGCATAAGCTATGTAACAAATCCAGTTATCGAGGTTAACCATAATACGGCTTATGGCTAAAATCCATATCAAAACCTCAAAGAATCCGAATACGGGGGCTATTTTTTTATATCCTTTTGAAACAAAAATAATCCTCATGGTTCCGATAGAAACATCACAAATTCTCAATAAAAAAATACAAAAAGGCAAAACCACAAAGTCAAAAAACGTTGAATTAAAAAAGTGCATAGCATTATTTTTTTGTATTTAATGCTAATTTAATCTGATTTCAGCAGAAAAAAACAGATTTGAGGCCGATCATTAAATTCAGGTATTCGTTAAATTTTATGTTTCATAAAGGCAGCAATTCAATAAATACCGATATAAATAAATAATATCAGTTATTTATTATAAAGCATCTTCGGAGAAAATATTTATAAAATGTTGTTCGTTT
>FWPV01009871.1_pt1 | contig 15056 bp, 14 predicted proteins | sample 2228371 | NCBI WGS metagenome assembly FWPV01 (sample SAMEA103939776, study PRJEB20133) | metagenome
TGGAGCGTAGCAAAAAATTGATGCAATGCTACGTCATTCCCGTGCGCCTATCGTCCGGCGCAGAGCTTGACAAAGCATGTCCGTTGACGATAACTTTAGTCCCGCTTGAACGTCCCGAAATCCGGCTGCGCGTAGCTGGACTTGCCCAGGCCCTCGATGTCAAGCAGCGCCTTCACCTTGAGCGGCAGGCCGAAGAGGTGGATGAAGCCCTCGGCGTCGCTCTGCTTATAGACATCGTCCTGCCCGAAGGTGGCGTAGTCCTCGCGGTAGAGCGAATACGGCGACTTGCGCCCGACGACAGTGCAACTGCCCTTGTAGAGCTTGAGGCGCACCGTGCCAGTGACGTTCTGCATCAGGCTGTCCACGAACGCATCCAATGCGGTGCGCAGCGGGGTGAACCATTGCCCGTAGTACACCATCTCCGCGTACTTCTCGGCGACGATGTCCTTGTAGTGCAGCGACTCGCGGTCAAGACAGAGCGTCTCCAGCGCGCGCATGGCCGCGTAGAGGATCGTGCCGCCGGGCGTCTCGTAGACGCCGCGCGATTTGATGCCCACCAGCCGGTTCTCGACCATGTCCACGCGCCCTACCCCGTGTTTACCGCCGAGTTTGTTCAGCAACGTAACCAATTCCACCGGCCCATGCGAGACGCCGTCCACGCGCACGGGAATGCCGGACTTGAAATCAATCTCGATGTACAGCGGTGTGTCCGGCGCTTTTTCCGGCGCAACGGTCAACTGGAACATCGCCTCTTCTGGCTCCAGCCACGGGTTCTCCAGGATGTGGCCTTCGTGGCTGAGGTGCCAGAGGTTGCGGTCGCGGCTGTAGACAGATTTGCCCGTCGTGGTGACGGGAACACCGTGCGCGGTTGCGTAGGCCAGTGCATCTTCCCGCGAGCGGATGTCCCACTCGCGCCATGGGGCGATCACGGTGAGGCGTGGATTGAGCGCCATCACGCCCAGTTCAAAGCGCACCTGGTCGTTGCCTTTGCCGGTTGCGCCGTGCGCCACCGCATCCGCGCCCTCCAATTCGGCGATTTCTACCAAACGTTTGGCGATCAGTGGCCGCGCGAACGACGTACCGAGCAGATATTGCCGCTCGTAGATGGCGCCGGCCCGTAGGGTGGGGAAGACAAAATCGGTGAGGAACTCCTGGCGCAAATCCTCAATATACGATTTCGTCGCGCCGCTGATGCGCGCCTTCTCCGGCAGGCCGCTCAGCTCCTCTTCTTGCCCTAGGTCGGCCGTGAAAGTGATAACCTCACATTGATAGTTCTCGATCAACCACGGCACGATGCATGACGTATCCAGCCCCCCCGAATACGCCAAAATGACTTTAGAAACCTTTTTCTTTGCTGCCATCTCTCTCCTCCATAGTCAATAATCAGAATTTACACAGGTTACCTGAGTTTTTACCGCTGAGAGCGCAGAGAATTTGTAATTTCTCAGCGACCTCGGCGGTAAAAAACAACCGGGTCTGCGTAAGCCCTCGTCATAAAAAACCCTGGCGTTGCCGCCAGGGTCACAAGCTGGCGACTACGCCACCGTATCGGTAATCGGGAAGCCCAACGATCCCAATTCGGGCACATTCACTTGCATCACAATCGTATGTTCACCGGCCGACAGAGCGCCGGGAACATAGATGGTGAGCACCGCACCATAGTTCACGTACAATGGATTAGCCCAGGTGATCTCGGCGACCGGCCGGACTTTGCTGTTGACTTCGATGGTGGCCCCTGTCAACGGCCGTGGCTCCCCATCGACTGTGAACTTGGTGATGCCACTGATTGAGCCTGAATCAATGAGGTTTTTCACCTGAAAGACGAAACCCTCGCCTTGATTCTTCAGGCTGCCGGCCACATACAACTTCTTCAACGCATCGGGTGACATATTGTACATTGTTGACCTCCTCAGAATGGTTACTGGATACTGGTTACTTGATACTGGATACTGGATACTGGTTACTTGATACTGGATACTGGATACTGGATACTGGATACTGGATACTGGATACTGGATACTGGATACTGGTTACTTGATACTGGATACTGGATACTGGTTACTTGATACTGGATACTGGATACTGGATACTGGTTACTGGTTACTGGTTACTGATTACTGGTTACTTGTTACTTGTACAGAGCAGTATATGCAAGGGCAATGGTTAGGCAAGGTTCTGTTCGGATGCGCCGGCCAGGATTTGCAGGGCGTGCGCCAGTACAGCAACACCGCGCCGAAATTCGGTGATGTCCAGATGCTCGTGCGGCGTGTGGTCGAGCGAGGAATCGCCCGGGCCGTAGGCGACCATGGGACATTCCCACACCGGGCCGACGGTGTTCATATCCGACGTGCCGGTCTTGAGTTTGAAGCGCGGCTTGCCGCCTTCGGCGCGGATCGCTTTGAGCAGCGCGCGTACCGGCGGCGTGTTCTTGTCGGATTGGTAGGCCGGGTCGCTACCCCGGAAAGTCAACTTGGCCACATTGGCCCACGCCTCCATCTTGGTCTGTAGCGCATCAATCGAGAAATCCGGCGGCAAGCGTGCAACGATTGTCATTTCCACATAGTCGTTCAATCCATCGCTGTAGGTGCGCAGGTCACGTAATGCAGGATCGAGCGAATTGAAGCGCCCCTTGCGGCCCTGCAACAACGCCTCTTGATTGTAAGCGTAAGCAAAGCGCCGCAAGCTGTTCCAGAAGTTGACGGCGTGCTCGGCCGGCCCGGCGAACTCACCGGCGCTGTGCCCGCCGGGCTGGACCAGGCTGTAATCCATCACCAGGCGGCCTTTATAGCCGAGCGTGATGCAATCCCACGCGCTCGGCTCGCCGATGATGGCGTAGGTGGGCGCGGGCATCGTCTCCGCCAGGTATTGCGATCCCCACCCGTGCGATTCCTCCTCCACCGCGCCGATGACGGTGATGCGCGCCTCCGCCAGTTTCGGCGCGACTTGCGCCGTCGCCAGGACGAACGCCGCCAGCGGCCCCTTCGCATCCACCGCACCGCGCCCGTAGAGCTTGTTCCCCTCCCAGCGCACGGGGATAAAGCCGGACACGGTGTCCATGTGCCCCAGCAGCACGATATGCCGCTCCGCGTCGGGATTGCCCACCGCGCCGACGACGTTCCCCGCCTCGTCGCGGTGCGTCACGAAGCCCAGCTTGCGCATCTGCGCGACGAGGTATTCGGCGAAGATGTCCTCGCCACCGGAAGGGCTGGGAATAGCGAGAAGTTTTTCGAGAAATTCGAGGTCATTCATCGCCATCTTCCTAACACAATCAAGACTCTATCAAGCCCAAGTCAACGGCACATTTAACCGCCTCGGTACGGTTCCGTACGTTCATTTTTCGATAAATGCTTGCGGTATAATTCCGCACCGTACCATGACCCAAATCAAGCCTTTCGGCTATCTCGTCATTCGTTAGGCCACGGTGCAGCAACCGCAAAACATCAATTTCACGTGAGGTTAAAGCCAAACGACGTTGAGAAGCATATCTCACCAACTCTTGCTGTTCACTTATGGGCAGTGATAACACAGGGGCTTCCTCGGTCAAAAAAGTGACCAAGACGTCAACCTCACCAGCAAATGGCACTTCTTCCATCAACTCTACTTTGCCATCAAGGTATTTTCCTCGAATTGTAAGCATCATCACCTTCTTGAATTCGTATCGATCTTCTTCAGTTCTAAAATAACTCATCTCTCACGAGGCATCTCTACCAACGTCATCTCTCAGATCGGCACTGCCTCGCTCAACACACAGTTACGGATACGCGGACGCAACCCGGCCTCGGTCACAACATCAACCTCGCGGTTTAGCAAATCCTGTAAATCCATCAGTAACGCGCCCAAATCCAGCAAACTGCGTCCACTTTCCAGGTTGACCAGGAAATCGACATCACTTTGGGCATCGGCTTCACCTCTCGCGGCAGAACCGAAAACCCGCACATTGTATGCGCCATGGCGGGCAGCGATTTGTAAAATATCTTCGCGCCTGGCTCGTAATTGTTGGATGATTTGCATCATAGACCTCCCCGATGACCGCATACCATTTGAAGTTCATCTCATTCTAGCACAGCCGGATTGGATGCTCAAGCACTCACCAGGGTTTCTTGAATCGTACCGTATACATCCACAGATTCCCCAACGCCGCCTCCACCACAAAACCGGCTCGCGTCCCCTGCTTGATCGTCGTGCTCATCCAAGGATAGTCCGGGTCAAATACCCATTCGGTAATGGCGAGCAAGCCACCCGGTTTGAGCACGCGCAGCACTTCGGCCAGCGTGCGGTCGCGTTCAGGGATTTCCTGGAAGACGGTGATCATATACACCAGATCGAACGTCGCGTTCTCGAAGGGCAAGGCGTGCGCGTTGGCTTCGTGCAGGGTGATGTTGTGGATGTCCTGATTCTCCGGCCTGGCGAGTTTCGCTGCCAGTTGCGCCAGCATCCCAGGCTGGATGTCAAGTGCGGCCACTTCGCCCTCCGGCCCGACAGCGCGCGCGAAGAACGTCGTATACGCACCGCTGCCGCAGCCGATTTCGAGCGCCTTCATCCCCGGTTGCGCGCCGCTGCGCGCTACGATTGGCTGCGGCGGCTGCAACGTCCGGCGATAGTCGCTGTCGAGAAAGCGCCCGATGAACGCCGGCGCCGGAAATTGCCAATACTTGCGGACCAGGCGCAGTACGGCTTGATAGAGGACGAAAACGCCCAGTATATTGTAGAATAGACGTAAACAAGACCTGGATTTTCTCACAGATTCACCTCTCATAAGGCTGAACCGTTCGCAAGCCAGGGATAGCAGCATAGTGCCTGCGATTGAATGTATACAAAGGCTCATCCAGCATAAGCGCCGTCTGTCCGACAAGCGCATCCAACATGCCAATATTGTGGCTAAGACCATTAGATACAAGTTAAGCCTTTGCTAAAATGTCAAACTGCGAGTGCCGTGGTATCGCGGCCAATATTTTACCAAGTGCGGTACAATGTAAGGATGAGCCAAAGAAAATCAGCCAATAAACATAGTACAGTGCGTCACACACGAGCGATTCAATCCGATCGCAGTAAGCGGCCCTTGTCCGCGCCACCGGATGCGCACATCAGTGCGCGGCTGCGCGAGTTAGTGCTCCCCGCGATTGCGGCCACGGAGCCGCAGTTCAAAGCTTTGGGGTTGCGCGTACGCCGCCTGTCGCTCTCGGTGATGGTGGCGATTGTCATCAGCCTCATCTGGCGTCAACTCGGGAGCAGTGGCAGTGAAATCGCTCGCTTGTTGCGCAGTGAAGGTTTGTTGTGGGGGCCCGCGTTGGTCGTGACGCAACAAGCCATCTCGGAGCGGTTGCGCACTTTCCCGCCGGTGCTGTTGTGGGCCTGTCTTCAACAGTTGTTGCCCGTGTTACGGACGCGGGCGGCGGCCCGTCAGCGCACACGGCCCCCGTTGCTGGCCTGGGCGCAGGCCCGCTATACGGCGGTGCTCGCGGGCGATGGCTGCACCCTGGACGCGGTCTTGTGCAAAGTAGGCTTGCTCCGCGACCGCACAGCGTGGCCACTGGCCGGTAAGCTCTTCGCGGCGGTCGATATCTGTCTGCACTTACCCCATGCCCTATCGACCAGATCATTAGTCGAATGGGCAGTGTGCTACTCACAGACCAGCGTCACCACCTCGCTGTATTGTGCGTCTAGGCAGATAAAGGGGACGCCCGGCTGCTTCTGCAACAACGGTACGATCAGCTTGGAAAGCTCAATCACAGGGGTATCGAGATCAAAACAGAACTGTGATTGGACCTCACCCGTGAAGACGCTCCCCATAGCCGGTGACTTCAGCAACACGCTCAAAAAAAGCGCGCTTGTTCGGTGTGTTGATCGTCCAGTTAACAGGCGGGGTTTGAAAACCGCTCAGATCGGCGTAGACGCTCTCGCGTTGCCTCTCACTGTAGTCGATGTGGATATCGTGCCGCCAACCGCCCCATCCACCGTAGCCCTGATCATAGTAACCCCACGAGACGTAGCGTTGCCATGCCACGTCGAGGTTGGCGACGCTGGTGGAGTCTTCGTTGATGAGGATCGGCTTGGGATTAAGTTGAAACTCGCGCATCGCTTGTATTGTCTCGATGCCGGTGGCTAACTGCTCCGCAGTATTGCCGTTGCCGTGCGGCATAATGAAGTCCACGCTGCGCACCAACGACGGCGGCGGCAATTCGTGTCCCCGCCCCACATCCATTCCCCCCTGGCTGGTGGAGATAAGGAATTCGGGATACTCCGCCTTGAGCGCGTTGATCATCTCATGCGCCCGGTCTGCGTGGAAAATCTCGAGGCCAAAACGCGGCCCGGTCTCGTTGGCGATTTCAATGAGGATGTTGCGCCGCCCAGTGGCACGCAAGAAGTCCAACATCTCCCGTGTCGCACACCAACACGCGGGTTCACCCTGCATCTTGAGCGTGTGCTTCCAGTAGAACATCCCCACGATGGCAACCATGCCGAGCGCGTCGGCAGCGGCCAAAATACGCACGAAGCGGTCGGCGAAGGCTGGTTTGAGGGCACCCTCGCGGGTGAAGGCGCTGTTATCGTAGTGGTCGTAAACCTCGGCGTTGTAGCGTGCGCCGCCACCCTGCGCGTTGAGCGTGAACGCCAGCACGCCGTGGTCGCGCCACGCTGGCAACGCCGCGCAGAACTCATCCGTGTTGCGTTCCGGATCCCATACACCGGTATCAGGATAAGCCCAGTAGTCGCGTGTGGCGGCGTTCTCATCGTCGAAAGTGGCCTGCACGGCACGCACGTTGAATAGCAAGCCCTGAATTTTGCACCCGGCGAACGCGCGGCCGGCGTAGGTGGGCCGGCCGTCGATCCAGAATTCAGGGCCATGGATAGTGATTTCGGTCATTGTGCATCAACTCCTTGTGCAATCATATTTTTCGACAGGATTAACAGGATTTTCAAGATTAGGTTAGTCCCCAGACGATAAGGCAGACAACAAATTGCGCGCGGTGGACGGCCAGGTGAAACGCTTGACCCAGTCCAGGCCGGTTTGACGCAATACGGCGCGCAAATCGACGTCCGCCAACAATCGCGCCATCGCTTCCGCTATGGCGGTTACGTCGGTTGGGTCTACGGTCAGTGCGGCCTCGCCGACGGCTTCCGGCAAGCTGGTGGTGTTGCTGGCGACGACGGGCGTTCCGCAGGCCAGGGCCTCCGCTGGCGGCAGGCCAAAACCCTCATAGAGCGAAGGATAAACGAGCAACGCGGCCTGCCGGTACAGCGCAGGCATGGCCGTTTGCGGGATAAAGCCGGGCAGCAGCACGCCGGCCGCCTGCGCGCGCGAAGTCAATTCGACGCTGCTCCAACGCGGCATCCCCGCCCAGACGAGCGGCGGCGTATCCGCGTGGCGAGCGCGCAACAGGAGGTAGGCGTCCAACAGCCGCGCCAGGTTTTTGCGCGGGTGGATGTTGCCGAGCGCCAGGATGTAGCCGGGCGTCAACCCGTAGGGCGCGAGCGTGGCCGCATCATCGGCGTCGGGCGCGGGGCGGAAGGCGGCGTCAATCCCCGGCAGCACGACGACGGTTTTTGCCGCCGCTGCGGGATGAAAGCGGATAATCTCGCGGCGCGTGAACTCCGAAAGGGCGATCACCCGGTCCGCGCGTCGTATCGCCAAACCGGTCAAGACACGCATATACAAGGCGATGAAACGGGGAAAGTATTCGGGATGCGCGCGAAACGACATGTCATGCGCCAACACCGCCGCGCGGCAAGGCGTGATGGGCGGCAAGAAAAAGGTGGAGAGATACCAGTCCGGGCGCAGGCGCGCCAGGTAGTAGGTCTGTTGCCAGAGATAGAAGGGCAATTGGCGATATGGGCCGACATTGACCGTGGGATAAGCTGCCGGCGTGATGAACGGCAAGGCAGCGAGACCGGCCGGCGTCATCAAGAGCGATATGTCGCCAGTGACATTCAGCGTCGCCAACCCTTGCAGCAGGCCAGCCAGGTAGCTCTCGTTTCCGCCGCGCTGCCGCCCGATCTCGGTAGCGTTGATGGCTAGGCGCATGGCGGATCGCTGTTGGTCAGATCAAGATACAACTGCTGGACGAGCGCGTTTTTGCGTTCCCACGTATGCGCGGCGTAGACTTTCTGCTCGCCGCGCGCGCCCATCGCCACCCGCGTCTCCGGGTGATCCGCCAGAAATGCAATGGCCTCCGCCAGCGCTGCCACGTCGCCGAACGGGACGAGACAGCCATCCTCACCGTCAGCGATCACGTCGGTGACGCCCCAGGTGCGCGCGCCAATGACAGGTTTCCGGTATAGCCACGCCTCCAGGTAGACGATGCCGAAGGAGTCGGTGCGCGAGGGCAGGGCAAAGATGTCAGCGGCGGCGAGGGCGTCGCGTTTTTCCTCCTCGCTCACCGGGCCGAGCACGTGAAGTCGCGCCCGGTCGGCGAGCGGCAGATGTTCCAGGTAACGCTCGAACGGCGTCAGCCGCGCGCCGATCAACACCAGCGCCACATCGCGTCCCTGCTGCCACAATTGTCGCGTCGCTTCGACAACGTGAACTGTCCCTTTGTCATACGCCATTGCCGAAAGCGTCAGCACGAGCGGTGTCGTCTGCAGGATAGCGTGACGCTGCCGGAAACGGTTCGCGTCCCCGCCGAGCACAGCTTCGGGACACACGCCCGGCCCGACGACGCGGGCGCGTTCAGACGGCAAGCCCCGTTCTACGTAGAAATCGCGCTCGGTCTGCGTCTGCGCGACCAGTGCGTCGCTGCGGAGCACCAGATCAACTTGATGGCGCATCGTATAGAAACGGCCTAGCGCGTCGGCGCCGGGTTTGTCGCCGGCGCCCAGGTGCGTCAGCGGGTAAACGACGAACGGGATGCCACGCCGCCGGGCTAAGCGCAGTCCGGCTTCCAGCAGCGGCTCGAAACAGATGTTCATCCCGGCCACGAGGTCGAAAGATTCGTCTGTGGTTTGTAACCACCGCCACAGATCGGGGACCCACGGGGTCAAACGCGACAGGCGCGCCGCGAGCACCGTGGGCAACGGGCGCGCCAGTGAGAGCAACCACAACAGACGCCGGACGCCGGCATACGCGATGGCGGGCGCCGGCATATAGCGTATCGGGAAGCGCAGGATGCGCACGCCATCCTGCGCGGCTTCCCGTTCGTCAATCCGGCGGCGGCGCGGATCCCAAAACGCCTCGAACTCCAGCACGTTCGTCGTCGCCACAGTGACGGTGTGCCCCTGCGCCGCGAGGTAAGCGGAGATTTCGCCGAAGTGAATTTCGGCGCCGCCGCGCGCGGGGAAGTAACGTTGGGTGATGTGGAGGAGGCGCATTAACCTATTGGGAAGTGAATGAACGCATAGTTAAAGGCAAATACACGCGCCGCACGTCACCAATAAACAATTTCACGGGAAGCTGTTGCGTCCCACTTATCACATTCCCGCTAGCGTTTACGGTCAGGTTTGTGGTATAAGTGCCCGTCACCAAGTCCGATTTATCCAGTGTGACATCAAAGTACGAATCGCTAACCGTTGAGCCGCTGCCATGATCGATTATAAGCCAGGTCTCGTTCGGCGGTACGACAGCCCAGGCAAATGAGCCGCCGCCTTGGTTGAAAACATACACCCGCTGCGTTACACTGTCAGGGTCATCGTAGCGAAACAACCCAACGATAGATTTGGCGCTTAACGCCATCTGCGCCGGGGGCACGACATATTGCACCGTGACAGTTTGCGGGCTGTTTTCTGTGTCTTTGGCGGTAAACGTGATAACGGCCCGATACGTACCTGGATTGACGGTCTTTGCGGCGTCAACGGTCAGGTTAATCTGGGCGGACTGCGCAACATGCCCAGATGTGGCGCTTAACGTGAACCAGTTCGTTACCGCCGAACCACTCCAACTTATGGAAGCATTCCAGTCAAAGGACGTTCCCAGACTTAGATTGGCAACGGTCAATTGGCGTGGAGAAGGCGATTGGCCGCTGATAAAGGGGATCACGATATTCGTTGGCGTGACCTGCAAGAAGGGCTTGAGCAGACTGCCGGTATTCTGCGGGTTTTGGCGAAAGGTCGGCCAGGGGGCGGCGCCTTTTTTGAAGCCGGTCCAGGCAAACAGGCCGCCGCGCATTGTATTACCTTCGTCCCAATGGCTGGCCGCGACAATCTCGTAGTCGCCATCATTATCCAGATCGCCGACCGCCGGCGTGCTGTGCAAGGCGCCGCCGGTGTCCAGATTGTAATTCGTGGTGGGCGGCGTTCCTCCGGTACAGTTACTGGCGGCGTAGGTGTAATACGTGCCATTAGCGTTCAGAATGGAGATGCTGCGACGCATCGTGAACAGAATCTCTGGGCGAGTATCACCCGCCAAATCAGCGATCACGGGCGAGCTAAACATAATCCCATAGTAGTTATCCGGTGTTATCGACCCGCTATCGCAGAGCCACGTGTCAAAAAGAATGTTGCGATTCTTGAAATCCAAGCCATAGCCATGCATCGGCCACCACGGCCATTCATCGCCCTGGAAAGATGAAACCACAACATCCAGAAACCCGTCACCATTCAGGTCGCCGATGGCGGGCGAGGCGAAAACGCGCCCGGCCACCGCCGGCTGCCAATCGACCACCAGGCGCGTATCGAGCGTGGATTGCGTTGAGTCGTAATGCGCGAACACCACGTAAAATCCCACACCAGTACCGCGATTAGCGATACCTGAACCAATAACAATGTTCAGCACCCCATCCCTGTCCAAATCGGCAATGGCGGGCGAGGAAATAAACGACTGAGGAAACTGCCGGCGGGCCAGCACGGTTCCGGTGTGATCCAACACATACAACAGGCCCACGTGTTGCCCGTCGAGAGTGATATCGGTGCCGATAACGACTTCGAGGTTGCCATCCCCGGTCAAATCCGCCAGCGCCGGTGAGGCCCACACCGTATCGCGGTTCCAAAACCCCCGGTTGTTACAGCGACCTTCGGTACCCTCCAACCCAAGCCACAGCGCGTTGCCATTTTGATCGAGCCGGTAAATGCATTGATCCCAGGCACCAAATACGATGTCCAGCATCCCGTTATTGTCCAGGTCGGCGATGGCCGGCGAGGAATACACGCCGTCAAAACGGCCATTCTTCACATCCCATTCTCCACGATCGTCCGTATCAAAGGTCCACAAGACGCCGCCATTCTTTCCATTGAGCGCCACCACACCGCCGTCACAGTCGTATTCAGGGACATTCGTCTCCATCCATGCCCCCATACCGACTACAATATCTTTAATGCCATCGCCATTTAAATCAGCTGTAGCGGTGGTGGAATTAACATCGGCGCGAACCGTTGTCTGCCACTTCAACGAGCCATTGGCGTTATAAGCATATACTTTGCCTTCGCACCCTAGGGTCGTGTTGCCATTAACAAGCGTTCGACCGCCAAAAATGATTTCCTGTGTGCCGTTACCATCCAAGTCAGATAGCGCGATGCCTGATTGGTTGATCCACGAGCCACTCAACTGTACTGGGCTAAATTGCTGTGGCGGAGATGCGGCTATATCCGCGCGCGCCGGCTGCGATCCCAATCGGGGCACCGGAACCACAATCATAACGATGATTGCCAACGCCAAGCCACGCCAAACGCACCATGCTCTTCCCATCATAGTACACCTCTTCTATTCACAGTTTGTTAATATGCTCATGTAGAACAGCTTCAAATTGCGTCGTTGTGTGCGCAGCGACGCGCGCCGGCTGGCGGCGCGCCAATCGCTCGCGCACGGCATGGTCAGTCAGCAACAAATGCACGGCTTCTGCTAACGTCGCTGGCTTGTTGTCGCGCACCAACAACCCCGCATCGCCGACTGCGCACGAAACCCCTGTGGCATCCAACGCGACTACCGGCAGACCAAACGCCATCGCCTCGAGCGCCGGAACGCCAAAACCCTCATGCTCGCTGGCGCACACAAAAATGCTAGCTAAGGCGAAGTACCCGCCAAACCCCTCGGCGAAGGAGGGCGCGCCGGCAAAGATTACGTTTTGCGCGCCGAGGCTGGCAACCAGCGTTTCGAGTTCAAGTTGATAACCCGGCGCGTTAATCGGCGATCCGACCAGAAACAACCGGCAACAAGGGTTAATCAGACGTTGGTAGTAATGGAACGCCCGGATCAGCGCGTCCTGTCGCTTGTTGGGGACGATGCGCCCGACGAACAGCCAGTTCACCCACGCTTGACCGGCGACGTTTTGGGGATACCGTTCCGCAATGGCGCGCCCTTGAGCAGAAGTGGCGGACTGTTGCAACGCCGTCGTATCAACAAGCAAGGGAATCAAGGCAACGTCACGGAACCCCAACGCCAACAACTCCTCCCGATTATACTCCGAATCGGCCCACACAACAGGCGCAGCCCGAAAGGTCGGCAGTTCCGCCCGGCCTTGATCCAACAAATCGGCCAGGGGATCGTTGTAGCCGCGCAGGAAATGACCAGGCGTGATGTTGTGATAATAGAACACCACTCGGTTGAGATGGTGGCGGGCGATTTCCGCGACCGGGGTGCCGATACTGTGGTGGTAGATGAGCCAATCGCCGCGTCCCAAGCGAAGTTTGCGATAATCCACGCCGCTATCGGCCAGACGTTGATCGCGGTACTGCGCGTACACCTGCGAGCGAATCCCCTGGCGGCGCAACAGCGCGCGGATGGCGTGCGCCTGGTTGCCAATCGCGTCGCCCAACGCAAAGCCCGGAGTCAGTTGGTGAATCTTCATACCGCCAATGCCGCCTCAATGCGCGGCAAAACAGCCGCCCACGTATAGTGCTCCAGCACGTAGCGCCGCCCGGCCGCCCCCATTGCGACGCGCTCGCGGGGATGGGTAAGCAACCAGTCGAGCGTCGCCCCGAATTCGTCGCCGTCGCCAAACCACAGACCGCCGCCGCAGGCCGCAACGTGTGCGCGCGTCACCGCACAAGCGGCGTGGACGAGCGCCGCAGCGCCGCCCAACCAGCCCTCCATCAACGCAATCGAGAACGCCTCATATTGCGAGGGCTGGCACAAGACCTGTGCCGCCGCATAAGCATCGCGGTAGCTTTCCGGGGATTGCGGCGGCAAGACACGCACATTGGCACGCGGCGCGACGTACATCGCCGCCGAGCCGCGCAACACAAAGTTGACGTCTTGATGATGCGCGTAGTCCCGGCGGAATTGGTCAATGTAGGCGACAAGCGCATGGACATTTTTGGCCGCTTCGAGCCGCCCCGAATAAAGCACGAGCGGCCCCTGCAAGCCATACTGCTGCCGGAAACGTTCGCCCGAAGCCCCCTCCGCTTCACTGACGCCAACGCCAACCACGTGCGGTCGGCGCAACCGATAACGCAAAGTACGCACAGCGAGAGCGTATTCTTCTTCGGTCATAAACAGGACGCTGCGCGCCGCCTCCAGCGCCATGCGCACTACACCCATCCGCGCAAACGGCTCGTCGTGCAAAGCCGGCATCAGGACGGCCCGATCGGCGCACAGCACAGCTCCGTAGAGCGTCGTCGGCGCGAGGTAAGGCAAGAAAAGCAGCGCGTCATACGCCGTGTGATAACGGTCCAGGTAAGCGTACAGGCGCGGGGCATGCGGCATCGCCTCGAGCCAGGCATCTTCGTCGGCCTCGGCGCGCAAACGGCCTTGATTCCAGCCTTGGGTCAGGGCTTCATAGCGCGCAGAGTCCCAACGTTGCACGTCAATCTCGAAACACCGGACACTGACCGCGCCATCGGACGACAGGCCGGGCGGCAATGTGTTGCGCGGAGCGCGCAGGTGGTGATGACTTCGACCGTGTGACCGCGCGCCGCCAGGCGATGCGCCAGTTGCGCGCCAAGTTGTTCGGCGCCGGCCGAGATGGGGGTGTGCGCCACGTAGCGCGGTAAAACAAGCGCGAGGTTCATTGATCCTCAGTCACACACGCCGCCTCTGCGTCGCGCGCGCATTCCAACGCTTCGATGCGCGCCTGCTGCGCCGCGATCACCTCAAGCGCCGTCCTGAGCGCCTGGAGCGTCAGACGATTGACGGAAGCCTGCTGCGCGGCCAACCGGTTGACATAGAAAAGGATCGCCTCGTGCAAGGCCGCGCGGAACCGCTGGATCAACCGCCTGACCGGCGATGGCTTCACGTCGCTCAGGAGCATATCAACGCCGCTGTAGCGTGTGGCCTCGGTCAGGCGCGCCAGGTCACGGCGGAGATCGGCCAATGTGAGCTGCAGGGGCGCGCCGCTTGCCAGCGCATCGAATTCGGCGGGGTCCAGCCCGGAGGCGGCGCGGCGTTCCTGGATGGCCGCGCGGATGCGCGCCATGATGACTTCAACGTCAATGACTTCTTCATCCATAATTACCCTCACTCTCTGCGCGAAGCAGGCGCAGTCACAACACGCTCGATAAACGCCATATACTGCTCGGCAACGCGCTCCCAGGTGCGCTCCATGCCATAAGCGCGCGCGGCCTGCGCCATCGCCTGGCGCGCAGCAGGGTCGCCGGATAACTGGCGCAGCGCGCCAGTCAGCGTCGCTTGTTCATCCACGACCGGAATCTTGATAGCAAACGCATCCGGCAATTCAGCAAAAGCGCCAACATCCGACACGATCAGCGGCTTTCCCATCCCGGCCAAAGCGCACACCACCGCCGACGTTTCTCCGGTGGTCGGGTAACGCAGGCTGATCCCCACATCTACGGCGTGCATCGCCAGCAGCAACCGTTCGAGCGGCGGGTAGCCGTCTTCGATCAGGACGCGGGCGCGCGCCGCGCGAGGCCGGTCGAGCGCCAATTCGCGCAGCAAGGGCGGCGAGTGCGCGCCAATTTTTCCCATCAGATAGAGATAGCACTGCGGCAAATCGGCCGCGAGAAAGGCTTCAAGGACTTGTTGAATGCGTTTAACCGGATGCATGTGTCCGAACACACCGAACAACACCGCGTCTGCGGGCAATCCCAACGCCCGGCGCACACAAGTTTGAAAACGTCCACCGTCATCGTCATAATACTCGGCGCCCTGGGGAATAATGCCAAGCAGCGCACCGGGTTCAGCCTGGCGGCAACGTTGCGCCACAAATTCGCTGTGCGTAATGACACCAGCGCACGCT
>FWPV01010558.1_pt1 | contig 15055 bp, 14 predicted proteins | sample 2228371 | NCBI WGS metagenome assembly FWPV01 (sample SAMEA103939776, study PRJEB20133) | metagenome
GAATTCGGCGAACCGACAGCAATTCCCTTCTCCCCGCCTGCGGGGAGAAGGTGCCCGGAGGGCGGATGAGGGGCCGCGAGTGATACCTCTCTCCACTCTCCAACCCCGATCACACCCCTGCCCGGCCACCAGATGCCCGCTTTCAGCAGCGGCGCAGCGGGGGCCGGTTTTTCGCCGTGGCCGGCAAGGGCGGAGGCATAGTCCACGAAGGCGCGGGCATTGGCATCGCCGCCCTCGATCAGATAGGCCCAGAGCGCAGACAGATCCACATCCGCGACCGTGGAGAACGCCGCAAGCCCCGGATCCGGCTTGTCGTCGCCGGGAAGCACGGCGATCAAGGCTCCCGCCCGGCGGGCGCAGGCATGGAGCGCTTCGAGCGCGTAGTGGAAATAGCTGGCCCCACCGAGCGCCCGGACGACGATCAGCCGCGCATGGCGCGCCGTGCGCTCGACATAGGTGTCGATCGACATCGGATGGCGAAGGCTTATCAGGCTCGCAAGGCGGAAGCTCGGGCCACCGTCCCGTGCCCCGACGGCGGCCGCGATGGCTGCAAGCTCGGTATCGGCCGCCGACAGGAACAGGATATCGCCCGGCGTCTGGCCGAGATCGACCGCCTCTTCCCCGTCGCTGATCGAACCCTTCTGGGCTAGGAGAAGATGCATCAGACGGTGCCTCGCCGGCGCGGAACAGGCACCCCCCTCTGCCCTGCCGGGCATCTCCCCCTCAAGGGGGGAGATCGGAAGACGGCAAGCCCCAGAGAACGCTGCAACCTCGAGCGAGCACTCCTGGTGCTGACAAGTGCGGGCGGTTCAGCCACAGACGCTGCGTTTACCGCATGCCGATCTCCCCCCTTGAGGGGGAGATGGCCGGCAGGCCAGAGGGGGGTGAACCGCACGCTCATACGCTTATTCAGACCTCAAGCCGCCTTCTCGACCGCCTCGACCACGGCTGCAAAATCCCAGTCGTGCAGGCCGATGACGACGAGGCGGGTCTCGCGCGTTTCGCCAGCGGCCCAGGGGCGGTCGAAATAGGTGTCGATACGGGTGCCGACGGCCTGGACGACGAGGCGCATCGGCTTGCCGGGCACGTCAATGAAGCCCTTCAGGCGCAGAACGTCATGGGCCTCGATCACGCCCTTCAGACGCTCGACGAAACCGGCGGGATCGGCGATCGGACCGAGCTTGAGGACAAAGCTCTCGAACTCATCATGGTCGTGGTGATGGTCATGCGCCTCGCCGCTGGCGTGCAGCGCCTCATGCTCCAGCTCGTGGTGCGACTTGCGGTTCTCGATGTCGTCCTCGGTCGAGGCACCAAGCCCGAGCAGCACCAGCGCCGGCACGTCGCCGTTCTTTGCCTCGACCAGCGTCGGCTTGCGATGGATACGCTCGGCCACTTCGGCGCGCACGGCGGCAATGCCGGCCGCATCCAGCAGGTCGGTCTTGTTGAGCACGATCAGGTCCGCGCAGGTCAGCTGGTCTTCGAACAGTTCTTCGAGCGGGCTGTCATGGTCAAGGTTTTCATCAGCCACGCGGGCGGCATCGACCTTGTCATGGTCGTCGGCGAAGCGACCGGCAGCAACCGCGGCGCTGTCGACCACGGTGACGACGCCGTCGACGGTCACGCGGGTGCGGATATCCGGCCAATTGAAGGCGGCCACCAGCGGCTGCGGCAGGGCAAGGCCCGACGTCTCGATGACGATATGGTCGGGCTTCACATCGCGCTCCAGCAGCTTCTGCATGGTGGGGACGAAATCGTCGGCCACCGTGCAGCAGATGCAACCATTGGTCAGCTCGATGATGTCGTCTTCGGAGCAATTCTCCGCGCCGCAACCTTTCAGCACGTCTCCATCGACGCCGAGATCGCCGAACTCGTTGATGATCAGCGCGATCTTCTTGCCGCCGGCGTTCATCAGCATGTTGCGGATGATCGTGGTCTTGCCGGCACCGAGAAAGCCGGTGATCACGGTCGCGGGGATCTTCTGTTGCAGCATGGTTCAACCCTTCATTTTCAGCGGCAGTCCGGCCGCGACGAAATAGACTTCAGCCGCCTGAGCGGCGATCGATTGGTGAAGGCGCCCGGCATGGTCGCGAAACGCCCGCGCCATGCGGTTTTCCGGCACGATGCCGAGGCCGACTTCATTGGAGACGAAGAGAACGGTTGCCTGCAGATCCGGCAGGCAGGCAGCAAGCGCCTGCCCCTCGGCATCGACGTCGCGTCCCTCCTCCATCATCAGATTGGTGACCCAGAGCGTCAGGCAGTCGACAAGGATCACCCTGTCGGGTCGATCGAAGAAGGTCAGGGCCGACCGCAGTTCGAGCGGCTCCTCATGGGTCGTCCAGCCGTCATCCGCCCGGTCGGCCTTGTGGGTGGCGATGCGGGCGTGCATTTCCTCATCCCAGGCGCGGCCGGTGGCCAGGTAAAGGCGTTCAAGCCCGGTGTCGCGCGCCAGACCTTCGGCGAAGCGCGATTTGCCCGAACGGGCGCCACCGAGAACGAGGATGGAACGGGAACCGTCGGCCATGGCTTACGCCCCGACACGCAGATGGCCATTGCGGCAGACGGCGCCGAGCAGGCCGGACGCAGAAACGGATGCGCATAGCGGACGGCCGGCGACAAAGGCCGGAAACGTTATCAGCAATCCCGCACGATGTGCGCGATCACGGGATCCGGGGATCCCGATCTTCCAGTCTGTCGCCACGACAACCTCCGTGCTGGCAACCAGGGGAGCCTCCCCTTCTCAAGGTGTGGGCACAAATGCCCGGCACGGGTGGCAGGTCTCCTGGCTCGCGGGTCGTGGTGTCCGATGAACACCGGCGGATCTTCCTCACCTTCCCAAAGGTCGATGCGGCGCGAAAGGGAGGACGATTCGTAGATGATAGAGGCGTCCGGCCCCGGCTGATCGCGCAGCCCTTCAGTGGCTTTTCCGGCTGGTTTGCGTTGCAGGCCGTCCGCACCACGCGAACCGCCACCCTTCACGTGTTCCCCGCCGGACGGAAGACCCTCGCCGCTCTACAGTCGCGGGGTCGGCTGCGATTGGCGGTCCCGGTCTGGATCCCCGCCGTCGCATTCCCTTTTGCTTCCCGGGCCACAGGTTTTAGGCCCGGAAACCATCCGTCTTACTGGAATAGGGGCAAGCCCCGCGCAAGTCAATCGAGCGGGAGGGTTCACGGCTTCGGCGCGGTGCAACCCTTGTCCTTGACCGGATCGCAGGGAAGCACCGGCTCCGGTTCACCGCCGAGCTTGACAACACCGCTTGCGCCCTCTTCGACATTGGTGTCGACCACGCCCGCGGCCGGCGCGGACGGTACCGGCGCAAGAACGGCGGCTGCCGGTTCGTCGGCGATCGGTGCCGGTGCGCCAACTGCCGGCGCCTCGGGTGCAAGCGCCGTCTTCAGTCGGGTCGACTGCTTGCGCGGCGGACGAACGACCTTGCGCAGCGACGGCGATGCCAGCGAAAAGGCGAAGCGTACGCGGCTGGCGATCTCCTCGGCCAGGCTCTCTTCGGCCATCATCGGATCATTCGTCGGGTTGTTGACCAGGAAGCTGCCGGTCGCGACCGGCTCACCCGTTTCGACCGAGGTCGCGGTAACAGTGAAGCGGGCGGTCTGCAAATTGCGGCGGGCATTGTAGCCATAGCCGAGCCTGTCGATCTTGACGAGAACGACCACCCGCTCGGCACCGGCCGGCGGACGGGTCGCGGCGATCGCGGCGGAGACACGGCGGTCGACGCCGGCGACAATGCTGGTCGGAATGCGCGCATCGGCCAGAACGGTCACCGCCCGCACATGATAGCTGAGCGGCCGGGTGATCGGCCGGCCACCGGTGACGGTACAGGACGCCAGCACGCCGAACAACAACAACAACGCGAAGCCAAGCTTGAAGAAGCGCGCGAACATCAGGGCCCCCGGACGGATGATTCTCTTCCGTCAGAGAGTCCAGCATTTATGGTTAGCGGACGGTTAATCCCGAGCGTCGAGCGCCTTCAGCATGGCGTCGGCAGCCGCAATATCGATGTAGCGGGCTTGCCGGCGCGCCTCGGCCTCGGCATCGACGCCCCAATGCTCGTCGGTCCAGTCTTCGTCGAGATGGGCGAGCGACCAGACGTCGTCAAGCGAGAGATGGCGGTCGCGCAGCGCCAGCGTCAGAAACGCCGAACCGGTCATGGTCGTGACCACATGCAGGCAAGCCAGCGCCAGCGCTGGTGTGTCCGGCCCAAGGGCCCGGGAGAAAGCAGCGATCGCCTCCTCCGGCTGTTCCTGGTGAATGACGCCTTCGATCAGGATGAAGCGCGCGGAATGGGTCGACGAAAGCCAGGCCAGCACCGGATCCCAACGCTCACGCTGACGCTCGACGAGCGCCTGCGGCCCATCCGCCCGATAACACAGCAGATCGTTTCCGCTGTAGCGCACGATGTCCTCGAACACCGCTTCCGCCTGGTCGCTGACGGCATCGATCGCCGTATTGGCGATCCGCGTCGCCGGCATGCTGCCCGGATCGATGGTCTCGCCCTGCGCGCGCCACTCTTCGGCCACCAGCTCGGCTGCGGCTCTGGTCGGCAGCGCCAGCAGCTTCTTGCCCGGCGTTTTGACCGAACGGCCGTCGAGTTTCACGGCAAAGCCGTCACCTTCGCCCTCAACCGTGACATCCGTGTAGAAGCGTTTGGCCTGTGGCCGCTTCATCTGGATCTGGGCGCGCCGAACCGGGTCCTCGTGGCTGGGCTCGGGCACAAAGACGCCAAAAATGTCGGAGAGCTCGTCACGCATCGCGGATCCTCAGTGAATATAGGCAAGAATGTCGGCCGGGTGGTCCACCACGGCATCGGCACCGGCGGCCCACAACTCCTCGACGCTGGCATAGCCCCAGGACACGCCGATGGCCTTGGCTCCGGCCGCCTTGGCCATCTGCATGTCGTAGATGGCATCGCCGATCACCACCGCATCGGCCGGCACCATGCCCGCCTGGTCGCAGCATTCGGTGACCATCGCTGGATGCGGTTTCGACGGGCATTCATCGGCCGTACGGGAAACGAAGAAATGGGGGGTGAACCCATGGGTTTCAAGAACGGAGTCAAGACCTCGGCGCGACTTGCCGGTGACGGCGCCGATCAGCACGTCGTCGCGCGCCACAAGATCCGCGATCAGGGCGTCAATGCCAGGAAAGAGCCGTTCCTGGAAGCCGAGTTCGCCGCGTACGCCGACAAAGATCTCCTTGTAATGCGCCATCATCGCCACCGCCTCGGTGTCCGCATGACGCTTGCCATCGAGCCGGGCAATGGCGATGTCGAGCGTCAGCCCGATGATCGCCTTGGTCGCGGCAACGGTGGGTTCGGTCTTGCCGAAATGCCGGAAGGTCCGCACCATGACCTCGTGGATCAGGCCGACGCTGTCGACGAGCGTGCCATCGCAATCAAACAGAACGAGTTTCATTCGCCGTCGTCCTCGGGTCCATTGACGTCGAAGCCCAGAAGGTTCCAGCTCTGCACCATATGCGGCGGCAAGGGTGCAGTGACCTTCAGCCGCCCGCCGGACGGATGCGGAATGTCGATATGACGCGCATGCAGATGCAGCCGCTTCTGCATTCCACCGGGGAAGTCCCAGTTGTGGTCATCGATGAAGTATTTCGGGTCGCCGATGATCGGATGGCCGATGTGGAGCGCATGCACGCGCAGCTGGTGCGTGCGGCCGGTATAGGGCTCCATCTCCAGCCAGGCGAGGTTCTGGGCGGCAGTATCGACGACGCGGTAGTAGGAGATCGCGTGATCCGCGCCCTCCTCGCCGTGGCGCGCGATCCGCATGCGATCGCCCTCGTCGGTCTGGTCCTTGACCAGCCAGGTGGAAATCTTGTCCTCGCGCTTGCGCGGCACCCCCTTGACCAGCGACCAGTAGGTCTTCTTGGTGTCGCGCTCGCGGAAGGCGGCGGTGAGCTTCTGCGCGGCACCCCGCGTTCGGGCGACCACCAGCACACCCGACGTGTCGCGGTCGAGACGATGCACCAGCCGCGGTTTTTCGCCCTTGCGGCTCGTCCAGGCCTCGAGCATCTTGTCGATATGCCGCGTCAGGCCCGAGCCGCCCTGCACGGCAAGCCCGGCCGGCTTGTTGAGCACAAAGACCTTCTCGTCCTCGTGCAGCAGCATGCGCGACAGCAGTTCGTGATCGTCACCATGCTTCAGGTCGTGGCTGGCGATCGGTCCGGACTTCTTGGCGTCGACGTCGATCGGCGGGATGCGCACGACCTGACCGGGCTGCACGCGCGTATCGGTCTTGACCCGGCCGCCATCGACACGCACCTGGCCGGAGCGCAGGAGCTTCTGCAAGGGGCCGAAGCCGAGGCCCGGATAATGCACCTTGAACCAACGGTCCAGGCGCATGCCGGCCTCGTCGGCTTCCACGGTGATATGTTCGATGCCTGCCATAGCCAATCTTTCGGTCACTGCTGCGGAAAAGCCCGCAGATCTCGTCTTGAGCAGCGCTTTAGAGCATTTCGACCGAAGATGGAAACAGGAAAACCGGTCAGAGCAGCGAACGCATCAGACCAATGCCGGCAATGGCGGCCGCAATCGAGGCGACGATGCTCAACAGCAGATAGCTGGTCGCGGCAACCGAAGCGCCGCGCTCGAACAGAGTGACGGCATCGAGCGCGAAGGCCGAGAAGGTGGTGAAGCCGCCGAGAAAGCCGGTGATCAGCAGCAGGCGGAGTTCGACCGACGCGCCAAAGCGGGCAATGATCAGTTCGGCAAGCACGCCGATGGCGAACGAGCCGGCGACGTTGACGGTGAGCGTTCCCCAGGGAAAGGCCGGCCCCATCAGCCGCAGGGCGCCGAGCCCGACCAGATAGCGGCAAACCGAACCTAAGGCGCCGCCGAGCGCCACGAGCAGGATCTGGTACATGCGTCCTCACGTTCGGCCGGAAAACCCGTCCCCAAACCGCAAGACCCGCCGATCAAGACCGGCGGGTCCGCAAACATCAGGCCTTGGCGGCTGCGACAAAATCCTTTGTGAAGGCTTCGAGCGCTGCCCAGTCGGTGAATTCGAACACCTTGTTGACGTCCGTCGGCGCGCCTTCGCGCTCGGCAAGCCGCTTGGCCATCCAGCGCTTGAAGAAGTCGTATTCGGTATAGCGCAGCGCGCCGGCGGCGTGGTGGATCATGCCCGGCGTCCAGCCGCTCTGGGCCATCAGCGCATCCGGGAAATGCATCGCCTCCTCGCGCTCCTCGGCGAACTCGCTGCGGATGAACAGCGACACGGAGATGAAGGCGCTCGGCACCGACTTCAACCAGTCGCGTTCACGCTCGACGAAATCGACGAAGGGCGCCGGATAGCGGCCGGCATGGATCGGCGCGCACAGGATCGCCGCCTGGGGGTGATCGACGCCGTATTCCGCACCGGTGAGCACGTTGACCAGCACCGCACGGTCGCCGCCCTTCTCGATCTGCGCAGCGATGGTTTCGGCAATCTTCTTCGATTGCCCCTCAATGCTGACATATCCGACGAGAATGATCATTCTTTCCTCCCCTCCTCCCTCGCCAGGTCGGCGCGGAAGCGCGTGACTGTTGTCTCCAAGAACAATTGCGGCGAGCGCAAATTCAGCTGGAAAATGACAGATCGCGCCGCAATTGCAAGCGGATCGGGCCGCTCCGGACGCTCCTCAACGAAAATAAATCATCCTTGAACAATATCGATTTCGCCAGATCGAATTTTAGTAAAGTTACAGCGTCCGATTTAAAGAAGCGGAGAGCGGCGTGATGTAATGTGAGACAATTAACACGCAAGTTGGTGAAGCCAATGACACAGGTCGTTACAGTCTCGGCCACGACAGCCGCCTATGCGATGGAGAACTCCAAGGTTCCTGTCCGTGGATCGCGCAGTTCCTATGTCGAGGAAAGCACGCGCCTGCTCGCCGAGAAGGCAGCGGTGAGCGAGGACTTCCAGTTGCGGGCGCTCGTCAATATCGTGCAGCCGCCGGCGCTGGCGCTCTACTTCCTGACCGCAAGCCAGAAGAATCTGGCCCAGGCGAGCCTCAAGGAAACGCTCGACGCCTACATGAACTCGACCAGCTGAGCCTTGGACCAGAATACATCCTCCCGGATGAGAAGGGCCACGCCCGCGATTGCGAGCGTGGCCCTTTTTCTTGCCCGGGACCTGGTCCGGCTTACTTGCCCTTGGCCGGGCCGACCGGCAGGACGATGTCGACCGAGCCGGCCTTCTGGAACGTCAGCTTGACATTGACCTTGCCACCTTCAACGAAGGGCTCGGTAACCTTCATGAACATCATGTGCAGGCCGCCCGGCTTCAGTTCGACCGTCTCGCCGGCAGGAACCGGGATACCGTCCTTCAGCGGACGCATCTTCATGACATCGCCTTCCATGGCCATCTCATGCAGTTCCATGAAGCCGGCGCTCGGCGATTCGGCGGCGATTAGCACGTCGTCGGCCGCGCCGGTGTTCTTGATGGTGATGAAGCCGCCACCGACCGGCTGGTTCGGCAGCATGGCGCGGGTGAAGCCGGCGCTCAGTTCCAGATCGCCGATCTTCACCGGCTCCATCGTCCCCGGATTGGCGCCCGCCATGCCGGAGCCGTCCATCGCTCCATGACCGTGCATGGCATGGCCATCGGCCTGCGCCATCATCTGGCCGTGCATCGCGCCGTGGCCCATCGTCATGTCATCGGCTGCGGCCGCGAGCTTCAGCAGCGGCGCCGGATGCTTGAGCGAATGCGGATCGACGCCGGGTGCAGCCACCTCGTCCCAGGCGACCTTGCCGTCGGCACCGCACAGCTGGGTCGTCGAGAAAGCGAGCGCGCCGCCGGCTTCCACGCCGCTCACCTTGCCGTTGATGGTGAAGGTGTCATAATTGTCGTCCGGCAAGTCGCCGCCCTTCCAGCGGATCTCGACAGCGCCCGACTTCACGGCCTTGCCGTGATTGTCGTAGGTCTTCTGGTAGTCGCCCTTGATGATCTCGAGTTCCCAGCCGGGCTTCGGCATCGGCTTGGCGAAGACAAAGCCCTCGGGCAGCTTCACCTGCACTTCGTTGGTCGCCTTGCCATCGCAACCATGCGGGATCTGCAGCACTGCGGCGACATAGGATTCCGGATTGACCGGGGCATTGGCGAAGGTGGCATGAGCCTGGGCCGAACCGGCAACAAGGGCGAGGGCAGCGGTGGTCGCGAGTGCGGAAATCATGGTTTTCATTTTGTCGTCTCCTGTGCGGCGCTCACCATGGAGCCGGCCGCATGCGCCAAGGGGGCGCGTGTTTCTGTCGGTGGTCGAAGAAATCAGGACAGGACGGGTGGCGCGCGCGAGCGCGGACGCTCGACGGCAAGCACGGTCGGGCGTTCGGTGACGATAACCGGATCGTTGAGCAGTCCGGCAAACTGGCTGACCAGCCAGCCATCACCGGCCGGAGCGGGCAGAAGTGCCGTTGCGGCGAGCGCACAGACTTCGCAATAGGAACGGACGAGCGGATATTTGGCGGCGGTGTCGCCAATGCACATGTCGGCATAGGTGCCGTCCGGCAACTGCAGCGAGACCGTCGCATAGGCCGCGGCCATGACCTGCGGCGGCTTGTGGGCAAAGGCCAGCGACAGAAGGGCAATGGCGCACAAGATGCGCAACACGCCACCCCCGCTGATCCTTGCCTTCGACATGTCCATCCTCCGAACGGGTGACTCCTTAGCCGTTTTCGACCGGAAATCAAAGCCCTCGAATTGCCCTGAACCCCTTCTCGTCCATTCGCAACGCCACGTCTTTGATCCGCCGCAAACAGCAGGATTGGCCCCTGCCCTGCCGCCGCCACGCGACGAAAGTCAGAAGCACCAGCGACAAATATTTGTTCGTCGGCGACCTTTGCCTCTTGCCAAGCCCTCCCCCGGACCGATAATTGCGCCATTCCCTGCAGGGAGAAACCGGTTCACTCCGGTGCCGAAGGAGCAACCGCCCCGGAAACTCTCAGGCAAAAGGACCGCAGGGCGTCGACTGGAACTCTGGAGAGAAACCTTCCCGAAAGGCGAAGGGTGCGCCGAAGGGATAACAATCTCAGGCAAAGGGACAGAGGGGGCTCATGACACCGGCACATCCGTGCCCGAGACCTTGAGCCGGCGCGCGAGCGCCTTTTGAACCCGGAGGCGCCGACTTGGACCAGTCCGTCGAACTGCACAAAACTCCCCTTTACGATCTTCACGTCGCGCTTGGCGCCCGCATGGTGCCGTTTGCCGGCTACGACATGCCGGTGCAGTATCCGGCCGGCGTGCTGAAGGAGCATCTCCACACCCGCGCCAAATGCGGGCTTTTCGACGTGTCGCACATGGGTCAGGTCGAGCTGCGCGCCAAGTCGGGCAAGTACGAGGACGCCGCACTTGCCTTCGAAAGCCTCGTGCCGGTCGATGTGCTCGGCCTTAAGCCGGGCCGTCAGCGCTATGGCTTCTTCACCGACGATCACGGCGGTATCCTCGATGACCTGATGTTTGCCAATCGCGGCGATCACCTGTTCGTCGTCGTCAATGCCGGCTGCAAAGAGGCCGACATCGCCCATATGCAGAAACATCTCTCGGACCGCGTCGAGGTCACCTATCGCGACGACCGCGCGCTGCTGGCACTTCAGGGCCCGCTTTCCGAAACGGTGCTGGCGAGCCTCGGCGGCGACGTCGCCGCCATTAAGTTCATGGATGTCCGCGACATCGAGCTTTCCGGCATCCCCTGCATCGTCTCGCGCTCGGGTTATTCCGGCGAGGACGGTTTCGAGATCTCGGTGCCCGCCGACCAGGCCGAGGCATTGGCCAGGAAGCTGCTGGAACACGAGGACTGCGAACCGATTGGCCTCGGTGCTCGCGATTCGCTGCGTCTCGAAGCCGGCCTCTGCCTCTACGGCAACGACATCGACACGACGACCTCGCCGATCGAGGCCGGCCTCGAATGGGCGATCCAGAAGGCCCGCCGCACCGGCGGCGCCCGCGCCGGTGGCTTTCCCGGCGCCGATCGCATCCTGTCCGAGCTGGAGAACGGCACCAGCCGCCGCCGCGTCGGGCTCAAACCCGAGGGCAAGGCGCCGGTGCGCGGTCACGCCAAGCTCTACGCGGACGCGGACGGCAAGACGGAACTCGGCGAGGTCACCTCCGGCGGCTTCGGCCCGAGCGTCGAGGGTCCGGTCGCCATGGGCTATGTGCCGGCAAGCCATGCCGAGCCCGGCACCCAGCTCTTCGCGGAGGTGCGCGGCAAATATCTGCCCGTCACCGTCGCCGCCATGCCCTTCGTCACCCCGACCTACAAGCGATAAGACTGCCGATGTGTGAGACCGGCTCACCCCCCTCTGTCGCTTCGCGACATCTCCCCTCAAGGGGGGAGATCGGGGCGTTCCCGTTCAGCCATCAAAATCGCGGCATAACCCCACCCATCCGGCCATGTCCGAAATGGACGCACGACAGCGCTTCTCGTCGATCTCCCCCCTTGAGGGGGAGATGTCCGGCAGGACAGAGGGGGGTGCCACACACACGAAACGTAGCGATCCAATTTTCCAAGAGAGGAACATCACATGCTGAAATTCACCGCTGAACACGAATGGCTGAAGCTTGAGGGCGACGTTGCCACCGTCGGCATCACCAACCACGCCGCCGAACAGCTGGGCGACCTGGTCTTCGTCGAACTGCCGGAAGTGGGCGCGACCTTCGACAAGGGCGCGGATGCTGCGACCGTCGAATCGGTCAAGGCTGCCTCCGAAGTCTACTGCCCGCTCGACGGCGAGATCACCGAGATCAACCAGGCGATCGTCGATGATCCGTCGCTGGTCAATTCCGATCCGCAGGGCGCCGGCTGGTTCTTCAAGCTGAAGCTGAAGAGCGTTTCGGATATGGACGCCCTGCTCGACGAAGCCGCTTATAACGAGTTGATCGCATGACCACGCCGACCGAATTCCAGTTCACCGACTACCAGCCCTACGATTTTGCCAATCGCCGCCATATCGGCCCCTCGCCGGCCGAAATGGAAGAAATGCTGAAGATCGTCGGCTACAAGAACCTTGACGCGCTGATCGACGCCACCGTGCCCTCGTCCATCCGCCAGGCGGTTCCCCTCACCTGGGAGGCCGCCATGACCGAGCGCGAGGCGCTCGACAAGCTGCGCGAGACCGCCAACAAGAACAAGGCGCTCGTGTCGCTGATCGGCCAGGGCTATTACGGCACGATCACGCCGCCGGTGATCCAGCGCAACATCCTGGAGAACCCCGCCTGGTACACGGCCTATACGCCCTACCAGCCGGAGATCAGCCAAGGCCGCCTTGAGGCGCTGCTCAATTACCAGACCATGGTCTGCGACCTGACCGGGCTTGACGTCGCGAATGCCTCGCTGCTCGACGAGGCAACCGCTGCGGCCGAGGCCATGGCGCTCGCCGAACGCGTATCGAAGTCGAAGGCCAAGGCCTTCTTCGTCGACGAGGCATGCCATCCGCAGACCATTGCCGTCATCCAGACGCGCGCCGCGCCGCTCGGCTGGCAGGTCATCGTCGGCAACCCGTTCACGGACCTCGACCCGGTCGACGTCTTTGGCGCGATCTTCCAGTATCCGGGCACGCATGGCCACGTCCATGACTTCTCCGGCCTGATCGCCCGTCTGCACCAGACCGGCGCAATCGCCGCGGTCGCCGCCGACATTCTGGCGCTGACGCTGCTGAAGTCCCCCGGCGAGATGGGCGCCGACATCGCCATCGGCTCGACCCAGCGCTTCGGCGTTCCGGTCGGCTATGGCGGCCCGCACGCTGCCTATATGGCGGTCAAGGACGCCATCAAGCGCTCCATGCCGGGCCGTCTCGTCGGCGTCTCGGTCGACGCCAGGGGCAACCGCGCCTACCGCCTCAGCCTGCAGACCCGCGAACAGCACATCCGCCGCGAAAAGGCGACGTCGAACATCTGCACCGCGCAGGTGCTGCTGGCCGTCATGGCCTCGATGTATGCCGTGTTCCACGGGCCGAAGGGCATCAAGGCGATCGCCCAGCAGGTTCACCAGAAGGCCGTGCTGATGGCCAAGGGCCTGGAAAAGCTCGGCTATACGGTCGAGCCGGAAACCTTCTTCGACACGATCACCGTCGAGGTCGGCCACATGCAGGGCCTGATTCTCCGCGCGGCCGTCGCCGAAGGGATCAACCTGCGCAAGGTCGGCGAGACCCGGATCGGCATCAGCCTGGACGAGCGCACCCGCCCGGCAACGCTGGAAGCCGTCTGGCGCGCTTTTGGCGGCAATTTCGCCGTCGCCGATTTCGACACCGGTTATCGCCTGCCCAATGATCTGCTGCGCACCAGCGAATACCTGACGCATCCGATCTTCCACATGAACCGCGCCGAAAGCGAGATGACCCGCTATATCCGCCGGCTCTCCGACCGGGACCTTGCGCTCGACCGCGCGATGATCCCGCTCGGCTCTTGCACGATGAAGCTCAACGCCACCGCGGAAATGCTGCCGATCACCTGGCCGGAGTTTTCCGAGATCCATCCCTTTGCCCCGGCGGACCAGGCGCTGGGCTACAGGGAGATGATCGACGACCTGTCGGAGAAGCTGTGCGCCGTTACCGGCTATGACGCCATCTCCATGCAGCCAAATTCGGGCGCGCAAGGGGAATATGCCGGGCTTCTGACCATCCGCAACTACCACCTGTCGCGCGGCGATACGCACCGCACGATCTGCCTCATCCCGACCTCGGCGCACGGCACCAACCCGGCCTCGGCGCAGATGGCCGGCATGACGGTCGTGCCGGTCAGGGCGCGCGACAACGGCGACGTCGATCTCGACGATTTCCGTGCCAAGGCTGAGCAATATGCCGACACGCTGTCGTGTTGCATGGTCACCTACCCCTCGACGCACGGCGTGTTCGAGGAAACGGTGCGCGAGATCTGCCAGATCACCCATGCCCATGGCGGCCAGGTCTATCTCGACGGCGCCAACATGAACGCCATGGTCGGCCTTGCCCGGCCCGGCGACATCGGCTCCGACGTCTCCCACCTCAACCTGCACAAGACCTTCTGCATTCCGCATGGCGGCGGCGGACCCGGCATGGGCCCGATCGGCGTCAAGGCACATCTGGCCGCCTTCCTGCCGGGCCATGTGGCAACCGACGGCCGCCCCGGTGCGGTTTCGGCCGCCCCCTATGGCTCGCCGTCGATCCTGCCGATCAGCTGGTCCTATTGCCTGATGATGGGCGGCGAAGGCCTGACCCAGGCAACCAAGGTGGCGATCCTCAACGCCAACTATATCGCAGCCCGGCTAACCGGCGCCTATGAGGTGCTCTACAAGTCCGAGGCCGGCCGCGTGGCGCATGAGTGCATCATCGACACCCGTCCGCTCGCCGAAAGTGCCGGCGTGACCGTCGACGACGTGGCCAAGCGCCTGATCGACTGCGGTTTCCACGCGCCGACCATGAGCTGGCCGGTTGCCGGTACGCTGATGATCGAGCCGACCGAATCGGAGACCAAGGCCGAGATCGACCGCTTCTGCGATGCCATGCTGGCCATCCGCGAGGAAGCCCGCGACATCGAGGAAGGTCGCATGGACAAGATCGACAACCCGCTGAAGAATGCCCCGCACACGGTCGAGGATCTGGTCGGCGAGTGGACGCGTCCCTACACGCGCGAACAGGCCTGCTTCCCGCCCGGCGCCTTCCGGGTCGACAAGTACTGGTCGTCGGTCAACCGGGTCGACAATGTCTATGGCGACCGCAATCTCGTCTGCACCTGCCCGCCGATGAGCGAATACGCGGAAGCCGCCGAATAACAGCACGGCCCGCTGCCGATGACGACGAAGGCCCGCCCGACCCGGCGGGCCTTTTCTCTTTGTTTCGGAACGAATAACCCGAATGTCCTGCCCGCCAGAAGCGCCGTTGCTCCCGATCCGGCAGAAGGTCCGCTTCGGAACGGGTCTCATCCCGCGGCCCTCTGTGCCGCTGAACCCGCGCCGGAGGTTTCTACCCCACCGTCTTGCGTGCGGGCATTAATGCTGCTAGAAACAGAACATAAAGGGAACAAATCCGGAAGAAGCCATGGCCGATCTGACGCTCTACCATGCCGCGCCCTCGCGCTCGTCC
>FWPV01010569.1_pt1 | contig 15047 bp, 16 predicted proteins | sample 2228371 | NCBI WGS metagenome assembly FWPV01 (sample SAMEA103939776, study PRJEB20133) | metagenome
GAAACGCTACGTCCGCAACATGGAGTTCCTGGCCAAAACGGCGATGGAACTGGTGGACATGCCCCCCGAGCAGGATATCCACCAGTATATCGCCGATCGGCTCTCCGAACTTATCCCCAGGAAACTCATCCAGGTTGTATCCCACGATGAAGTCCAGCAGCAGTTCGCCGTACAGGCAATCCGTGACAGGGAAATTCGAGATGCATTGACGCAGATACTGGGGATAGATCCGGTTGGATTGGCGTATCCGATGACGGATATCTTCTCGCATCCCTCCGGGGGAGGAGCCCTGACCATACGGGATTGGGGCATGCGGAAGTACACTTTCTGGCCGGAGATCGGGCCGGAGGGGATGTCGCTCTACGAGATCTGTTTCCGGCAGATCCCCGAGGAGCTCTGCGACGAGATCTGCCGCACGCTTCCTATCGGAAAGGCTTACTTCGTCTTTCTGGTCTGGGGCGAGCAGCTCTTCGGCAACGTCGGAATCTTCCTGCCGCCGGATCGGGAGCTCGAGGATACACAGGTGGTCGAGTCTTTCCTGCGGCAGGCCTCGATAGCCCTCGCCCGGCGGCAGACTGCGGAGCGGCTCCGCCGCAGCGAGCGGCGGTTCACCGAGGTGATGGATGCGTCCTCGGTCCCGGCGGCCCTGCTCGATCCCGGGGGGCGGCACCTCTACCTCAACCGGGCGTTCACCGAGCGCTTCGGGTACACGCTCGCGGATATCCCCACGGGCCGGGACTGGTTCGAGAAGGCCTTCCCGGATCCCGACCGCCGCCAGGAGGCGATCGCCGTCTGGAAGGCGGACCTGGGGCAGGCGAGCACGGGACCGCTGCCGCCCCGCACCTGTCGGGTGCGGTGCAGGGACGGCGCGGAAAAGACGGTTCATTGCCACCCGGTCCGGCTCTCCGATGGAAACCAGTACGTCACGTACGACGAGATCGCCGCTGAAGCAATCCACTGACACTTAATAAGGGTCTCATGAGCTCTGTCGAAATCCTCCTCGAGGTTGACGGATTTCTGGTATTCTCGGGGGAGGCCGGGATCCATGTCGCACTCTCGAGCGATGGGGAGGATTCTGCGGTATCGGTATTCACAATCAAGACCGGCCTATCGCACATTTTCCCCTCACCACATGGTCGCCCGGGAACCGTCCCTCTGGTGCCGCCCTGCGTCCCCGGCGAGTGTCAAGACGCCTATCCTGTGACCGGGTCATGGTAAATCCAGCGCAGCGCCGCCTCCAGGGTACCGGGGCTGTCTATCGAAACGGCCTTCACGACGGACCGACAACCAAGCCTGCAGCATGGATTTCTTCGAGGAGGTCTACCACGGCACCCCGCCGTGGGATATCGGCAGGCCGCAGCGGGAGTTCGTGCGCCTGGAGGAGTCGGGACGGATCGGCGGCGCCGTGCTGGATCTCATAAGCGGAGCAGCTCGCTCCGGAACGGATATCGGCGCGGGAGGCAGAAAACGACGCGCTTCAGCGGGAGGTCGCGACGCTCAAACAGGCTGATGCTGATCGCAGGGGAATGGAGGGGGTTCTGCAGAAGAGCGAAGGGAAGTACCGGAAGCTCTTTGAGGAGGATCTAACCGGGGACTCCATCACCACACTGGATGGGTGGATCCTCGCCTGCAACCCGGCGTTCGTGAATTTATTCGGGTTTCCTCCATAGGAGAGGTGTTGCAGACCAATATTGACGAGACCTTTCCCTCTCCCGATGACCGGCGGCTGCTCCTGAAGCTCCTTAACGGGAGGGGGGAAGGTGGAGAATTGTGGCCGACTACGAAAACGCAGTGACGGGAGTCTCATTTACGTTGTGGAGAACGCAGTCGGGGAGTTCGACGAAAGGGGGGTTTGATCGAGATCCTCGGATACCTGTACGACGATTCAGCTCGGAACAGGAAGAGAGCGATCTGAAGAGCCTCTCGGGAGGCCCTCGAGCAGAGCAACGAGGATCTGGAGCGGTTCGCCCACGTCTCCAGCCACGGCCTCCAGGAACCCGTGCGAATGGTCACCAGTTATGCCCGGATGCTTGCGCGCCGGAACAGAGGAGAGCTCGACAGCGATGCCGATGAGTCCCCGGGATGCATCGAGCAGAGGGGAAAGCGGATGCACGAACTCATCAACGGTCTGCTGGAGTACTCCCGCATCGCCACCCGCCAGCAGCCCCCGGGCCGACGGATACCGGGCCAGTCCTGGGGGAGGACCTGAAAGACATCGCGATCCCTGTCCAGGAGCAGGGAGCCGCTACCAGCCCCGATCCCCCCGATGGTTTCGGAGATCCCGTTCAGATCGGGCAGGTCTTCCAGAACCTGATCACGAATGCGATTGAGTTCCGAAGGGAAGACCCACCCTGCATCCCCGTGTCCAGCGAGATGAAGGCCGGGATGAGGCAATTTTCCGTGCGGGACAACGGCATCGGGGATCGAACCCCAGTACAGCGATCGAATCTTTGCGATCTTCCAGCGGCTGCGCGCACGGGACCGGTACGAGGGAACCGGGACCGCCCTCGCCATCGTCAAGCGGGTCGTCGAATGTTATGGGGTGGGCGGATCCGGGTCGAGTCGGAGCCCGGTGAAGGTTCGACGTTCTCCCTCACGCTGCCCGCTGTGCCATAGGTTGCGAGACAATCTGAAAGGGCAGCGGTGCTTTTTACTCCCCGTCCTTCGCTCTCCTGCACGCCAATTGTCTTTTATGGGTAACCGGAACTCTTTTTCCGGCACAATAGTGTCCCCCGGGGAAATCCCATCCACTCTCGATCTGGGAGACCTCCAGAATCTTCTCCCGAATCTCCTCAGGATCCTGCCGCACAGTATCGCATCCAGGCCTGCGTCTTCTCTTCAACCTTCTACCCGCAGCTGACCTATGTCCCCTGGAACGTGCAGGTCGTCCCCACCGTGTTCAGGATGAACCGTTCCGGAAAGGCCCCCGCAAACCGCGTGATTGCGTTCCAGCCCGTGCAGTGCATCGGCACGATCCAGGCGGGGCCGATCGCCCGTATCCCTGCGATCGTCTGCGGGATCACCGGCTCGAAGAGGGGACCGGTGAGGTGAAAGCCCCCGAGAATCGCGTGGACCTGCTCTATCCCGCTCATCTGTTTTGCGTGCTCCACGGTGTTCACGATGCCAGCGTGGGCGCAGCCGCTGATGACGACAAGACCCTTCCCTCGCAGGACCGCGACCAGGGCCTGGTCGTCCCGGAACGGATCGACGATCCACCTGCCGTCGATCTCGGCCTCCATCCAGGGGAATCCCTTCTCGTATGGGGTCTTGCGCTCGATCTCTCCCGTGAGGGAGAGGAGACCGCCGGCGAGGAGCGATGCATCCTCTGAAGCCCGTATCTCCGCTCCTGCGCCCTCGAGGGCGCCGCCGTCCAGTCGCGGCATCGGAACCGCTCTCCCGACCATGGGGATGTTCACCTGCCGTTTGAGAAACGCATCCGGGTGGAGAAACAGGGGTATGCTGCCTCCCATTCCCTGAAGCATGGGGATGAGCCCGCCAAAGTGGTCGAAGTGACCGTGGCTCAATGCGATGGCCTCGATATCACCCGGATTGACATTCAGGACTTCGGCATTATGGATGAGGCATACTGGGGATATACCGCCGTCCAGAAGGACAGAGTGTTTCTCGGTCCCGGCATACATCGTCACAAGGCATGCCAGCCCGTGTTCGGCATAGAGGGTCGTGGGTGGAGGGATCATTGCCCGCCTCAGGGTATCCGTCTGCTCCATCAGGAGAATGTCGGCATAATTATCCACAAGGACCGTGACATCGACCCGATCCGCCTCTCGCTGCGAAATCCCGTTCATATGGCACCAGGGCCGATCTCTATCCCGGAGATGATATAACTTTACGGGGCCTTTTCGCCTTTGCCGGGGATCCTGAGCGGCGTGTTCAGAATACTGGCGGATACGATGGGCATGTTTAATCAAAAACAGGAGGCGGATGCTTTTTTGCAGTTCTGCCAGCCTGCATGATTGAAAAGTCAGTTTTTCGGGGGCTATCGGTTTGTCTCGCGACGCAGGATTAGACCGCACTCGCCCTCATTGCTGACAACGATACTCCAGCACGCCATATATCCTCGGTCGCTGACAGTGCACGACTGGATCCCAAAAACCAGATCATGAAGTTTACCTACCAGGCTGCATTTTCATGGAGTTTTAGGTTCTTCCCCATACGCGTCCAGCGGCAGCAAGCCTGAAGATGCGGGCATGCTCTACACCTACCGTTCTGCCGGGTGTCTTCCGGGCGATGACTTTTTATGCTGCGGGAACACTGGCATCCCTGCACTCCGCATGGAACGGGAGGTGAGCGGCATGGCAACACTGAGTCTGATGGTGCTGGATTTCCCCCCCGAAGAAGTGGTCCGATTTCTGGAGGACCGGATCGGGGATGTCGGCATAAAGTTCCGTTCTACGGAAACGCCCCATGATGCGACCCTGGCAGGCAGGGTGCAGATCAGTGCCCCCGATGTCGAGGTCATCTACGAGACGGTACTCCCGGCGTTGCTCGCCTACCTGAAGACGAAAGAGAGCGGGCAGATGAGCATACTGGCCGAAGATGGAGCCTCATGCAACGTCGCCCGGGAAGCAGGCGATGAGGAGATCCGCACGGTCGTGGATATCGCCCGGAAGACCCTGGTCTGCTGCATCACCGTCCAGGCAAAGCCGGGAGTATGATGCCCTGTTCCTGCAGACAGATCTATCGCCCCTGGGGTAGCTTCGATCTTGCAGCCCGCGTGCCGATGGCGACGGCATACACCAGTATCATTACCGCTCAACCCGTATCATTCGTTAAGGTTATCAGGTGTGGAGGTTCAGATGACTCCGGGAAATATGCGTGAGGGTGACTGTGCATGAGAGCGATCGTCGTCTATGCGAGCAGATACGGTTCCACGAAGGAGATTGCGGAGTTCATCGCCGGGAAGCTCCGGGGGCAGGGAGTGGAGGCGGAGGCTTTCAGCGCCGATGCGGCCCCGAATCCCGGAAACTACGACGCCGTCGTGATCGGGAGTGCGGTCTACATGGAGCACTGGATGGGGGAGGCAACAGAGTACGTGCGGCGGAACCGCACCGCCCTTTCCGGCCGCCCGGTCTGGCTGTTCAGCAGCGGACCGCTGGAGCTCGGGACAGATACCTCGATCGAGGATCCGAAACTGGAGCCCAAAGAGATCGCCGGGTTCCGGGAGACGATCCACCCCCGGGGCCACCGGGTCTTCTTCGGGGCGCTGGATCCCGGCAAACTCGGGTTCATGCACCGCTCGCTGCGGAAACTGCCGGCCGCCCGGGCAATCCTCACCGAGGGGGACTTCCGCAACTGGAGCGACATCGAGGCCTGGGCCAACGGCATCGCCCGGGAGCTGGCAGGTCATCAAGCCACGCCGCCCGCATGACCTCCTCCCGAAGGTGAGCAGCGCTGCCGCCCATTCCGGGCCTGCCAGAGATCGCGTCGATCCACATGTTTGACATGGACCAATTTATTGCGCAAGACGACGGTATCGAGCCCCGATACTTCGTAAAATATTCGTGATCTTCCAGCGGCTGCATGGCAGGGGCAGCGGTGCAGGAACAGGCATCGGCCTGGCCGTCGTCAACCGCATCCGTGACCGCCACGGAAGGGATCTGGGTAGAGTCCGAACCGTGGAGGGGCATCGACTTTTACTTCACCCTGCCGGAGGCGATTGCCCCCTGAACCCTGCCGCTCAGCGGATGCTGCAGGACTCCTCGTAGGACTGCCGGCAGCCCGGGCATAAGGTCCTGGCCTTCCGCAGTTCGGGATAATTCTCCTCGTCGATCTCCTCGCAGGCGGCCCCGCAGATCTCGCACCAGTACTCCTTTGTCTCCCGTTTATCTTCGCCTTTGATCGTCTTCATGGTCCATCTCCCGCCTGGTGCCGGCATCCAGGGTCAACGCTGCCGGTCTCGGCCGGCACCGTTCATCCCGCATGCCAGATATACCTTCGCCCGGAGAGACCCGGCATGACGGCTTCGTCCCCTAGACGGGGTAGCCTGCCCTTCGGGCCTCCTCGAAGCACTCGTCCGCCTTCGGGCCGTCTCCCAGCCTGCGGTAGATGGCGCCCATGCTGTACCAGGCATCTCCGTCCTGCGGATCGAGCCGGGTGACCTCCTCGTAGCAGGCGATCGCATCCTGATACCTTCCCAAGTAGTTCAATGCCAGGGCCTTGTTCCTCCAGGCATCGACATACCCGGGGTCCGCCGCGATGGCCCGATCGAAGTGCTCGATCGCCTCCTGGTACCGCCCCATGTTCGCCAGGGCCACGCCCCGGCTGGTGTTCGTCACCGCATCGTCGGGGGGAGGCGCGACCGCTGCCATCAGGCTCGGCGCTGACGGCACCCCCGGCACGAACCCGAACAGGTACAGCCCGCCGGCGACCAGAAGGATCAAAACAGCAAACCAGAGAATCCGCATACTAGATAATCTATTGCCATATATTAAACTATGTATATCCAAAAATTTAATTTAAATTTAGATATTTAAATTTCCAGATAATTGAATCGTTCAGTACATGGATAACCGAAGAACTGAGTGTTCCACGGATGCTTCTGCCACAGCTTCTATGCTCCACGACCTGATCTTCAAAGCGGGCTCTCCGCCCGGAACGCTGAGCAGCATCGAGTTCGATTCCCTTGCATCCGATTTCGGTCTTCGTGCCAGAAATGAAACAGGGATCGGAAGATTGCAGGAGACCTTCCCGGGGAAGAGTTGCAGGAGATCCCTGTTCCAATGGACTCTCCGCAACCGAGATGCAGTTCAAAGATACCAGGATCCAATGTCGGGGTAGGGGTGCATCGGATGTTGTCTACAGAGAAAGGCAGTCCTGCAACGATCGGGATCAGCTCTTCACGGGTCCCTGCGGCCATGCCCCGTTCTGGGATCTCAGGTCCCCCTATCCTCCAGGATCCGGCTGTTATAAGGTATCAGAACAGAGCTGGCGAAGATTCACGTAGCCCGGCAGCGAAACAGTTTAATGTATACATGCTAAACCATCACGGACCCCCCGAGGCAGATCCGGCCACCACCGAGATCCTGGACCGCATCATCCGCATCCTGAACCGGGCAGCCCGTATCGAGGCCGAACCCATCGACATCGGCCATGGCATCCTGCTCCACGCCTCCGAGGTGCACCTGATCGACATGGCGGGGCGCTACCCCGGGGAGAACGTGACCCGGATCGCCGCCCGCCTCGGCGTCACCAAGGGGGCGGTATCCCAGCTGGCCAGAAGGCTTGAGGAGAAGGGGTACCTGCAGCGGCTCAACCGGGAGGGAGACCAGAAGACCGTGCTGCTGTGCCTGACGGAGCGCGGGCGGGAGGCCTTCGAGTGGCACCGCAGCTACCACGCCCGGGTGAACCAGAGCATCGCCCGCGAGATCGCCCGCCTTCCTGCGGGAGAAGCGGAGAGCCTCGGGCGGGTCCTCGAACAGATCGAGGCCGTCCTGGAGAAATCCCCCCGCGTCCGTCAGGAACATACACGGGAGTTTGCAGAAGCACTCCGGCGCAGATAACTGCAACGGCATCGGTTTGAAGTTTTTGCGGAAGGGAGGAGGCAGGTACAACCCGGGACAGTTGTCGGCGTTCTTACGCTCCCCTACCATGAAGAATTGGCATACAAGGAGTATACGATCCCTGCACCATACGCTGCCGGCTACCGGAGCGCCCGGGAACGGGGATCTCCAAGCCCAATGGGTGCGTAGTATCGGGCTTGGAGAGAAGCAGGCAGAAGTCCTGGGTGAACGTACCCGGATCGGGTTGAGTCTCTCGCCGAGGGATAGGTTACAGGTCTCTCGGGTATCCCGTTGCCAGGCCTGTCACGCGGGGGTGAGGGGGGGGACGCACCACCCTCCCCCTGGTGCGATAGGGTTTAGAGAGGGGAAACGAAGATTGGCATCGTCCACGGCCCTGGCGGCCCTTTCGTGGTCGATGGGAAGGGATCTTTCGCGGAGACTGAAGCTCTCATGCAGGATAGATGAACCCGTGCACGTCACTGCCACCGTCCTCCTATCGCGCCTATCCCGCATGCGGTGGGGGAAGCCGGGGATACGGACGAACATCGGCTCTATTGCGTCCGAGGGTCGAGAACGGCAGCGATCCAGATCGCAGAACATTTTTATCTGGAGATGGTATAGATACTAAACAATATTCCGTATTGGAGGCTGCCATGCCCGATTACACCTGCACCCCGATCACCCCCGAAGACCGCACCGCCGTCATCGACATCTTCAACTACTACGTCGAGAACTCTTTTGCCGCCTTTCCCGAGCAGAAGGTCCCCTACGCGTTCTTCGATCTCTTCCTGCAGCAGGCGCACGACTATCCCACCGTCGCCGTGCGGGATGCAGAAGGCCGTCTGCTCGGCTTCGGGCTCCTCCACGCCCATAACCCGATGCCCGCGTTCGCCCACACGGCGGAGATCTCCTATTTCGTCCGCCCGGATCGGACGGGTATGGGCGTCGGGAGCCGCATGCTGGAGTATCTCGAGAAAGAAGGGCAGAGACGGGGCATCTCCTGTATCCTCGCCGCCATCTCCTCCAGGAACGAGGGCAGCATCCGATTCCACGCCCGGCACGGTTTCTCCGAGTGCGGCAGGTTCCGCAGCGTCGGGACGAAGAGAGGGGAGTTCTTCGATACCATCTGGATGCAGAAGTTCGTCTGATCTCCCGGGCAGCGTCACCTTCGTATGCCTCGGGTGCTCCTAGCCGCCCGGTGCATACGGATGAACTACGAGATCCTCTACCGCCCCTCCTATCCCATGCTCGTTGCAAACCTCAAGGCGAGAGCATCACGGCCGAGGGCGGGGCGCTGGCCTACATGACCGCGAACTTCGACGTGAAGACCCGGATGCGGGAAATGGGACTCCTCGGGACTCTGATGATCTTCGAGGAGCAGTCGTTGTGAACGACTATATCGCGCGGGACAGGCTGGGAAAGATCGCGTTTCCGCTCCTATCGGGGATGTATACGAACTGCAGCTATCCCCCGACCACGGCTACATCATCCAGAAGGGCGGCTACATCGCCTCGACCCCCGGTCTCGACCTGGACGTGCAATGGGAAGGGTTCACAAAAGGGCTCTTCGGCCAGGGGCTCTTCACGATCCGGGTGCGGGGCGAGGGCACGCTGTTCATCAACGCCTTCGGGGCGACCGACAGGCACATCCTGGAGAAGGGGGAGTCCCTGATTGTGGACAACTACCACCTGGTGGCCTTCAGCGACACCTGCAGCTACCGTGTGCAGGAGTTCGGCCGCCGCAAGGGAACGGTGCTGAGCGGCGAGGATCTGGTTACAGAGATCAGCGGACCGGGAGACATCTACATCCAGACCAAAAACCTGCGGGAGTTCGTCGACTGGCTCCGGCCGCTCCTGGAGCCCCGCATTCAGGTGCGGTCGCAGGCCCGCTGAAAGCCGGGTAGGGTGCGGGAGGCCCGGCTCTCACCTCTCCTAACAAGAATGCCCGGGGGAGTATCGGAATTCTGCCCGGGCTGCGTGCACGGTCAACTGGCCGGTTCCAGGCGACTCCGGAATCCCGCCAGACTACCGGTTCATCGACCAAAAATGATCCGGGGAACGCTCAGAATCCCAGGTACTCGATCCCCCAGAGCACGGCGACGATCAGGGCGACCATCGGAACAATCACCGCCCAGGGACGGACATTGAGCAGCTCGGGGATGGTCGCGTCGGGAAACGCACCCTTCTGCAGGAGCGATGCGTCCAGGCGCGGGTACAGCGCCGCAAAGATTCCGGCGCCGATGGTGATACCCACCGCTCCGCCGAACAGCGCGTCGAGCGCTCCGGAGCCGACAGCGCCGGCGACCGTTCCCGGACAGTAGCCGAGAATGGCAAATCCGCACCCGAACAGGATCCCGCCGAGCACCGTGGAGCCGACCGAACCGGATTTGGTGTGCAGGCTCGCCAGGCCCCGCCCTTTCAGGAAATAGACGCCCACCATGCCGACGGCCACGGCAGAGAGCATCACCTTCAGGACGGTGAAGTCGGTGAGGAGAAGCTGCCCGATGATGACGTCGTAGCGGGTGACGCCCCCCAGCTGCAGGAAGATGCCAAAAGCAATCCCCATCAGCAGCCCCAGGACCAGCTGCCGGGATCGTTTCCGGTGCAGGGCCTGCAGGGACCCGCTTCCCGTCCTTTTCATAGGCCGATCACCCCGTAGAGGAGAAAGGCGGTTAGGATCCCGCTGACGAAGAAGACGATCACGGCAACCCAGCTGGACACCGCCAGCTGGAGCGTCCCGGAGATCCCGTGCCCGCTGGTGCAGCCACCGGCCCAGCGCGCCCCGATGCCCATCAGGACGCCCCCGATGAGGGCGACCGCCAGCCGGAGCGCAACGCTCGACCCGAATGCCGCCTCGAAGGTGGAAGGGACCCAGACGATGGCGAACTCGCCCAGGAGAACCGCTGCGATAAAGGCCCCGATGACGATACCCAGCACCAGCATCCACTCCCAGTCGACCTGCGGGACGAACTTTCTGTAGTAGGGCTTATCCAGAACGGCATCCCCGCGGACCGCCCTCTCCAGCATGCCGCTCGTCCGCGCGTAGGCCGTCGAGCAGCCGAGAGGGCGGTCCGAGAGGAGGAATGCAAACCAGCTGAGGATGCCGATTCCCGCGCCGGCGATATAGGGCATCCAGTCCATGCGCGATCCCCCTTCAGGAGTATCCTGCGGCGAGGTATCCCGTGATGCCGCCTGCCGCGTTGTAGACCTCGGCAAATCCTTTCTGCTTGAGGATGCTGCAGCCCAGACTCGAGCGGTGCCCTGTGCGGCACATCAGGATGACCGGCTGCGCGGGATCCAGCTCGACATACCGCGTCCTGAGATCCGGGGCCATGATATGGATCGCCCCCGGGATGTGCTGCTCAGCATACTCCTCCGCTGACCGCACGTCGACGAGGGCCGTCTTCCCCTCGCGGAGCCGGGCGTGCGTCTCCTCGGGCGAGAGCTGGCAGACGTGATCGAGGGGGAAGCCCGCCATGGCCCAGGCATGGGTCCCCCCTTCGAGGTATCCGACGACGCGATCCAGCCCGACCCGGCGGAGCTGGACGACTGCATCCCGCACCTCCGCGGGATTGTCCGAGACGAGCAGGATATCCCTATCGGGGGGAAGCACCCAGCCTGCAAACGTGGCGAAGTTCCCGGCAATATCGATCTGGTAGCTGCCCGGGATGTGCTGCCCACCGAAGGCGGCGTAGTTCTGGATGGAGAGCACGATGGTGTCGCCATCTCCTCCCCTTGCCCGGATCTCGTCCGGCTGCATGGGGCGGGCCTCCGGCAGGCTGCGACCGAGGGGGGGACCCTGGCGGTTGATCTCGCTGCAGCGGCTGAAGTGGTCCGGTGCCGGGGGCATATTCTCGGTGAGCGAGCGGATGAACTCCTCGCGGCCGAGGTTCAGAGCCGGATTGAACCTCCGTTCGTAGCCGATGGTGGAGAACCGCATCGCACCCATTGCCCTGCCGCAGAGGGATCCGGCACCGTGAGCAGGGAAGAGCAGGCAGGAGTCGGGAAGGAGGAGGATCCTGTCGTGCAGGCTCTCGTAGAGGCTTCCCGCCAGCTCGCGGGCTCTTCCGTGGAAGAGATCGGGCCTTCCTACGTCGCCGACGAACAGGGCGTCTCCCGTGAACACGGCGGCCGGTTCCTCGCCGCGGACGAGATCGGTCACGACATAGGTCACGCCGTCCGGCGTATGCCCGGGCGTATCGAAGACTTCGACGCCGATATTCTCGATGGCGAACCGCGTTCCATCTGAAACCGCCACGTGGTCGAAGGCAAGCCTTCCGGATGCCGGCCCGTATATTCTGGCGCCGGAGACCTCGGCAAGGTCTCGGTGTCCGGAGACGAAGTCTGCGTGCAGGTGCGTCTCCAGGATGTGCGTGATCTCGAGACCCAGGCTCCGGGCCGCATCGATGTAGCGGTCGATGTCCCGCGCCGGGTCGACGATGGCGCACGTGCTGCCGGCGCCGATCAGATAGGAGCTGTGCGCGATCCCCGGGATGAAAAACTGCTGGACGAACATACTCGAGTCCCCCGGATCTTCGGTATGCTGATGATTACGCGAATACTAGATAAATCCATCCTGTAACAAGGAGAAGGAAGATGACCGTAAGGATGCTGCCGGCCCGCAGGTAGTCCGCATTGCGGTAGCCTCCGGACGACAGGAGAAAGGCATTCACATGGTGTGTCGGCAGTATAAACGAGTTCGAGGCGGACAGCCCCACCAGGAGGGCGAGGCCTCGGGGATCGATGCCGCTCTGTGCCCCGACCAGGAGGGCGACGGGGACGAGGATGACGACGGCACCCACGTTGGACATGAAAAGGGTGAAAAAGGTCGTGAGCCCGCCGATGATCAGGATCAGCAGGAGGGGGTGCGCCCCCTCCAGGAACCGCAGCAGCCCATCGGCGATCAGCGCCGCCGTCCCCGTGTTGACCATCGCCGTGCCGAGCGGGATGAGCCCTGCAAGCAGGAAGACGACCTTCCAGTCGATCGAACGGTAGGCCTCGTCGATCTCCAGCACCCCGCCCAGGACCATGACGAGCGCCCCGGTAAAAAGCCCGATGGAGATCGGCACGCCTGTGAGGGTCAGCGCGATCCCGCCGATAAAGCAGAGGAGGGCAAGAGGCGCCTTCTCCTTTCGCACCGCCGCCTCGTCGACGGGAGTGTTGAGGGTGAAGTTCGGATCGGCGGCCAGGGCGCGCACCCGCTCCCAGGGCCCGAAGCCGACGATGATGTCGGCGGTGGAGAGCGGGACGTCGGCATAGTCCTTCTGCATCTCGACTCCCCGCGAGACGAGCACGATGGGCTCGATGCCGTACTTTTTGCGGAATGCTATCTCGCGAAAGGTCTTGCCGATCACCTCGGCCCGCGGGCGAACCATGATCTCCGCAAAACCGGCACGCTCGCCGCCCACCTCGGCGGAGAACCGCTCCGGATCGGCAATCCGCTCGAGGGAGTAGTCCGCTGCGAACCGTTCCGCATCGTCCTCTTCCCCGAGGAGCGTGATCACCTGGCCGGCACGGAAGGGCGTATGGCGCCAGGGCGCGTACAGGACGTCTCCGTTCTCCGTGATTGCCAGGAGATGGAGGGCGTACCGGGTCTTCAGATCCGCTTCGTTCCGCTCCAGGCCAGGGAGGGGGCTCGTGCCGGGGATGCGGTAGTGGTGCATGGCGGTGGGAAGCCTCCAGGCATCGGCCAGTATCTCCTGGGCTCCCGGCTTATACGCATCCGGCTTGGCCCTGGGGAGGACGTAGTTGCCCAGGACGATGAAGTAGGCAATGCCCGCCCCGAGGAGGAGAATGCCCACGGGCGTCACCGCAAAGACACCAAACGGTTCCAGGCCGTTTGTCGCGATGAGGTCGTTGAGGACGATGAGGGCCCCCGACCCGATCATGGTGAGGGTGCCTCCCATGATGGCGGCAAATCCAAGGGGCATGACGAGCCGCGGCGGGGGGATTCTCGTCTGCCGGGATACCCTCAACAGCGCCGGAAGGAAGAGGGCAACGGTCCCGATGTTCTGCATGAATGCGGAAAGAAAACCGACGATAGCGGAGAATGTTGCAAGGAGCCGCTTCTCGTTTTTCCCGGCAAACCCTACAATGGAGCGCGAGAGCCGGGCGGTGACCCCCGTCCGATCGATACCGGCGCCAAGGATCATGAGCGAGATGATCGCCAGCACCGCATTGCTGGCAAAGCCCGAGAACGCCTCCGCGGCGCTGACGAGACCGAACCAGAAGAGCAGGACGATGACGAGGATGGCAACCACATCGGCCCGGAGCAGCTCCGTGACCAGGAGGACGATCGTGATCGCGAGAACCAGCAGCATCAGAATGATCTGAGTCTCCATCCCTCCACCCAGCGGCGCAGTGTCCTATAGAATACCAATATCTGCACGTCCCCTTTAAATTGATGCATGAAGGGCGGCAGAGATGCGGAGACCGCGGTCCCTGACGCTCCGCCGATACCCCGCCAGGCGTGCTGCCCGGTACAGGAGGGATCGGCCGCCCCGATCATAGACCCGCAGCAATACGTCGGCGGGCCTCGAGCCCTGCATTCAGGTGCGGTCCCGGGCCCGCTGGAAACCGGGCAGGGCCGCCGGGGGAGGGAAGGAGACCGCGACGGCCGCATCCAGGTCCAGGGTCGTCTGCCCTGTCCTCTGCCGCAGGGGCGTATATCCCAAAAAGCAGTACACCCGGTCCGCCCTCCTCGCGATCCGGCGGAGGGAGCAGGTGATCCCGGGCGCGTAGAGGATGACGGCCGCGTTCCGGGCCGCCTCCCGCATCGCCATGGAGGCCGGAAAGATCAGCCGCCGCCCCTCCTCGCCCTCGTACAGGCCGGGATCGTGCTCGATGAAGAGGATGGTGTGGGGGGCCTCCTGGAGGATGGTCAGGAGCTGGTATCCCGTGAAGCCCCGCTGGACGTCCAGGTTCTGGCGGGTGCGGTGGATGCCCGAGAGGAGCTGGGAGTAGTTGCCGCTGATGTAGAGGGTGGCGTACTGCTGCAGGGCGTCGCACCAGTTCAGGGCCTCGAGCATCATGGGGAGCGGGGCCATGATCAGCGTGAACGTGCCCGTCTCGACGGCGATCCTGGGGTGCAGCTCGAACTCCATAACGGCATCCGGTAGATGGAGCGGGGGCGGCATATGAAGATACAAAATGGTGGCGCGAAAGTGCCGCTGTATCGCGGCCTGGCAACCCGATCAAAGGGGAGATAGGGCTCCGAGCGTCCATCTCTCCTGGCTCTCCCCTCTGGTATCGTGCTGCAGCAATAGAGGCATGAGGGAGTATAACCAGAGCAGGCCATCCTCACCCCGTTATTGTACGTTGTGGCTTGTCACGGGATCGCACAGACCATCCCCCGTATCATAAGGCTGCATGCAGTACCTCCTCGTGACCCCCTCCCTGAATTGCGATGCGGCCTGTCATAGGGGAATCGAGAGTTCGGGTTGGCATCCCCGCCCGGAGCAAACCGCCCTGACGCTACCGGCGGCGAGGAGATTCTCTTCGGCTAACCCCTGCAGGACCTATCATACTG
>FWPV01010570.1_pt1 | contig 15047 bp, 14 predicted proteins | sample 2228371 | NCBI WGS metagenome assembly FWPV01 (sample SAMEA103939776, study PRJEB20133) | metagenome
CTGCAATGCTCGGCACATCTTCCTGACCCGAAATGCACGGCGGTGCTCCCTTATATATCGGTATTTCATGTGGGTCCCTTGGAGAAGATGGCCAAGGCTTTTTTTAATATGTCCCGCTCCTCACGGACATCTGCTAACTCCCGCTGCAACCGCCGCAGTGCCTCATCCTGCGGCTTTAATCTGCCCTTGCCCGGAAAGGCATGTTCGGCATCTTCTTCATAGTGTTTCTTCCATTTGTGCAGCAGATTCTCATGTATTCCCAGATTCCGGGCTGCTTCTGCTACGCTCCTACCTCCTTCAGTTACCAACTTTACTGCTTCATACTTGAATGCTCGGTCATACTTCCGTCTTTTTTCTCCCATGACACACCTCCATGCTGTTGTTTCTCTATACCTCTATCCTTTCGGCGTGTCTACTGTATGGGGGGAAGTTCAACTTGTTGGTGTTAAACCACTATAGTGATACTGCGTTATACTGCGTGTGGCTTTGACTACGAGGCGTTAATCTCACAACCTTCGTTCACGACCTTCAAGGGAATATGAAACAGGGACAGAATAGGAATAAATAATGCCAATCAAAAAAGGGCTTGGCAGTAACACCGCCAAACCCTTGATTGGACTGGTGGAGCTGATCGGGATCGAACCGACGACCTCTTGAATGCCATTCAAGCGCTCTCCCAACTGAGCTACAGCCCCAACATACAATAAAACATAATATTATGTGTCTAACACCAAGAGAACCACCTTTAATTTATATCAAAATCGACGACGTTGTCAAAAAGAAAATAGGGCATTGATGTATAAAAGACTTGTTTTATGGTTATATTTGGTTATAATTTCGCAAACGTATTCCACTTCAGGAGAAATTGTTGTTGCAGCGCACCGGCATCGTTCGCGACCCCCGATATCTGGAGCATAAAACAGGTGTTCACCACATAGAAATTCCTCAGCGTCTTGAAACCATTTACCAGATGCTTGATACTGACGGCTTTCAGGACGAATTCATCCTCATCCCCCCGCGTTTTGCCAGCCTTGAAGAGCTTGAGATGGTGCATACGCCTGCCTATATCGAACGGATTCTGGATACGGCGGGAGAGCCGCGACGTTACCTTGACCCTGATACGGTTACCTCAGAGCGGTCCTGTGAAGCTGCGTTTCTTGCAGCGGGGGGTGCGCTTGCCGCCGTCCAAAAGGTTATGGCAGGGGAAGTGGACAACGCCTTTGCACTTATCAGGCCGCCGGGACACCATGCAGAACGTGAACGCCAGATGGGATTTTGCCTGTTCAATAATGTTGCGATTGCTGCGGAGTTTGCGCGGAGACGTTTTGGCCTCAACCGAATTTTGATCGTGGACTGGGATGTCCATCACCCCAATGGCGTGCAGCGCATCTTTTATGGTGATCCTGAAGTGTTGTTATTTTCTACACATCGGTCGCCGTTTTTTCCTGGATCCGGCGAGGCGACGGAAATTGGCGAGGGAAACGGGAAGGGCTTTACTGTCAATGTCCCGCTGCCGGCCCAGCGAGATGATTATGATTACGGCAACATTTATCGCCATCTTTTGGTTCCCCTGGCGCTGCAATTCAATCCACAACTTATTCTTGTTTCAGCGGGATTTGACACGCACCACGAGGATCCCATTGGCGGCATGAAACTCACGGAAGGAGGGTTTGCCCGCATTACCGACATCATCCTTGATATTGCACGGCAAACCTGTGGGGGGAAGATCGTGGCAGTGCTTGAAGGAGGCTATGATCTGGCGGCGCTCAGACGCTCGGTGAAAGCGGTTCTTCTGACCATGCATACCGGTCACATGGCACATCGGGAGCACTGGATTGAGCGTGAAGACGCAGTTTTCAGCCGTGTTCAGGAACACATTGAGACAATAAAAAAAATTCACCAACCCTTTTGGGGCCGATTTTAATATGAGTACTCTGGATAATACATTGCCCCCGCATCGGGCAAACGCAAATCTCGGAAATTATGAGGAGCTGTACCGGTCATTTCAATGGGATGACATCAATAGCGCGTTTTCCTGGCAGAAAACCGGGAAGGTAAATATCGGCTACGAAGCCATCGATCGCCATGCTGAGAATCCAAAAACCGCTGATGCTGTCTGCCTTTCGTATGCGTATGGCATGCGAACCGGGAAAATTACCTACCGGCAGATGAGAGATCTGTCCAATAAATGCGGCAATATGCTTAGAGAGCTCGGCGTGCGGAAAGGCGACCGGGTTTTTCTGTTTCTGCCGAGAATCCCGGAACTATATATTGCGCTGGCCGGGTGCGCAAAAATCGGGGTCATCATTGCGCCACTCTATAGTGAATACCGGGAAAGTGCGGTAAAGGGGCGCATGCTTGATGGCCAGGGTTCTGTCGTCATTACCACCCCCCAGTATCTTGCGCGGGTCCCGGTAAACGAGCTGCCCGATTTACAGCATATTATCTTGGTGGGTGCCGTGCCTGAGGCGGCTGACGGTGCAGTTCGGTGGAATGCGGCCATGGGGCAAGCTTCTGCGGAATTAGATATAGAATGGGTTGACCGGGAGTTCCCGTTGCTGCTGACCTACACTTCCGGACCAACTGGCAATCCAATCGGGCTGCTTCACCCGCACGACAGCATGCGCGGCTATCTGGCCACGGCGCGCTGGGTGCTTGATCTGCAGGACGGCGATGTGGTGTGGACACAAGCAGAACCGGGATGGTTGATGAATGTCGTGTATAGTGCATTTGCCCCTTGGCTGTGCGGGGTTCAGTCATTCATAACCGGAAAAATAATGAATGCGGCAGAACTTTTGAATGCGATAGAAAAAAACTGCGTGACGGTATTATATACGATTCCGACGCTCTACCGGATGATTATTGATGCCGGGGAAGCCTGCATCCGCACCTATAACTTAACAAGCCTTCGCCACCTGCTGAGCGCGCTTGAGCCTCTTTATCCAGAAACGATTTACAGTATTCTGCGGTTGCTGGGGATTCCCATCCACGATACGTGGTGGACCGCGGAAACCGGTATGATTACAATTGCTAATTTTCCCAGCGTTGCAATTAAGCCCGGCTACCTGGGAAAGCCCTGTCCTGGCATTACCGCGGCAATTGTGGACGAACAGGGGCATGAGCTCCCGCCGTTCACCATGGGGCAGATCGCGCTAACGGCAGGGTGGCCGTCAATGGTGCGCGGTATCTGGGGCAATGAAGAGCGCTATCAGAGCTACTTTAAACAAGCTCCGTGGTTTATTACCGGAGACACGGCATATGTAGATTTTAATGGGTACTTTTTTTATCAGGGCAGAGCAGACGATGTTATCATTACGTCGGGGGGCAGGATCGGGCCGTCGGAGATAGAGAATGTGCTGACGTCACATCCTGCTATTGCCGAGGCGGGCGTCATACGGGTGCCGGACGCAACCGGGGTAAAAAAAGTAAAAGCCTTTGTCTGCTTGAAGCCGACCTATCAGCCGACAGAACTTTTGAAATCCAAAATTATTGCCTATGTTGAGAACCGGCTGCAACCCGAATCTGCGCCGAAGGAAATTAGCTTCTGTGAGTCTTTACCGAAAACCAAGAGCGGAAAAATTCTGCGGCGGGTGCTCAAGGCATGGGAATGGGGACTGCCGACCGGCAATATTGCCTCATTGAGAGATGAATAGTGAGCAGCTTTCCGGGACACAGCTCAACGATTGCCCAGAAAAGGTCTGTCACCGCGTGGTGACCGGTTGCATGTCGCAACCCCCGCTTTGTCAGCGGTGTCAAGCGGCAGGTATCTGAAAAAGAATTAAACTCCGGGAAGCACCCTGGCTTGCAGGCGGGGTGCTTCACATTTTTACCGATACATTGTTTCGCCTACTCACCGCGTGTCGCCATTTTTTCCTTTGCCTGTGCCACCAGACGCGCCCAGGTGCCCATGTCCGCAGTGCGCATAATCCTGAGCTTTTCTCTGAGGGTCTGCGGTAAATTCGGCAGCGTTAAAAAATAATCTACTAACGCATTCGTATAATCGTAGGGATTCGCCTCCATGGTTTCTGCCACCAGCGGCTGTTGGGCGCCGCGGTCAAACAGCAGGTCAAGTTCGTCTGGCGTGATAAAGCGGAAAATAAGGGAACGCTTCGTATAGTCAGCCATGCGCAGGGGATTCCGGTTCCATTCAAACGTGCTATTCCACCACTGGGTATAGGTCGCAAAGCCGTTTGCGCCCGACAGCTCAGCAACCACTGCCCGGGCAGCCATGTAGCCGCACATGGTTGCCCCCTGATACAGGCACTCGGCAAAGGCGGCAGCATCGCTGACCAGAAGAATATTGCCCCGGTAGGGGGTTTTAATAGACTCGGCGATGCCGACAATTGCGCCGGTTTTTTCCAGCAGTTTTGCCTTCTTGAACCAGCCGGAGAGGGCGCCGCGCTGCGTAAAGAACTCGATAATTGTTGATGCACTCTCTGCTGGAATGGGCGACAGGGTTTCGATGCGGTAGGCGGTGGGGCTGCGCATACTGGGAATCATAATGACGGCGGCAGAGAGTCCAATATTTTTTTCCCCAAAAATAAAAATGTCGCCGCGATCAAACGGCACCTGCAGGTGGTCCATTTCATATTCCACGGTACAGCCTTTACCGAAAAACGCCCGCCCCCGATTGAATCCCAGCCCGTGGGCGATACGCGACTGCAGCCCATCTGCGGCAAGCAGCTTTCGTGCCCGAAGTGTGCGGGTGATCCCATTGTTGCGCAAGATCAGTTCAACGCCGTTTGCCTGTTCTTTTACCCGCAGGGCCAGGGTATTGGTCAGAAACGGAACGCCTGCTCCCTGCGCCTCATGATACCGGTCAGAGAGCCAGCGCGTTGGATTGAAGAGATGAAACAGCGGTTTCTTGGTGCTGGTTATCTGCAAATGTTTCTGGGAATGAGAGACAATATGAGAGTGGTGGATAGGCTCCAAAATTCCCGAATATTCAACAGAGAATCCGCAGTTCCTATAATGAATCCGGGTGGTCGCCCCCCGGGGTTCAAGGGTGATAAACTCACCGTTCATCTCCTGATCGGTAATGAAGTATCCGGAGGCACTGCGGATGTTTTTCGACAAATCAGGTTTTTTATCTATCCCCACGACGTTAACACCGGCTTTTTTAAGCTCTGTGGCCGCCATGAGTCCCGCCGGACCGCATCCCACAACGGCAACGTCATAATCAAACATGTCAGCAGCTCCTTTCGCTGGGAACGTAAATAGTTACAATTTGAACTATTATAAAATTAAATTTCTGATGCGGTCAAGAGATTTTCTCGCTGGGGGATCAACGCTATGCCCACGCCTCAGTTTAAACCCTGGCCGATTGCTTTTTCCAGTTTTGCCCGGTTGATATTATAATCACACAGCGCATTATTATAATTTACATATGCTTGGGACAACAGGGTTTGCGCATCAAGCACGTCGGTGGTCGTGGCCAGTTGCTGGTCAAAACGGTCTTTATTGATGCGAAAATTCTCCTCAGCCTGCACAATGGCGTCGCGGGCAACGGTGATGTTTTTATAGGTTTCCTGGGCATCAAGATATGCCGATTTAACTTCCAATGCGATGCGGTCCACAATTTCCTTCCGGGTTTCCTGCGCGCGCTGCAATTTTATGCGTTGTTCGCCCACCTGGTGATAGGTTTTACCCCATTCCCAGAATGTCCATTGCAGGTTGACGGTCACATCCCAGGAAGCGGCTTTTTGGAAATCCGTGCCGTTTACTGCCGGCTGGTCGCCCTGAAGGCGGTAATTATACGCCAGGTATGATTTAGGGGCGTAACCGCTTTTTGCCAGTGAAACACCGCGCTCCGCCTGTTGGATGGTGAAGTCAATTTCTCGCAGCAGCGGGCGATTTTGCAGGGCACGCATCTGGCAGTCAGCCAACGACAAAAGGATGGGCAGGTCGGTAACAATGTCTGCAATGCTGACGGGAGTATTGACATCCTGATGCAAAACGGTATTCAGCGCCGCCTTGGTGATTGCCACGCCGTTATCGGCGCGAATTAAGTCCTGTTGTGCCTGTGCCAGGCGCACCTGAGCTTCAAGGAGATCATTTTTCGCGATCATTTCCTGCTCGAAAAAATTACGTGCGACCCGTTCATGGTCTTGTATTTGCTTGACGGTCTGGTCTGCAACAACCCGCATTTTTTCTGCTTTCAGAACGGTATAGTATGCATCTTTCACCGCTACGGTAATATCTTCCTGGACAATCATCTTCCGCGCTTTTGCCACATCAACGCCAAGCTGTTCCAACCGAAATTGATTGAGCAATGCACCGCCGGTAAAAAGCGGTTGAATCAGAGCGGCGCGAAAATGGTAAACCTTGCCCGGTCCGACTTCAACCTTATTGCCTGTTATCAGGCTTTGCAGACCGGCATTTTGCTTTGATACAAACCGCATTTCCGGCGGTTCATCAAGCTTGGTATAGGAATAGTCAGTGCCCAGCTTGGGGAAAAAATCGGCGCGGGCTGCTTCCTGCCGATGGCTGGCTTCTTTAATGCCCAAGGCAGCAGAATTGAGCAGGGGGCTTCTTTCAAGAGCAATGGCAAGGGCCTGATCCAAGGTTAAGACCGTGCTCTCTTCGGCACTAGATAGGTCGGAACACAGCACTATTCCCGCGCATAAACCACATGCTATGAATATCTTGATTTTCATAATAGTTCTCCTGCTGTTCAGTTTAAAAGGTCAAGAGGAAACACAGTGAAAAGGCTTTTGTGTGGGGGCAACGCTATATTTTTTTACCGTTAACCGTTTGCCATTTCACCTTTCTGCTTTTTAATGAATCGCAACCTTCACCGCGCCATTCCGTCGGTTCGGCTCGCGCACAAACAGTCCGAACACTACGACCGCAATCACAATCAACCCTAACCACATGATACCGCTCTGGATTGCGTAACTGTAACTTTGTGCGGTCGTCCATAGCTCAAGCATTTTCAGCCCCTTTTTTTCTATAAGAAGCAGCGGCGTTCCCTGCGAGTAGAGATAGCCGGACAGGGCGCGCAGCGCATTCATCGCTGCGACATTACCAGGTTCAATATGTCTGCCGAATAATTCAAAATAACTGTCTGCCCGCCGCTCCATAATAGTTACCGCAATCGCAGTCCCAATGCTGCCGGCAAGAAGCCGCGAAACGTTCTGCGCGCATGAGACCAGGTTCAGTTGTTCCCGGGGAACTTCATTAAAGCCGATCTGCTGTATCGGCGGAAAACAGAAGGCCATGGGAACATTCCACAGCAGCCAATACCAGATGACTGTGCTGCGCTCGGTGTAGAGATCAATACTGCTTAAATTCCAGCATGCGACAATCATCAGTCCGGAAGAAGCCAAAAAGAGTTTTCGCGGACTATATTTGTCACTCAATATTCCTGCCGCCAGAACGCCGAAACCGGCAAGAATTGAACCGGGCAGCATCGTAAGGCCGGCGGTGAGGGTGGTAAACTGTCTGAAGCGTTCCAGATACATGGGAAACAAGAGAAAAATGCCGTAGATAGACATGCTGAAGATAAACATGCAAATGATACTCAACGTAAAATCGCGATAACGAAACACCCGCAGATCAAACAATGGAGCAGGGCGTTTTATCTGCAGCGCGATAAACAGGGGAAAGCTGATGAGAAACACCGCGATCAATGCCAAAATATAGTCAGACTGCAGCCAGCCCTTTTCCTGACCTTTGCTCAGGAAGGTGATCAGGGAGCCGAAGGCAATTGCCATACAGAGGAACCCCAGAAGGTCGAAGCGCCGCGGCTTTTGATGCTCGGGGCAGGTCTCGCGCAGCAGCACGATGGTGAGAAAGACGCCGATAATACCGATGGGAAGATTGACATAAAAGATCCAGCGCCAGCTCAAGTGTTCGGTAATGATGCCCCCCAGAGTCGGCCCCAGCGCCGGCGCGCAGCTTGCACCGAGCCCGTAAACCCCCAGCGCTGTGCCCCGCTCCTCATCGGGAAACACTTCACAGAGAATCGTCATGCCAATCGGAACAATAATGCCTTCTCCCAGCCCCTGCATAAATCGGGAAAAGTTCATAAACCCGATGCTGCTTGCCTGACCGCAGAGGGCGGAAAAAAAAGTAAAGATGACCAGCCCGACGAGATAGGTATTGCGGTGGCCGATTTTTGCGCCCAGCCATTCAACACTGGTCATGGCAATGGCAGCAGCCGTGAGGTAGGAAATAACCACCCACTGAACGCCGTAGGTGTCGGTATTGAGGGAGGACATCATCTTGGGCAGCACGATATCAACAATGGTGGCATCAAGCAGGGCGATAAAAATCCCAATCATCACAATGACCGCAGCCAACCATTTATTCATGACGGGGGTGTGGTCCATGCTGCCTCTTTCCGCAGGATCGGGCTGTTAGTTGAGTTTAATACCGATTGTTACCGAATACCCGGGCTTTAACAGGCGCTCGGTATCATTAAGAATGGCGATTTTGATGGGGATCCGCTGTACCACCTTGGTGAATTCCCCGGTGGTGGTATCGCGGGGAATGAGCATAAACTTCGCGCCCGATGCTTCGCCTATTTTTATCACCTTCCCGAGAAATGCTTTACGCGGGAAGGCATCAACATCCAGATCCACCATCTGGCCGAGTTGCACGCCCTTCATTTTTGTTTCTTCAAGGTGCGCGCGCACAAAAACATTATCGGTATCAAAAACGCTCAATATGGGGTATCCGGGGTTGGCATAATCGCCGGCAAAAATAAATTTCTTTGCGACGGTGCCGTTTACCGGGCTTTTGATTCTGGTATGTTCAAGATTGAGTTGGGCAATTGCTAATGCTTTTTCTGTTTCCTTGACGGCCTGTTCCTGGGCTGCCAGGGTCTTTTCCAGTTCGGTAACCGTCAGCTTGGCTGACAGCGCCTTCTGCTGCATTTTTTTAGCCGCCTCAAGCGCAGCAGTGGCAGCCTTCACCCCCGCGGCAGCGGCATCGCGCTGCGCCTGTATCAGATCAAAGCGCGCCTTGGGAACACTCTTTGACCGGTATAAATTTTCAATGCGCGGATAATCTTTCTGCACCTGGGTATAATCGGCACGCGCTTTTTCAAGTGCCGCCTGGGACTGCCTGATTCCTTCATCAGCAATGGCAATATCATGCGCAACCATCTCGCGAGTTTTTTGCAGAGTGGTCTTGGTCACCTCAACGGACTTTCTTACCTGGTCAAGCTTCGCCTCATACATATCTACTTGCGCCTGATAATCTGACGGGTCCAGAAGGGCGAGAACCTGGTCTTTGGTGATTATGTCTGATTCATCCACCAGCAGTTCCTTGATGTGGCCCGGAACACGCGGACTCACATTGATCAGGTCAGATTCAACAAACGCATCGTCGGTAATTGCGTGGGTAAATCGGTAGTAAAGCCAGTTACTGCCGAAGACCAACACTGCCAGCAGCACAATACAGCCGACCATGGTGGCGAATTTGTTTTGTGCGCTCATACCATTCCACTGCTGTTTTATATCCATCGTTCCGGCTCCTTTTCAGCAACGCGATATATTCATGAACAACCATGCGCCGCGCTGAAGCTACCAGCGCGTCCTGTATTCCTTCAGCGAACCGTGAAAAGACTCATGAGGTGCGCGTGGATTGCATCAGGTGAAAAAATATCGTTACTAACCGCTTGCAACAGTTGCTGGACGACTTTCCCCTGCGAAAAATGAAACATAAGAATAGCCACCAGCGATAATGAACATAAGGCAGGATTTATTGATGGTCGGAATGCGCCCTGCAAAATGCCAGCTTTGAAAAACTGCGTCATGTGGTGGTGCATGGCGGAAAAATATTTTTTGGTCAGGAGTTCCACGAAACGACCCTCTCCCGCTGTTTCACGTTGAATCAGATAAAACATCTCCGGATTGCTGCGAAATGTTTCATTGTAGAGGTCAATGATTCGCGACAAAATGGTAACCGGGTCCTGGTGCGACTGTAATATGGAAAACAAGCCGTTTTGCAGGGTCTCAATGTGGCGTTCCAGAAGATACAGGTACAGGCACTTCTTGTTTTTGAAGTAGTAATAAATCATCGGCTTGGTGAGACGGGCCGCCGCCGCAATTTCGCGCATGGACGCGCCGTCGTAGCCTTTTTTTGAAAATACCCGTATGGCAGCCTTGATGACTTTATCTTTTGATGAATGCGCCATAAAGATCTCCTTACTTACCGGTAGGTAAAAAATAAATCAAAAAAAATATCATGTCAAGAAAAGAATCGCCGGGACGGCTCCGGAGTTGGGTCGGGCAACAGATAACGGGAGGCGCCGAGTAAGAAGTGCAATACGCTGCTGTGGTGGTGCGAGTATCTGCAAGCACTTATCGATATGAAAAATGACCGCGGTTGGTGTCGGCTCTGCCCCTGATTCATTGCCGTGTACCGGATTGTGCCGGGCATGTTGTGGGAAACGTTCTAAAGAATGTAGCAGCTCATTCCTCGAGGTGTATTTTGCGCAGCATTTTTTTTGCACTCTGTTTTTTCTTTTGGGCAAGCCGATATTCAATCGCAGCCGGCGGGATAGCGGTTTTAACGCGCGGTTTTTTTCGCAGGAGGCGTTTCCTGAGTTTTTCTTCCAGGCGCTTCAATGCCAGCGCACGATTTTGCGCCTGGGAACGGAATTCAGTCGCAATGGCGGTTAAACCGGTAGGAAGATGGGTAGCCCGCACCGCAGTCTCAACTTTGTTTTTACGCTGGCCGCCGGGGCCGCGACTGCGGTAACAGGTGATTTTCAGGTCTCGCCGGGGGAACATTTCTCCTCTGTTGCCGGAAAAAAGGACCCGGTTTCATCAAACTCCGCGACCTTCAGGGGACGGCCTTTCGTGAACAGGCTGATGATCTGCCCGACAGTATAAGCATTTCCTTTCAGCACCAGTTTGCAGTTGTCAACCCGGCAATTGATCAGTCGGGTTTCGCCATTTTCAACAATGACCAGACAATTTTTAAATTCGCAGTTCTCAAACCGGGTGCCGTCAAGGTCAACCTTTTCATTCTGGAAGGTTCTGTTTTTATAGGTACGGGTGTATGACGACATATGCAAGATTACAACAGATGGTTTGGAACGGATCTAACTCAATCGCTCACGGCGTGTTTGTGACCGCTCGCAATGGTAATCTTTTGACAGTTGCTACTTTATGGTTTTCTTGGTCAGCGCGGTCAGCACTTTCCACATTTCATCCGGTGTGCCGGCAGCAAGCAACCGGTCGCGCGCATCAGCTTCGCGGAATGTTTCCATGAGCCCTGCGATAAGCTGCAGGTAGAACGCGCTTGCCGCAAATGGAATTACGATGAAGAAAATAATGCGTGTCAGACGGTCTTTTGGGGCGCCAAATTTTATGCCCTGTTTTTTAATGCCAAGGGAAAAGATGAGACCGCCACCCTCAACCCCCCGCACATGGGGAAAGGCCAGGCCATGTTCAACCGCAGTCGGCACAATCGCTTCACGGTTAAGCGCTGCAGTCATTAGACTTTTGGGGTCTTCAATAAAACCCTCGTCGGCCATGATACCGATTAACTCGCTCAGGGTCTCTTCCCGCGTCTTTGCTTTTAGGGCCGGGATCATGAGTTTGTTCGAAGAGAAACGCGAAATACCTGCTGAAGGCTTCTCTGAAGACTTGGTAATGCGTTTAAGCTGGCGCGGAGACCCCTCGCCCGGATATATAATGCGCGCACAACGGGGACACTGCATGATGTCATTGGTCACATACAGTTCATAGGCCTGCGAGGTCGGCAGCGCCACCCCGCAGCCGGAGCAGATGCCGCCGGTAACAGGAACCACTGCCGTGGTATACCGTGACTGCAGCGCATCAAAAAGGCTCAGTATTTGTTTAGGAAGATTTTTTGACAATATCTTAATGGACTCTTCCAGTTCCATCAAGCAGGCATCAGAAAGCAGCGCCTGCTGCTCCGCCAAGGTAAAATTAAGATCCTGCAATTGAATTAATTGGTTGAGCAACTTATTCATAATGGTTCGTCTCCGTCAATCTGGAAAAGGCATGGTGGATTATGCATGAGCTCCTGGTGATGTGGTACAGTTACCATAAAAAATATGCAGAAAATTATCAAGATAAAAAAATTTGTATGTTCTGCAAGAGATTTTATCCATGACCGCATGGCGCGCAAAAAGGTTTTCGCTTCAACACATGATGTTTGAGAAAAGGCAGACAGGTTTTTGCAGTCACAACCGCGGTCTGACGCGAAGGAACAATATCCAACCGATGACATAACAAAAAGCAGTGACCCAGATTGAAAGGGAATAATGGTTGCCGACAATATAGCCGCCAATAAGAGGAGGCAGAAACTGCGCCATGGCCAACACCGACTGGTTGATACCCAGCAGTTCGCCCTGGTCTTCTGCGCCCCGAAGGCCCGAAATAAGGCCAGTTAAATTCGGGTTTGCTATGCCGTTCACGAGCGGAATAAACAGCAGAACCGCAAATAAGAAGGGAAGCGATGGAACCAGCAGTATGGATAAAAATACGCCGCTCAGGAATAGCGGCGTGGTGGTCAAAATTTGAGCCGGGGTAAATTTTCGCGATACCGGTCTGATAATGACGGCCTGGGTCAGAATTCCCCAAATCCCAAGGTAGGAAAAGACCATGCCAAGCTGTGCGCGGGTTGCAGCAAATTTCGTGAGCAGCAAAACCTGAAAAAACTGGGTAAAAAAATTGAAACCGAAGCCCAGAACAAAGACAACCAGAAACATGGCACGGCAAACCGGATCGCGAAAAGCCTTTACAATATTGATAGGCCCCAGGAAGATACGAAAATCTGAAGAGCGGCGTTTGTCAGGAGGGAGGGTTTCGGAAAGCTGCCAAGCCACTTGGCAGACATTGAGCGCCGTCAATACGGATGAAAGCCAGAATGGGGTTGCATAATTAAATGATGAGTGGATGCCCGGATCGGAGAGAAAACCGCCGAGTGCAGGACCGATAAACAAACTGGCGCCAAACGCGGCGCCGATCAGTCCAAAATTCTTTGCCCGGGATGTTTCATCGCTGATATCGGCAATGGCTGATTGTGTTACCGCCAGACTGCCGGAAAATGCCCCCATGATGATCCGACTGATGAAAGCCAGCGGCAGATTTGACATGGCAATGCTTGCCGCCATGAGAATCGAGCCGAGCAGCATGCCAATCAGGGTGAGCAGCAGGATTTTTTTCCGGCCGTACCGGTCGGAAAAGGCTCCCAGTATTGGCGCAGCAAAGAACTGCGAAAGCGGAAAAATCCCCAGCAAAAATCCGAGAATGGTGGTCCTGATCGGAACGCTTGTGCCGGCGGCAATAATTCCATGGCTCTGATCAAGGCACAGTGGTGTGAAAATGGGAATGGCAATGGTAAGCCCGGTAAAGTTCAGGAAAGCGGTAAACGTGATAACCGTAAGATCGCGCCGGCGATGGTTCTGATCCATGCTGCTATACCGCAGTATTGCGCGGCACATCCCAATGGCTGAAGCACCACATTCCCAACGCTATCTCCCACATCTCCCGCGCCATGCTGGTTTAGGTGCTCTTTAACTGGCCGGCAAAGTAAGAATCATAGGCTCCCAAGTCAAGCATGCCGTGGCCGCTCAGATTAAACAGGATGACCCGTTTTTTCTGTTCTGCCTTTGCCTGGAGCGCTTCGTCAATCGCAGCTTTAATGGCATGAGCGGATTCAGGAGCGGGAACAATCCCTTCAGTGCGCGCAAAGGTTATTGCCGCATCAAATATCTCAAGCTGGTCATAGGCAATGCCCTCGATAAGTTTCAGGTCATAGAGCTGGCTTACCAGTGGCGACATGCCATGGTAGCGCAGACCGCCGGCATGAATACCGGGCGGGATAAAGTCAGCCCCCAGCGTGTACATTTTTAACAGCGGCGTTTGTTTCGCGGTATCTCCATAGTCATACCGATATTGTCCTGCTGTCAACGAGGCGCAGGCCCTTGGCTCAACGGCAAGCGCCCGCACCTGTTTGCCGGCAAATTTATCCGCCAGAAAAGGAAATGCCAGGCCGGCAAAGTTACTGCCGCCGCCCACACAGCCAATAACCACATCCGGGTATTCACCGGTCAGTTCCATTTGCTGTTTTGCCTCTAAACCGATAATGGTCTGGTGGTGCACCACATGATTCACGACGCTGCCGATCGCGTATTTAACGCCCTTTGACGTTACGGCATCTTCAATTGCTTCACTGATGGCAATGCCAAGGCTGCCCGGGGTGTCTGGATGTTCGGCCTGCAATTTCCTTCCAAACATGGTCTGGTCGCTGGGGCTGGGATAAATGGTCGCGCCAAATGTTTGCATCAGGGATTTGCGGTACGGCTTCTGGTAAAAGCTTACTTTGACCATATACACCGTGCATTCAAGACCAAAAAAGCTGCACGCCATCGCCAGAGCGCTTCCCCACTGGCCGGCACCGGTCTCGGTCGCAAGCCGCCGGATGCCTTCTCGTTTGTTATAGTATGCCTGAGCAACCGAGGTATTTGACTTGTGACTTGCCACCGGGCTGGTACCCTCATATTTATAAAAAATCTTTGCCGGCGTGCCCAGCACCTGTTCAAGACGGATGGCACGGTATAACGGGGTAGGCCGCCACAGCGCCAAAATATTGAGCACATCGTCGGGAATTGGAAGCCACCGGTCGCTGCTCATTTCCTGTTCAATAATAGCTTCCGGGAATATCGGTTGCAGGGCCTCGGGGCCACAGGGCTGCATTGTCGCAGGATACAGGGGCGGGGCAGGGGGAACCCCCATGTCGGCAACGATATTGTACCACTGTTTTGGCAGGTCTTTTTGCTGTAACAAAAATTGTCTCTGTTCCATAGTGCATCTCCGTTGTAGATTATCATGTAACCAGCTGCAATGATCCGGGTACTCTGGTATGCCTGCGCTGTGTGCCATGAAAAATGTTCTTTTATACCATCACTTGAGCATAAAATAAATGGTTAACTGCGTGCCGCGCGTTTTCGCCTGCTTGCATCCAGCTCCTTTTTCCTGAGGCGAAGGGACAGGGGTGTTACCTCAACCAGCTCATCGTCTTCAATAAACTCCAGGGCTTGCTCAAGGGTGAGGATGCGT
>FWPV01009401.1_pt1 | contig 15046 bp, 16 predicted proteins | sample 2228371 | NCBI WGS metagenome assembly FWPV01 (sample SAMEA103939776, study PRJEB20133) | metagenome
CCTCTTCGGAAGGCGCCCCTTCTCCCGAAGTTACGGGGCCATTTTGCCGAGTTCCTTGACGAGGGTTGGCTCGCTCACCTGTGGATACTCTCCTCGCCTACCTGTGTCGGTTTGCGGTACGGGCTCCGAACCCACTGGCTAGAGGCTTTTCTCGGCCGCTGAACCCCTCTCCCTTCGCCCCTTACGGGGCTCGCCATCCCGCCTCGCCTGTTCGCCCCACCCGACCCGAAGGCCGGGCAAGACGGTTTCGAGGAGACGGATTTGCCTATCCCCTCTGACTTGGCGGTTGGACAGGCGTAGCCGTAAACCTGCGGAGGAAGTCCTGCGGCGTCCCCCCTTCGCTCATAACGCGGGTCCGGAGGGGCCGGAATGTTGACCGGCTACCCATCGCCTACGCCGTTCGGCTTCGGCTTAGGTCCCGCCTAACCCTGGGTGGACGAGCCTTCCCCAGGAAACCTTAGGCATGCGGTGGACGGGATTCTCACCCGTCTTGCGCTACTCAAGCCGGCATTCTCTCTTCCGCCTCGTCCACCGGGCCTCGCGACCCGGCTTCCACCTACTGCGGAATGCTCCCCTACCGCGGGGCCTGCGAACAGGCCCCACCCACAGCTTCGGCACCAGGCTTAGCCCCGGTACATTTTCGGCGCGCGATCGCTAGACTGGTGAGCTATTACGCACTCTTTAAAGGATGGCTGCTTCTAAGCCAACCTCCCAGCTGTTTAAGCGACCACACCGCCTTCCCCACTGAGCCTGGATTTTGGGGCCTTAGCTGGTGGTCTGCGTTGTTTCGCCCTCGTCCACGGAGGTTATCCCCCGTAGACTCACTCCCACGGAACGGCGTGCCGGTATTCGGAGTTTGAATGGGGTCGGGAGTTGCCCCCCTTCCCCAGCCAGCACTCTACCCCCGGCCGCCTCTGGCGTGAGGCTGACCCTAAAGCCATTTCGGGGAGAGCCAGATATCACCAAGTGCGATTGGCCTTTCACCCCTACCCACAGGTCATCCGATGGCGTTGCACGACCAACCGGTTCGGGCCTCCGCACGCGGTTAAGCGCACTTCACCCTGCCCATGGGTAGATCACCTGGTTTCGGGTCTGTGACCCGTGACTGATCGCCCTGTTCGGACTCGCTTTCGCTCCGGCTTCGGCCCAGAGGGCCTTAACCTCGCCACGGACCACAACTCGCCGGCTCATACTGCAAAAGGCACGCGGTCACAGGGTTCTCCCCCCTTGCGGGGGAAGTTCCCCGCTCCCACTGCACTGTAGGCGGACGGTTTCACGTTCTATTTCACTCCCCTCCCGGGGTTCTTTTCACCTTTCCCTCGCGGTACTGGTGCACTATCGGTCAGTCGAAAGTATTTAGCCTTGGAGGGTGGTCCCCCCAGCTTCGCGCCGGATTCCACGTGTCCGACGCTACTTGGGATGAAGACCAAGGAGGGCATCCCCTTTCGCCTACGGGACTGTCACCCCCTCCGGTCGCCCTTTCCAGTGGCTTTGCTGGCTGTTCGGCTAGAGAACGCCTTGGTAACTCCTCGAGGCCTCCCCAGCGGCCTCCGTCTCCATCCCGCAACCCCACCGGGACAACGGCTGGGGCCTTACATCCCGATGGTTTAGGCTCTTCCCCGTTCGCTCGCCGCTACTGAGGGAATCTCGGTTGATTTCTTTTCCTCCCGCTACTGAGATGTTTCACTTCGCGGGGTTCGCCTCCCGCGACTACTTGGGATTTCGCCGCGGGATCCTGGGCCTCGACGGCCCAGGGGGTTTCCCCATTCGGGCATCCCCGGATCACAGCCTGCTCAGCGGCTCCCCGAGGCTTATCGCAGCTGGCCACGCCCTTCATCGCCTCCGACTGCCAAGGGATCCCCCGTCCGCCCTTACCATACTTGTGTAGCAGACGCTCTATTCACTTGTCAAGGACCGGAATCTCCAAGGCCAAGTATACGCTACCCCCACCCACGAAGGCAAGGGGCACCCGCATTATACGGGGGCCCTTCCCCCGGTCAAGGGCCATGGCCGCACCCGCTCCGCCGGCCACAGCCCCTCCAAATCGTAAAACGCTCGCACTTCCTTCTCAAAGAGATGGACCACAAAGTCCCCATAGTCCAAAAGCACCCACTGCCCCTCGCGCAAGCCCTCCACGTGCAGCGGCGCCACGGGGAGCCGCGCCTGCAACTCGTCGGCCATGGATCGCACGTGCAGCGGGCTCTCCCCCTCGGCGATGAGAAAATAGGAGCTGGGAATGGTCGATCCCTCCAGGTCCACGATCACCAGGCGCCCCCCTTTCTTCTCCACGAGGAGGTCCGCCGCCCGCTGGAGAAGGTCCAGCTCAGGACGGGACATGGAAACCCGCTCCCAAAATCAACACCACATCCGCCTCCTTGGGCCATCCCCCTACCTTCTCCATACCAAACTCCCGGTCGGTCATCACCTGCAAACTTTGCCCCTCGGGGACCACCCGTGCCAACACCTCCAGCAACACCGGCGCTTTGGCCCGGGTTTCCTCCCGCACCACAAGCACCGTGCGGGCGTAGTCGGTGCGGTCGGCATCGCCCATGCCCACCACTTCAAACCCCCGATCGGCCAACCACTCCCCCGTTTTGCGCGCCAACAGCCGCACCCGCGTTCCGTTGAGCACCCACACCCTGACCTCGTGGCGGGCGTAAAGCTCGCCCCCGGGCCATAGGCCCCGCGCAAGCTTGCGCATGCGCACCAAATCCACCACCAGTTCCCCTTTGCCCCCCGGCCGCACCACAGTGGGCACAGCGTGGAGTTCTAGTCGATCCAAAGGCACACCGCGCGCGGCGCGCAGCAAATCCAAAGCCTCCCAGAACGAAAGGTTCGTGCGCACCTCCTTGAACAGGGCGGACAGCAGCACCCGGGCCTGGGCCCAGGGAACACGCCCCAACCTCGCCCACATACCCCGCAAAAGCTCCTGCTGGCGGGCCATGCGTCCTTCTTCGCCGCCTTCCGCCACAGCCAAATAAGCGGGCACTTGCCCCCCCGCGAGCGTGTGCACCCCCGGCGGAAGGTCGAGGAAGACATCCCGCACCCGATCTTGGTAGACCAAGCGCTCGACGACCCTCACCTCCACCCCACCCAGCAGGTCCACCGCCTTCGCCAATTGGGCATGGTTGAGGACCATCCAGTAGGCGATCGGGACCTCCAGGACGTAGCCCACCCGGCGCAGGATCCCATCCGTGCCTTCGGTTTCGGCCAAGGTGGTGAGGGAAATCCAACTGCCGGACGCAGGCCAGGCCAACGTCAAGGGGACCATCAACCCGTGGGCCCTTCCCCCGGGAAGCACGCTGATCACGGCCACACCCCCCAGCTGGCCCTCGAGGTCCAGGGCCACCAGGCCGAGATGGACCGGGGTGCCTTGGCGCAGTTGGCGCGCCACCTCCGTCTGCCGGAACAGCACGAGGAGGGCCGCCGACAAGGCGATGAGCAGAAGTCCGGAACCTACAAGAATCCGGCGCATGCCATCCCGAGGTTAGCGGAGAAAGGTCCCCACCGTCAAACTTCCCGTTGCAGGGGGCCCCACGGGTGGTACCCTACGCAGCGATGAGCGGTGATCCCTATGTCGCCCTGGCCGAAGCGGCCATCCGCGCCTACGTGCGTGAGCGCCGGCGCTTGCCCGTCCCGGCGGACGTTCCGCCCGAGCTTTTACGCACCCGCCGCGGCGCCTTTGTGTCCATCAAGAAACACGGACAGCTGCGGGGCTGCATCGGCACCTACCAGCCCACCCAACCCAACTTGGCCGAGGAAATCATCGAGAACGCCATCCTCGCCGCCACCCAGGACCCCCGTTTCCCCCCCGTGCGCCCCGACGAACTTCCCCACCTGCGCATCACCGTGGACGTCCTCTCTTCGCCCGAGCCGTGCCAGTTCGAGGACCTGGCCCCCAGAAAGTATGGGGTGATCGTGGAAAGTGGCTGGCGGCGGGGGCTTTTGCTCCCCGACCTCCCCGGGGTGGACACGGCCGAGGAACAGGTGCGCATCGCCAAGCTCAAGGCCGGCATTGGGCCCGAGGAACCTTGTCGGCTGTACCGCTTCACCGTGGAGCGTCACAGCGCATGAAGGTTGTGGTGCACTCGCTGGGCTGCCGCGTCAACCAGTACGAGGCCCAATTCCTGCGGGAAGCCCTTCAAAACCTGCCGGGCGAGGGTGAGGTCCACGTGGTGAACACCTGCACGGTGACGGTGTTGGCCGACCGCAAGGCCCGGCAACTGATCGCCCGGCTGCGGCGGGAACATCCTCAGGCGTGGGTGGTGGCCGTGGGCTGCGGGGCCGATGGCTCGGGGGAGGGGTTGCGGCGTGCCGGTGCGCACCTTGTGGTGGGCAACAAGGACAAGGCCCACCTTCCAGAAATCCTAGCCCGCTTCCTCCAGGGCGAGACGCCCACTTCGGCCGACTGGCCCGATTTGAGCGCCGAAAGGGTGGTGGGTCCGTTTCCCCGTGCCCGCGCCCTGCTCAAGGTGCAAGACGGCTGCACGGTGGGCTGCACGTTTTGCCGCACGTGGCAGGTGCGCGGCCCGTTGCGCAGCAAGCCCCCTGAAGCGGCCCGTGCTGAGGCCCAAGGCCTTGCCCAACGCGGGCACAGGGAAATCGTGGTCGTCGGCGTGAACCTGGCCCAATACGGGGAGGACCTTCCGCAGCGCCCCTCGCTCATCGACCTGCTCCGCGAGCTCCTGGGCGTGGAAGGCGTGCGGTTCCGCCTCTCGTCGCTCAACCCTGAGGGGGTGAGCGAGGGACTGGTGGAGCTTTTTGCCCGAGAACCGCGGTTGTGCCCTTATCTCCACATGCCCTTGCAGTCGGGCGACGACGAGGTGCTCCGCCGCATGGGCCGGCCGTACACCGCGGAGTTCTACCGCACCCGCGCCCGCTTGTTCCTGCAAAACGTGCCCAACGCCACATTGGGCACGGACGTGCTGGTGGGTTTTCCTGGGGAAGACGAGGCCGCCTTCCGCCGCACGGTGGAGCTGTTGGAAGAGTTGGAGCCCCTCAACGTCCACGTATTCCGGTTTTCGCCTCGACCTGGCACACCCGCCGCCCAGTTTCCCCACCGCTTAGAACCGCGTGTGGTTGCGCACCGGGCCCGGGAACTCGCCGCACGGGCCCGCGTTGGGTCCGCCCGCGTGCGCCAAAAGTTCGTGGGCCACGTGCTCCATATGGTGGTGGAGGAGGTCCAAGCCGGTGGTTTTACCGGGCACACAGAAAACTACATCGAGGTCCACGTACCAGGGGCGGCGCCTCCGCGGGGTACAATTGTGGCGGTCCGCCTCATCGAGGTGGACGAAAATATCGCGAAAGGAGTGATCGTCCATCGCCAGAAAGACGAGTGAAATTTCGCTGGTGAACCACGACGTGGCGGTTGGCGTCCTTGGCCAATACAACCGCAATTTGCGTCTAATTGGCCAGGCCTTCTCCAAGGCGCACATTGTCGCCCGCGGCAACGCCGTGCAGATCGAGGGCGAAGCCGAGGAGGTGGAGCAGCTGGAGCGGCTGTTCACCAAGCTGGTGGAGGTGGCCCAGGGCAACCACGTGCCCAGCCCGGAAGAGGTGCGCTACCTCATCGCCCAAGTGCGCGACGGGGAAGACCTCGCCGGGTTGTTGACCGACGTGGTGCAGGTGACCCACTGGGGGGAGGCCATTCGCCCCAAGACCGCGGGGCAAAAGCAGTACGTGCAGGCCATCCGCGACAACGACGTGGTGTTCGCTATCGGCCCGGCGGGGACGGGCAAAACGTACCTCGCGGTGGCCATGGCCTTGAGCTACCTCCAGCGGGGGTTGGTCAAGCGCATCGTGCTCACCCGGCCGGCGGTGGAAGCCGGGGAACAACTGGGCTTCCTCCCCGGCGACATCTTCCAAAAGGTCAACCCGTACCTGCGGCCCCTCTACGACGCCATCTACGACATGATCCCCGCCACCGAGCTGGACAAGTACATGCAGACCGGGCGGGTGGAGATTGCGCCGCTGGCGTTCATGCGCGGCCGCACCCTCAACCACGCCTTCGTCATCCTCGACGAGGCGCAGAACACCACGCACACCCAGATGAAGATGTTCCTCACGCGCATGGGGTTTGGCTCCAAGTTGGTGGTCACCGGCGACATCACCCAGATCGACCTGGAGGGCCGGCCGTCCGGTTTGGTGGAGGTGCAGGAGATTTTGGCGGGGATCCCTGGTATTGCCATTGTCCACCTCGACCGCCGCGACGTGGTGCGCCATCCGCTGGTCAAGGCCATCATCGAGGCCTACGAGCGCAGCGAAAAAGAGAAAAACGCCAAGGGGAAAAACGGGGAGTAGAAGCCACCATGGCCGTTCCTGGGGAGGTGGCACGCCGCGTGGAAGAACTGCGGGCCCTGATCCGCAAGTACGACTACCATTATTACGTCCTCAACCAGCCCCTGGTTTCCGACCCTGAATACGACAAGCTGTTCCGCGAGCTCAAGGAGCTGGAGGCCCAGCACCCCGAGCTGGTCACCCCGGACTCGCCCACCCAGCGCGTGGGCGCCCCGCCCGCGGAGGAGTTCCGCTCCGTCCCCCATGCCATCCCCATGCTCTCGTTGGACAACTGTTTCAACGCCGAAGAGCTGCGGGAGTGGGACGCGCGGGTCCGGCGCCTTCTGGGCGGTGAGCCGGTGGCCTACGTGTGCGAGCCCAAGCTCGATGGACTGTCTGTGGAGCTGGTCTACGAAGACGGGGTGTTCACCGTGGGCTCCACCCGGGGCGACGGCTACACCGGCGAGGATGTGACCCGCAACCTGCGCACCATCAAGCAAATCCCGTTGCGGCTGTTTCCGCTCAACGGCCGGGTGCCGAAGTTGTTGGAGGTGCGGGGCGAGGTGTACATGGAGAAGGAGGCCTTTGTCCGCCTGAACCGCGAGCGCGAACGGGAGGGGCTTTCCCTGTTTGCCAACCCCCGCAACGCCGCGGCCGGAAGCCTACGGCAGCTCGATCCCAACATTACGGCCAGCCGGCCCCTCAAGTTCTTCGCGTACCACGTGGGCCGCGTGGAAGGCCTGGAAATCCGCAGTCAGGAAGAGCTCCTCACCATCTTGGGCCAGCTCGGACTGCCCGTCAACCCCGTATGGAAGCTGTGCCACACCTTGGAAGAGGTTGTGGAGTTCTACAACGAGCTTTTGGCCCAGCGGGACCACTTCCCCTACGAATCCGACGGCATGGTGGTCAAGGTCAACGATTTTCGCCAGCGGGAAATTTTGGGCGAGGTGGCCCGCGCGCCGCGGTGGGCCATCGCCTTCAAGTTCCCGGCCGAGGAGGCCACCACCCGCGTGGTGGACATCGTTGTCCAGGTGGGACGCACCGGCGTTTTAACCCCGGTGGCGATGTTGGAGCCGGTGGAGGTCTCCGGCGTCACTGTGTCGCGGGCCACGCTGCACAACGAAGACGAGGTGCGGCGCAAGGACGTGCGCATCGGAGATTGGGTCATCGTGCGCCGGGCCGGGGAGGTGATCCCCGAGGTGGTCAAGCCCATCCCCGAGCGCCGCACCGGCACCGAACGGGAGTTCCGCATGCCCACCCGCTGCCCGGTGTGCGGGGGACCGGTGGTGCGGCCCGCAGGGGAGGTGGCCCACCGCTGCGAAAACCTGTCCTGCCCCGCCCGCATCAAGGAGTCCATCCGCCACTTCGCCTCCCGCCGGGCCGCGGACATCCAAGGACTGGGCGAGAAGCTGATCGACAAGCTGGTGGACACCGGTTTGGTGCGCAAGGTTTCCGACATTTACCGGCTCAGGAAAGAGGACCTGGTGGCCCTCGAGCGCATGGGGGAAAAGTCCGCGCAGAACTTGCTGGAGCAGATCGAGCGCGCGAAAACCATCCCCCTGGCCCGGCTCATCTTTGCGTTGGGCATCCAGCACGTGGGGGAAACGGTGGCCCAGGTCCTGGCCGAACGTTTGGGCACGCTGGAGAAGTTGGCTCAGGCGAGTTATGAAGATCTGCAGGGGATTCCAGGCGTTGGCCCCAAGATCGCAGCCAGCGTGGCCGACTTTTTCCGCAACCCGGAAAACCGCAGGCTGGTGGAGGAGCTCCGGGCGTTGGGCGTGGTGCCGCAAGAGGCGCGGGCGGCCGCCGGCCCCTTGGCCGGGAAAACCTTTGTGTTCACGGGCGCTTTAAGCCGCATGACGCGGGAGGAAGCGCGCCGGCGGGTGGAGGCCCGCGGGGGCAAGGTGGCGTCCGGTGTGTCCAAGAAAGTGGACTACGTGGTGGTGGGCGCCGACCCCGGCTCCAAGCTAACGGAGGCCCAAAAGCTGGGGCTGAGGATCCTCAACGAAGAGGAGTTTTCGCGGATGGTGGGTCAGTAGGCCGTGATCAGGCGGCGGTAGAACTCCAACGCTTCCCGTCCCCAAGCTTCCTTGAGGTTTTTGAGGGCCCGCTCTTCGATTTGCCGGACGCGCTCGCGGGAAATACCTAGGGCCGTGGCCACCTCGGCCAGGCTTTGCGGCCGCGTGCCTTCCAGTCCGTACCGCCAGCGCAGGATCTGCGCCTCGCGGGAAGGCAGGCACGAGAGAAGGTCCAGCAGCTCCTCGCGGAACAGCTCCTGGAGGGCCGCCTGCTCGGGCAAGGGGATCGACTCGTCGGCCACCAGCTCCTCCAGCGTCTCCGCCTCGCCTTCTTCGTCCAACGGCACGTCCAAGGACATCACGTCGCCGACGGTGCGCTCCACCCGGCGGATGCGCTCCAAGGTGAGGCCGGGCGCGGTGAGCACCTCCCCCCACTCTTCGATGCCCTCGGCGCCAAAGCTCGCCTTCAGCCGCTGGAAGCGGACAATGGCCCGGAACAGGTGCTCGGGAAGGCGGATCATCTGGGCCTGGCGCTCCAAGGCCTCACCGATGGCCTTGCGGATCCAAAACAACGCGTACGTGGACAGGCGGGACCCTTTGTCCGGTTCGAACCGGTCCACCGCCTCGATGAGGCCCAGGTTGCCTTCCTGGATGAGGTCGAGGAGGTCGAGCCCGCTGCCGCGGTACTGACGGGCCTCCGCGGCCACGAGGCGCAAGTGGCTGACGATGAGCCGCTCGCGGGCCTTGGCGTCCCCTTGGCGCATGCGGCGCGCAAGTTCCCGCTCTTCTTCCTCCCCCAACAAGGGCAGGCGGGAGATCTCCGCGAGGTACATGGCCAACAGGTCCACCTCTTCGGACTCCGCCTCGTCCAGGGGCAAGACCTTTTCGTGATCTTCCATGGTCAGCGATGAAAAGTGTACACCCCAGCTGTGCGCTGTCCAAGGACTTGCATTCCCTGGGCGTGGGGATATACTGCCCGGCGCAGGACCGTACGAAATGCAGCACCGCAGTAGCTGTTGGGAGTTCCCCAACGGGCGAAGGACGGGCAGCATGGAGTCGGTCGAAGTTCAGCAGCAAAAGGAGGGGAACGACCAATGGCTACAGGCAAGGTCAAGTGGTTCGACGAGTCCAAGGGTTACGGCTTCATCGAACAAAACGGTGGCCCGGACGTGTTTGTGCACTTTTCGGCCATCAACATGCCGGGGTTCAAGAGCCTGCGCGAGGGTCAAATCGTGGAATTTGACGTCGAGCAGACGCCCAAGGGCCTTCAGGCCAAGAACGTCGTGCCGCGGTAGAAACGGCCACAAAAGTTCAGGGCTCGGGGCTTCCCGGGCCCTTTTTCTTTTACGCCTCCGGCGCGAGCCGTTCAGCCACCACGGTGACGCCCTGGCGGTCCACCACCAGCGTCCCGCCCACCACTGAAAAGCGCTTTTCCCCTGTGGCCGTCACGACCCGCACGGGGCCGGTAAGGGCGAACGCTGCCGGCGCGTGGCCCGGCAAAACCCCAAACCACCCCTCCGGGCTCTGGGCGTACACCGCTTGGGCCTCCCCTGCGAAAACCTCCCGCTCGCACGTCACGATGCGACAGCGCACGTCCCAACTTTAGCGGGGATTTCGTGGGGACGCTAACGCCCCACCTGCACGGCGCGAAACTCGGCGAGGAGCTTTTCCGCCAAGGTGAGCTGATCGTCTTTCAGGCGCAGGCGGCCGGCCGCGGTCCACGGCAAGCGCCGCAACGCCTCCAGGGAATAGGCAAGGTCCAGCGGCCACGGCTCCCCCACCCCGCCGCAGCCCCGGCACAACGCCCCCCCGCGCTCCGCCACCCACGTCAGTTCCTGTTTCTTGCCGCAGCTTGCGCACCGGACCAGGCTTGGACCATGGCCCAAGGCCTCCAGCACCCGCAGGGCATAAGCCAAGCGCAGCACGCGGGGCGGTCCGCCCCGCTCCAAAGCAGCCAGAAATCCCAGGGTGGCCGAGTAAACCCTGGGCTCGGGCGCTTCCCTGGGCAGGAGGGCGAGCGGCCATTCCAACGCGCCCAACGCCACCGAAAACCTGTCCCAGTCCTCCCGCACGCGGGGAAAGGTGCGCACCAACGCGGCCTCTTTGAGGAGGTGCAGGCCGCCGCGGCGGCGGTAGTACACCACGTCCACCACGTTCAAAGCGTCCAGGGCTGCGCCGGAGGTGCGCTCCAACCTGCGGGCTCCCTTGGCGAGCACGTCCAGCCGGCCCCGCTCCCGACTCAGCAGGGCGGCAATGACGTCGGTCTCCGCGTACTTGTGCGTGTGGAGGACAAGGCCTTGGGCGCGGGCGAGCTCGGCCACGGTCTATTCCGGGGCGCCGGCGATGATGTGCACGCTTTTGGAGGCGCCGAGGCGGTTGGCCCCCGCCTCCACCATCTTCACGGCCGTGGCGTAGTCGCGGATGCCGCCCGAGGCCTTCACCCCCATCGTGGGCCCCACGGCTCGGCGCAGCAAGGCCACGTCTTCCACCGTGGCCCCTCCGCTGGCAAATCCTGTGGAGGTCTTGACGAAGTCGGCGCCGGCGGCCTTGGCCAAAATGGCCCCCGCCACCTTCTGCTCGTCGGTCAGCAACGCGCACTCCAAAATGACCTTGAGCACCACCTTGCGCGGGGCTTTGCTGAGCGCCTCCTTCACCGCGCGGATGTCCGCCAGCACCGCCCCGTAGTCCCCTTCTTTAAGGGCCGCCACGTGCACCACCATGTCCACCTCGTCGGCTCCATCGTCCACCGCGGCCTTGGCCTCCGCGGCCTTGACCTCCGGCTTGTGCTGGCCATGGGGGAACCCAATGGTGGTGCCCACCAAGACGCCCTTGTCACGGAGGATGCTCTTGGCCAGGGCCACGTACGGCGGGGGGACGCATACCGCATAGAACTTGTGCTGGATCGCCTCTTCGCACACCTGCTCCACAGCCGCCTTCCCCGCCTCGGGGCCCAGCACCGTGTGGTCGATCAGCCTGGCCAACTCCACTTTCCTCATCGCTGCCCTCCTACATGCGATACGTCCAGCTGGCCACGGAAAAGCGGACCAGCCGAGCCAAGTCCACCTCCACGCCCAGCCCCGGGCCCGTGGGCACGCGGATGTGCCCGTTCTCCAATTTGAACGGGGGATGCGCGATATCCTCGTGGTAGTAGCGCTCGGTGGCGGAAATGTCGTGGGGAAGGGTGAAGCCGGGGAGGGCAGCCAGGGCCACGTTGACGGCCCGGCCGATCCCCGTCTCCAGCATGCCCCCGCACCACAAGGGAACGCCCCGCGCATGGGCCAGTTCGTGAATTTCCAACGCGGCGGTCAACCCGCCCACGCGGCCCTGCTTGACGTTGATGATGCGACAAGCGCCCAGTTCCAACGCCTCCCACGCCCGATCCGGAGAAAAGATGGACTCATCCAGGCAGAGGGGCGTGTGCAGTTCGCGGGCCAGGCGGGCGTGGCCCACCAGGTCGTCGTAGTGGAACGGCTGCTCCACCATGAGCAGCCCAAACGCATCGAGCTTTTTGAGGTGGGCGGCGTCGGCAAGTGTGTAGGCGGCGTTGGCGTCCACCGAAAGGGGAAGATCGGGGAATTGGTCGCGCACAGCCTCCACCGGTTCGATATCCCAACCCGGTTTGATTTTGAGCTTCACCCGCTGGTAGCCCTGCTCCACAAACGCCTGCACCACCTCCACAAGCGTGGGGACGTCCTTTTGAATCCCGACGCTTACGCCGGCGGGCACGCGGTCGCGCACCGCCCCCAAAAGCTCCCCCAGCGACTTGTGCTGCATTTTCCCCCATAGGTCCCACACCGCCGCTTCCAAGGCGGCCTTGGCCATGGGATGGCCGCGGATGGGGCGCAAAGCTTGGGCCAGGTCGCGGGGGTGGGTCAGCATGCGGCCGCGCAGCAAGGGAAGGGCAAAGTCGGCGATCACGTGCCGCGCCGTCTCCACGGTTTCCCCCGAGTACCATGGCCCCGACCCAGCCACGCACTCCCCCCAACCCTCCAGCCCATTGCTGCGCACGCACACCACGAGAGCCCGCCGCACCCGCTCCTCGCCGAAACTGGTCACAAACGGGGCCACCAGGGGCATCTCCACAACGTAAAGGCCCACGTGTTCCACGCGCATTACGGTCGCTCCAACACCGCCTCCAGCGGCGTTTTCTCCAGCACGAGGAAGCTGCGGTCCCCTTGGCGGAAAAGCCCGGTCACCACGTAACCCTCTTCGATGTACGAGCTCAAGGCCGGACGGGACTCCATCCGCCACTGGCGGGCCAGTTCCATATCCGCTTTGCGCAGGGCTTGAAAGTCCGCGGGGATCTCGAACAGCAAATAAGGCACCGTCAACCCCAACTGGAAGCCCGCCGGCGCGCGCAGACCCGAAGGGAGCTTCTGGGTGCGGTTGATGGTGTCCATCTGCGACAACGGAATGGCAGGACTTTCCCCGCCTGCCAGCCGGCTGCGCACACGGGGAGAGCTGAGGTGCCATTGCACGAGGAAGCGGTCCGTGGGCACACCCCGGTTGCGCACGTCCCGTAACTCCCCAAAGAAGTTGGGGAGGTAGTGGGCCACCACGCCGCCCAGCTTGTTCAGGTTGAAGTGGGCGTTGCGCGACTCCAGGGGATCGAACGTCCAGGTGATGAGGTCAATGCCCTGTTGGAGCACGAAGTCCCGTTGGGCGCATTTGAGGAGGTAACCCACGCCCTTGTCCTGCCAGGCGGGGAGCACGGCGGTCATAAGGGAGTGGTGCCGGAGTTTATTGCCCTCCCAAAGCCCGGGGGTGGAGAGGGCATAGCCCACCATTTCCCTCCCCGGGCCCACGCCATCGAACGCGCCGATGAGGAACCCGCCGGCGTGAACAAGCATGTGGATGAGGTGATCAGGCACCACAGCCGTTTCCGCGAACCCCCACACCTCGCGCTGGATGCGCTCGCACGCGCGGTAACCGTGGGTATCGCGCACGAGCTCGATGTGCACACCCTGGGCATCCATGTCTACCCGAAGTATAAACGGGCCGTGGTTCGGCGGTACTTTGCGCAGCAAAGTTTTGGGGATCGGGCAAGAAGTGCGGCAAGCGTGCCAAGTGTGTTGGATTCAAGGGCGACCACCCCGTGCGTCGACGTGGGAGCTCAAAGAGAAGGGCCTCACCCAAACCCGCAGCGGGCCATCCGAGACTTGGGAGTGGGCCACCTTTGGCTGAGCCGCGATCACCCCTTGACGGCGTTCTTCACTTGCTCTACGAGGTCGCCTACCCCCAGGACGCTTCCCCATCGGAAGACATAATCCCAATCGAGCGCTGAACCTTGCACCTGCGCAACCCCGATCGCGTCCTCTATGTGTCGCTGCCCCCCACCCTGCTTGACCCACTCCAGCTTGGAAAGCACCACGTCCTCCGGCGAGGCCACAGGCCGCAGCTTGCCCAGCACTTCAGCCCACATGCGCCGGGAGAACTCGGTCCGCGAGTACGCCCGGTCGCGCAAGGGAATCAAGTCCACCTTTGCCCCTGTTTCCACGTGAACGACATTCATGATCCGCCCGCTTGCGAGCGCGTCCCACCCCTTCGCCGGGACGTAGAAGTCCGTCCCCAGCGCTTGGATGAACTGGCGAAACGAATCCCGGGAGACCTGGACGACAACGTCGATGTCGTGGGTGGCCCGCGGTTCTCCGTGCACGCTGCCCGCCCACGAGCCCACAATCATGTACGGAATGCCGGCTTCCTCTAGAGCGTTGAGCACCTGGGCCACGGCCTGATCAGCGGTCATAGGGGCCTGTGTTGGCCGTACACCTCGCGGGCAAGTTCTGGGCCAAGGATGAGCCGAATCGTTTCCCTCTTGATCTGTTCAGGTGTCCAATCCGGATGGCGGAGGCGCACGCCCTGCTCGGCCAGTTCCCTGGCCCGGCGGCTTAACTCAACCACAAGTTTGGCGCGGCCCGCAGGGCCTAGGTTGCGGAGCGCAGCGATGTACACAGCCTGCGCCTCACCCTCGGTGTCTGTAGCTCTCCCCACAACGAGATTATAGGTCGGATTTTCACCCCTGTGGCAAGCGTGTGCGTTCGCTGGGCAAGGTTGCTCAAAGGGGGCAAGCTCCGTGCGACCAGACCTCTACTCGATTTCCACGCCCTGCTGCAGCGCCACGGCCACGATACCGATTTCGTGGCGCTTGCGCTCAAGCTTCTCCAGTGTGCAGCGCAGCCATAGCCCGCCGGCGGGCGAGAAAGTTCATCCCGGCGAAATCGGGGAAAACCACGATCAGGTCACATCGCCGGCCTTGGGGTGTTCCCCCGCGCCCATGACCCAAACAGGATCATCCTCTCCACGGGGAACTGTTTGGCGAGCGCCCTTTTGAACCTGCGCAGCTGGGGAAGGACATCCACAACGCCAGGGCTGTCTTGACCCATCCCATGACCTCGCTCGTCTTGGCCAGGTACGCTTGGACGATCTCCGGCTTGTCAAGCCGTGCCGGGACCTCGCCCGTGGCGTTGGGGTAACGGGATACCGCGTACTCTGGAGATGGAACATTGAAAGGCCTTGGGGGCTTCCGCCGCTTGGGCCAGCGCGATCAGGGAGTGGGTGGATGGTGGGGTCCATGCGTGCGGTGCATGTATATCTGCGGCTTGGTGACCAAGGAAAGCCGCTACGTAGAGTTTGCCCCCAGTGAGGTTGAACCGAGCTGCCTCCAGAGCTTGTTCCCACCACATGCTCGAAACTTATCTTAGGGGGAGCCATCTGCCCCTCCACGCATCGGAATGTTCAAGGGGGATCGTCAC
>FWPV01010575.1_pt1 | contig 15041 bp, 14 predicted proteins | sample 2228371 | NCBI WGS metagenome assembly FWPV01 (sample SAMEA103939776, study PRJEB20133) | metagenome
CTCAGAGGTTGTTGGCCAGATGGATCCAGGAGCTGAGGGAGACGGGGAGGGGGCAGCAGGTGGTGCTCCTGACCGGTCTCCTGACAGGTTCCATGGCGGAACTGGTGGGACAGTGGAGGGAGAGGCTGGGCCTGGGCCTTCACCTCATGTACGAACCCCTCTCGTACGAACCACTGCGAAGGGCCACGGCCGCTGTGTTCGGTCTGGACGTAATCCCTGGGTATCGCATGGACAAGGCCGATTTCCTCATATCCTTTGGGGCAGACTTCCTGGGCACGTGGATCTCCCCTGTGGAGTACTGCCGCCTCTTCGCCACCTTCCGTTCAGGAGGGGAAAGGGGCAGGGGGCTCTTCGCGTACATAGGGCCCAGGCTTTCTCAGACCGGAGCCAACGCGGATCTCTGGGTGGCCACGAGGCCCTCGTCCCAGAGGTTCGTGGTGCTGGGGCTCCTGCTGGCCTTGCAGGAGATGGGGGCCCTATCCGGGGCCGACCCCAGCCTGAGGGCCAAGCTGGGAGGGCTCCTCGGGGGATGGACCTTGGAGCGGGTTTCCCAGGAGGCAGGGGTGCACCCAGAGGAGATCACCCGTCTGGCCAGGCTTTGGGTCGATGCCAGGAGGCCCCTCGCCACGGCCTCTGGTCTGGCGTGCGTGGACCCTCACGCGGAGACCACAGCCCTCCTCGCCCACATGCTCCTGGCCACGCGGCCGGAGGGACTAGAGGCCCTTGATCTGGAACATCCCTGGGCACTGGGCAGGGCGAGCAAGGCATCCGAGGTCCTCTCCGTGGTGGAACAGATGAGACACGGGGAGGTCTCCCTGCTCCTCGTCCACGGTGCAGACCCTCTCTTCTCCATGCCAGGGGAGTGGGGCATCGAAGAGGCGCTTCGCAAGGGCGGGGTTCGTCTCGTGAGTCTCTCTCCCCTGGAGGATGAGACATCGTCCATGGCCCGACTGTTGTTGCCGACCCACACCCCGCTCGAGTCCTGGGGCGACTGGGAGCCTCGCCCCGGGGTGAGGGGACTGATGCAGCCGGTCATGGGGAGCCTCTTGGACACAAGGCCTTTGGGAGATGTCCTCCTGGGCCTGGGGAGGCACCTGGAAGGAGAGGGCGTTTTTCCTGAGAAGACCTTCGAGGGATACCTGAAAAGAGAGTGGTCCAAGATCCACGCCGCGCGGGCAGGGGAGGCCTCGTTCCGTCCCTGGTGGGCAAGGCACCTCTCCCTCGGGGGCATCTGGGAAAGGGGAGAAGCAGAGGCGAAGACAAGGCCATCCCCGAAGGACCTGCACTTGGGTACAGTGCGTGTCCTGGCCCACGAAAAGGCGAGCGGGTCGCAAGACCTGGAACTCGTCGTCTATCCCACCATCCAGTTCCTTGACGGAAGGGGTGCCAACAGACCGTGGCTGCAGGAGCTCCCGGACCCTGTGACGCAGATCACATGGGGATGCTGGGTGGAGCTGAACAGTGCAGACGCCTCCAGGATGGGAATCCAGAGGGAGGATCTTGTCAGGATCAAGACCGGCACAGGGACCATGGAGGTCCCAGCCTACCCCACAGGGGGTCTGGCCCCAGGGACCCTGGCGATCCCCATGGGTCAGGGACACGAGGCCATGGGCAGGTATGCCAGGTCGGTCCCTGGGAATCCCTTTCGCCTCTTGGCGACAAGGGGGGAAGAGGCTTGGCCGGTCTCACCTTCCGGAGTGGTCGTGGAGCCGACAGGGAGGAGGTTTCCCTTGGCCCACACGGATGGGAGCCCAAGCCAGCACGGAAGGGGATTGGCCCAGGCCGTGGAGATGTCGGAGTGGAAGAGGGAGCTGACTCAGGGGAGACCCCCGAGGCTCAGGCTTCCCCTCCCTGAGGCATACGATCCCAAGGAGGATTTCTATCCCCGGCACAGCCATGTGCAGTACCGGTGGGCCATGGCCGTGGACCTCGATCGCTGTGTGGGATGCGGGGCGTGTGTGGTGGCGTGCAGCGCCGAGAACAACGTGGCCATAGTGGGTCGCGAGCTGGTCCTCCAGGGCAGGGAGATGCACTGGCTCAGGATAGAGCGGTACTGGGAGGATGAGGCCCCGCAGATCAGATTCCTCCCGATGCTCTGCCAGCACTGCGATGCGGCCCCGTGCGAGTCAGTGTGCCCTGTCTATGCCCCACATCACAGTCCGGAAGGTCTCAACAACCAGGTCTACAACCGGTGCATCGGGACACGCTTCTGCTCCCAGAACTGCCCTTACAAGGTGAGGAGGTTCAACTGGTTCACCTTCACCAGACCGGAGCCCTTGAACCTTCAGCTCAACCCCGATGTGACCGTGCGGCAGAAAGGCGTGATGGAGAAGTGCTCCTTCTGCGTGCAGAGGATAGTGGAGGCCAAGGACAAGGCCAGGAGGAGGGGGGCAGCGGTGAGGGACAGGGAGGTGACCCCGGCCTGTGTCCAGACCTGCCCGACCCAGGCCCTGGTCTTCGGGAACCTCATGGACAGGGAGGCCCGAGTCTCGAGACTCGTCCGTGATGTGCGGGCATACCAGGTGTTGGGGCACCTGAACACCAAGCCTGCTGTTATCTACCTGAAGAGGGTCATCACAAGGGTGTGAGCTGCATCGCATGAACCGCGACATGGATCTTCCCAGGGGTCAACTCTCCTCCTATGAGGCCGTACAGGATCTGGTCCTGGGGGCCATGAGGCCGCCCGGGAGGCTGTACTGGGCCATGGTGGCGCTGTGTCTCGCCGGGCTACTCTACGGGGCCTCGTGTTGGGGTTACCAGATCTTGACCGGCATGGGCGTTGCCGGGATCATGCACCCTGTCAACTGGGGGATCTACCTCGTCAACTTCGTCTTCTGGGTGGGGATCGCCCACTCGGGCACGCTGATATCGGCCATCCTCTACCTGCTCAGGGCCAGGTGGAGGACCTCCATTGCCAGGGCAGCGGAGGCCATGACGGTTTTCGCGGTCATGATCGCGGGCCTCTTTCCCTTCATTCACCTTGGGAGGGTCTGGATCTTCTACTGGATCGTGCCCTATCCCAACCAGAGGGACCTCTGGCCCAATTTCCAGTCCCCCCTGGTCTTCGACTTCCTGGCCATCTCCACCTATCTCACCGTGAGCAGCATGTTCTGGTACTCCGGCATGCTGCCTGACCTGGCAGCGGTGAGGGATCGCGCGACAGGGCTGAGGAAGAGGATCTACGGGGTCCTGTCCCTGGGATGGCAGGGCACTCACGACCAGTGGCGGCACTACGGGACCGCCTATCTCCTCTTCGCCGCCTTCGCCACCCCCCTTGTCATATCTGTCCACAGCGTGGTCTCCTGGGACTTCGCCCTCTCCATAGTCCCTGGGTGGCACAGCACCATATTCGCCCCCTATTTCGTGGCAGGGGCCATCCATTCCGGGCTGGCCATGGTCCTGACCCTCTTGATACCACTCAGGAGGGTCTTCGGTTTCGAGGCCTTGATCACCCTTCATACCCTGGAGTCCATCGCCAAGACCATAGTCCTCACAGGTCTGATCGTGGGTTACTCCTATGGGGTGGAGTATTTCATGGCCTGGTACAGCGGAAACATCTTCGAGTGGGACACCTTCATCTGGCGCGCGGTGGGCGGCTATGCCCCGCAGTTCTGGATCATGGTCACATGCAATGTGCTGGCACCTCTGCTCTACCTCTCCCGGCGCATCCGGAGGAACCTGGCCTGGCTCTTCGGGATCGCCATACTGGTCAATGTGGGCATGTGGTACGAGAGGTACGTCATCATAGTGGGGGCCATGGCCCACGAGTTCATCCCCCATGCGTGGGGCCTTTACAGCCCGTCATGGGTGGAGCTGAGCATAATGCTGGGCTCCTTCTGCATGTTCTTCTTCCTGTTCCTCCTGTTCAGCAAGTTCGTTCCCACCGTCTCCGTGTCTGAGATGAAGGAATTCATGGGCGCACCCATGAGGAAAGGCCCGCGAGGGGGTGAGACGTGAAGGGGAGGCTGCTCGCGGTATTCGCCTATCTGGACGACCTCTTGGAGGCCATGAGGAGGGTGAAGGAAAGGGGGGGGCGCATCCACACGGTCTACAGCCCCATCCATTCGGAGGAGATCCTCCAAGCCTTGGGGGGGAGGCCGAGCCCCGTGCGTCTGGCCACCTTGTTCGGTGGTGTGGCGGGTCTGTTGGGAGGTGTGGGTTTGGCCATTTACACGTTCGTCGAGTGGAGGTTCGTCACCAGCGGAAAGCCGACCCCACCTTTTGTGCCCCTCGTGGTGGTGGGCTTCGAGATGACCATCCTCCTCGGTTTCTTGAGCACCCTGGTGACCATGTGGCTCCTTTGCCGCATGCCCAGGCTGAGACTTCCCGGGCACTACGATCCAAGCTTCTCCCAGGATCGCTTCGGGCTCCTGGCCGATCCAGGGGCCATGGATCTGGAGGAGTTGGCCTCCTTGCTCGAGGAGGCCGGGGCGGATGAGGTGAGGCTAGCGAGTGGCTGAGGTTCCTGAAAGGGGTTTGGCAGGGCGCTGGGGGCTCCGTACCTCTCCCTGGGCGGCCTTCATCACAGGGGCTGCCTGCTTCGGGTGGGCATTGCTTTCAGGGGATGGTCAAAGGGCCTGGCAGGCATACCTGGTGAACCTCGTCCACTGGGTGGGGGTCTGTATGGGGTCGGTGACCCTCGTGGCCGTGATGAACATGACCAATGCCAGATGGGGAAGGTCGTTGAAGAGGCTGGCCGAGGCCCCGGTGCTTGCGCTGCCATTTCTTTGGGCATTGCTCCTTTGCCTGTACATCGGGCACCGGGAGCTCTATCCGTGGGCCAGGGAGCCTGTGCACGGCAAGGAGCTCTGGCTTAGCGCCACGTTTCTCTTCGCCAGGGATGCACTGGTGCTGGGGTGCATGGTCGCCGTGGCCTTGGCCATGGTCTATCACTCTGTCAAGGCCGACGTGGAGGCCATGGCAGATCCGACTGCCGACTCCCAACGCCGCTTCAGGCCGCAGCTCGTCCTATCCCCCGTGCTGGGGATCCTGTACGGGGTCGGCATGAGCCTTCTGGCCTGGGATCTCATCATGTCCCTGGATCCCCACTGGGTGAGCACCCTTTTCGGGGCCTACTACTTCATGGGGAGCCTCTATACGGCCATAGCGTGGGTGGTCTTGCTGGCGGCCATCCTCCACGGCGGGGAGGGTTTCCGTGGCCAGGTGGGTCCCTCCCAGTTCCACGACCTGGGGAAGCTCCTCCTGGCCTTCTGCCTGGTGACAGGGGACTTCTTCTATTCCCAGTTCCTGGTGATCTGGTACGGGAACATCCCGGAGGAGACCAAGTACGTGATCCTGAGGGTCAGGGCCACCCCCTGGGCCACACTGGCCTGGGCCGTCTTGGGGGCGAGCTTCGGGCTACCCTTCTTGGCCCTTCTGAGCCGCAGGCTCAAGCTGAGGCCCAGGATGCTCGGGGCCTTGGGTGGTGTCGTCCTAACGGGGATGTGGCTAGAGCGTATGCTCTTGGTGGCGCCGTCCGTCTGGTCAGGCCCGCATCTGCCCTTGGGCTGGCTGGAGTTGGGAGTGAGCGTGGGTTTCCTCGGCCTGGTCGGTCTCTGTGTGAGGTGGTTCCTGTCCCGGGCCCCCTGGCTCCCCGTTGGGGATCCCCTCTTCCAGGGGCACCCTGGGGGCCGGGCGATACACTTGGAGGGGGCCAGTAGGGGCGAAGGACTCGAGGCCCGGCCCGGGGTTGGCCATGGCTGAGGGAGTGAGGGGAAAGGGATACGCCTGGATAGGGGTGGCGGCCCTCCTCACCGGGGCGGCCCTTTACTTCTTCTTCCTCTTCCCTCAGAGGGGAATCGGTGTGGTGCAGCCCATCTTCTTCAGCCACAGGGTGCACGCAGGGGTCAAGGAGATAAGCTGCCGCTTCTGTCACCCCTTCGTGGATCGCTCTCCAAGGGCTGGCATACCGGAGATGCAGAAGTGCTTCTTCTGTCACGACCACATCATCCCTCAGCACCCCCAGATCCAGAAGGAGCGCTGGCACTACGAGAACCGTGTCCCGGTGCCGTGGGCTAAGGTCTACTACATCCCGGACCACGCCCACTTCAACCATGAGCCGCATATCCGTTGGGGCATAGAGTGCGCCACCTGCCACGGGGATGTGGCGAGGTGGGACAGGATGGCCAGGGTGGATTTCGAGATGGGTTTTTGCATCGGGTGCCACAGGAACCTCGGGGCACAGGTGGATTGTTGGTTGGCGTGTCACAGGTGAAACAGGAGACTCTGGGATCGGGTTGGCCGTTGTGGACATCGTGAGAAGGGACACCCACGCTACTGCCAGGGCCTTCTTTCTCTCATCGGCCCTCTGGATGGTCCTGGGCGCATCAGCCGGGCTCACTGGGGCCATAGAGCTCGTGGCACCCGATCTCCTCGGCAACATCGCGTGGATCGTCTTCGGGAGGCTCAGGCAGATGCACACGAACATGGTGATGTTCGGGTTCGTGGGCTCTGCCCTCCTCGGCGCCGCGCACTTCCTGGTCCCCAGGCTGGTACGTGCACCCCTTCATAGCGAGGGATTGGGGGTGGTGTCGGCGATCCTCTGGGACCTGGCCATAGCCGTGGGTGTGGTGGCACTCTCCATGGGATACACCCAGAACAGGGAATATGCAGAGTTCATATGGCCCGTGGACATAGGGGTGCTCCTGGTCCTGGCCTTGATCCTCTACAACATGCTCAGGACGGTAATGGCCAGGGAGGAGAACCTGCTCTATGTCTCGGTCTGGTACGTATTCGGGGCAGTGATCTTCACCTTCTTCAGCTACTTCTTCGGCAATGCCGTGTGGGAGCCCGAGACGGGCTCCATCGTAGGCATACCTGACGCGATCTTGGCATGGTTCTACGGTCACAACATCCTGGGGTTCTTCTTCACCCCGCTGGCCGTGGCCGTAGCCTACTACGTCATCCCCATCGTGAGCAGAAGGCCGCTTTACAGCCACACCCTTTCCCTCGTGGGCTTCTGGTCCCTGCTGCTCCTCTACAGTCACATCGGCACGCACCACCTCCTTCAGGCCCCGGCACCGACTTGGCTCAAGGTGGTGGCTGTGACGGGCAGCATCGGCATGCTCGTGCCGGTGATGACCGTGCTAGTGAACCTGTGGCTCACCATGCGGGGCAGGGTGGGGGTCATCCACCAGGACATAGGGGGCAAGTTCGTGTTCGCCGGCACTGTATGGTATCTGATGACCTGCCTCCAAGGCCCGTTGCAATCCCTCCCCTACATACAGAGGGTCACCCACTTCACCAACTGGGTCGTGGCCCATGCCCACATGGGGGTCCTGGGCTTCGCCGGGCTCACGGCCCTGGGGGGGATCTACTTCATGATCCCGAGGATCACGGGAAGGCCGATTCACAGCCAGCGCCTGGCTGACATCCAGTATTGGCTGGTGCTCGTGGGCATGACCGGTTTCTTCACTATCTTGACCGCCGCGGGTCTGGTGCAAGGACATGGATGGTTGAACGGGGAGACCGTCTACAGGGTCCTCCCCCAGATTCACGTCTACATGGTGACCAGGGCTTCAGCAGGGGTCCTCGTCGTGGCAGGGGCCGTGGTGGGCCTTTACAATATCGCCATGAGCCTGAGGCGCCGGCCTGCCGCTCCAGGGGGGCAAGGCGAGGGGGGAGGTCCGGTAGTATGAGGATGACGCCGTCTTTCATAATCGGGGGCTCCCTGATCCTCTTCGCCTCGGTCTTCTTCGTGGCCGTGGTCCTGCCGGGCCTCACGGTCACGGACGTCCCATCCGAGATCTTCCGTCACCGCACGGCCCTGGAGGAGGAGGGAAGAAGGGTCTACATCCAGAACGGCTGTTCCTACTGTCACAGCCAATACGTGCGGTTCTTGGACTGGGACCTGGGGGCCCAACGAGTGGCCAGGGCAGGCGATTATGTAGCGGATCGTCCCCACCAGTTGGGATCGGAGAGGACGGGCCCTGACCTGTCACAGGCTGGGGGGGAACATCCCGACGACTGGCATGTGGCCCACTTCGTCAATCCGCGTCACACCCGTCCCGAGTCCCTGATGCCACCTTGGGAGTTCCTAGGCCCGGAGAAGATCAGGGCCCTCACGGCCTATGTACAGGGCCTCGGCTTTCAACAGGCCGACTCTCGGGTGGAGAGGCAGCGCTACTGGAAGGCAGAGGCGGTTCGAGCGTACGAGGCAGGCCCTGAGGCCAATGTGGAGTGGCTCCACAGTCACGTGCCCGGGCCTTGGAGGGCGCTGCCCAATCCATATCCTACCACCGAGGCAGGGCTCGCCAGGGGGCAGCGGATCTACCAGGCCTTCTGCATCGGCTGCCACGGCCCCATAGGCGACGGCATGGGCCCGGCCCAGCCCCATCTCTACCCCCCACCCCTTAACTTCACGATCTTGAGAGGGAGGGGGATCTCGGGGGGGATCCTCTATTACCAGATCATGAATGGCATCACTGGCACGGCCATGCCCTACTTCAAGAGGGAGCTGGAGTCAGAGAAGATCTGGGATGTGGGCGACTACGTAGCCGTCTACTTCATAGGCGAGAGCGATGCGGGCGGGGAGCCAAGGGGCATAGATGCCCCATACGTGGCCCCGCGTCCGGGGAGGCAATGAGGTGTACTATCTCGGGTGGATCCTTCTGATCGTTCTCGGGGTCGGCCTGGGCATATGGGCCTTCATGTGGGCCATCCGCTCGGGGCAGTTCGCAGAGCAGGAGAGGGCGAGGTTCTTGCCTCTCAGGGACGAATGCCTTGGGCCCGAGGCCTCCTCAGCCCCCGGCTCTCGGGTGGCGGTCTGTTTCCTCTGTCTGGCAGGGGGCCTGGTCCTCCTTTCCATGGCCGCGGCCCTGTGGCTCACCTTCACCGCTGGGAGGGGATGAAAGGATGCGATACTTCCCCATGATGGACGTCCAATACGTGGTCCTGGCTTTGTTCATGGGCCTAGGTGCCCTCCTGGCGATCTGGATAGCCTTTCGCGGCTATCACGAGGCGCACGAGGACAAGGAGGAGGGATTGGAGGGCTATCCAGACGGTATCAGGGCCGGCAAGGGGCCTATCCCGGCGCTCCTGCTCTTGGTCTACGTGGGGTTCATCATCTGGGCCTTGGGTTACGTGCTCAAGGTGGGGGTGGCTGGGCCCCCTTTCTGATGAGGAGGAGGGCCGACCGAAGGAGTGAGGAGATGCACGATGGGGGGACAAGGGGTTGGTTGATCGTGGTGGGGATGGCCATCCTGTTCCTCTGCTGGGGCCTGTTGCTGTTCTTCTCCGTGGGGGACAAAGGGCCCCCTCCATGGGACTTCGGGGTGGTGAGGGATGTACCCGGAGAAGGCCCGCATTCGACGGTGGGGCCTGGAAAGGCCGCCCAGCCCGTGCCCCAGCATGTGGACAGATGAGCGGACTTGAGAAGGCACTGGCGCCAGAACGCAGGCCCGAGGACATGAGATCTCGATCCGATGGAAGCGATGCCATTCCGAAAGATGGACCGGGAAAGGGGGCTGATTTGCGAACTCTCAGGCTTGTCCTCACATGGGTGGCCTTTTGCTGCATCCTTACCGCATGCGACTACGGCCGCATGAAGGAGCAGGAGTCCGTTCGGACGTACGAGGCCCAGCTCCCCGAGATGCCCTCCGGCACAGTCCCTGTGGAAGGAGGGGTGGAGAGGCTCATGGCCACCGACCCGAGAAATCTGATGGACCCCCTCGGCGAAGACCCTAGGTGGGTTGAGCGAGGCAAGGAGGCCTATGGCTATTACTGCGCCATGTGCCACGGCCAGAGGGGGGATGGCCGGGGCACTGTGGGGCAGAGCTTCCATCCCCTCCCCTCTGACCTGAGCTCCAGGGAGACCCAGGCCTTGTCCGACGGCGAGATCTTCGTGGTGATCTCCCTCGGCTCCAAGAGGAGCCCACCCCTCGCCCACACCATCTCGGAGGAGGACAGGTGGGCCATCGTCCGCTTCCTGAGATCCCTTGCTGCTCAGGACGGATAGGGGGGCCCTCAGGGCTGAGGGCCAGATCCAGGGCTATGCTTGACTCGTGACCGGGTGGGTCTGGCCCGCTAGGGTGGGAGGGTCTCGCACCCACCCGAAGGGGCCGGCGGTTCGGAAGGCCTTGATCGACGATCTCAGGACGGGCGATGGTGGAGTCTCTCGGACCTCTCCTGGTTGGGCTTGCCGGCAGCCTTCACTGCGTGGGTATGTGCGGGCCCATCGTCCTGGCCTATTCATTGCAGGTCGCTCCGCCAGGAGAGACGCGGATAGGTGCCAGGGCAGGTATCGGCGATCACCTGGTGTTCCACGCGGGAAGGATCCTCTCCTACACGGTCCTGGGCGCGGTGGCAGGGGCCGTCGCCCATGTGGTGAACCTGCACGCCTTCATGGGCTATCTGAGGGGCATCGTGAGCCTCCTGGGCGGGATGACACTCGTCCTGATGGGACTGGTCCTCCTCAAGGCCATCCCCCTTCCAAGGTGGGCCGGGGGTACCTCGGCCTCCTCCCCTTGGGTCTCCAGGCTCATCGGTTCCAAGGGCCTTCGGGGCAGGATGGCCCTTGGTGTGGCCACGGGCTTTCTCCCCTGCATGCTCCCTTGGGCCATGATGGTGAAGGCCGCAGCCTCCAGCGGGATGGCGGAGGCCCTGTCCATCATGGCCCTCTTCGGACTGGGGACCGTTCCAGCCCTGTTTCTCCTGGGGATCTCTGCCACTGCCATCTCGGCCAGGCTCAGGTCGTTGGGGGAGGGGATCGCGGCCATTGCCGTGATCTCCATGGGGGCCATCTTGCTCTACAAGGGTGGAAGGGCACTGCTTCGCCTGCAGGGTCTTCTCGGGTGATGGCTTGGGCTTCTCAGAAGCCAAAGGCTTCAGGACGGGCGAGCTGCTCCTTGTGCGGCCTCCCCCTGGGGCGCTCGGGCGTTGTGGAGAGGATAAACGGCCTGGAGAGGGGTTTTTGCTGTCCCGGGTGCAAGGCCGTCTACCAGATCCTGCTTGCCCGCCACGGGGAGATCCCCGAGGATCCCACAAAGAGCGAGTTGTACAAGGCGTGCCTCGAGGCTGGGTTGGTGCCCTCGATGCAAGAGGACCCGGCGCCCCAGGTGTCACTCGCCCAGCCTTTGTCGGATCAAGAGGCCCTCGGCCTTGCCCTCGAGATCTCAGGCATGGGTTGTCCTGCCTGCGCGTGGCTCCTGGAACAGGCCCTGAGGAGGATAGAGGGCGTATCCGAGGTCAGGGTCTCCTTCGCCTCTGATCTGGCGAGCGTCGAGTACCGCCCCTCCGAGGTCGCCCCGAAGGAGATCATCGCACGCATTCGCTCCCTGGGGTACGAAGCCTCCCCGGTGACGGAGGCAGCAGGGGCCGGTCGTTCCCCATGGGTTCGTGTGGGTGTATCCGCGGTCCTCACAGCGCACGTCATGATGATCTCATGGGCCCTTTATGCGGGGTTCCTTCGGGAGCTCCCCCCGGAGTCTGTCAGGTATCTCTCCGTCCCCCTCTTGGCCCTCAGCACCCCCGTGCTCTTCTGGTGCGGGCTTCCCTTGCTGCGAAGAGGTGTGGCGGGCCTCCGTCATCTCTCGCCCAATCTCGAGAGCCTGGTGGGGCTGGGGGCCGTGAGCGCCTATGGGTTCAGCCTCGTTGAGTTTCTCTCTGGGGGCCTCCACCTCTACTTCGACACCGCCTCCATGCTGATTACCCTGGTCCTCCTGGGGAGGGCGCTGGAGCAGGGGGCTAGGGCCTCGGTGCGGGAGGGATATATCCAGTGGCGGGGGTTGGCCGCACAGAAGGCGCGGTTGGTCCGAGGAGGGGTTGAGAAGTGGGTCCCGGCCAGGGAGGTGAGGCTGGGAGACATGGTCAGGGTGGAAAGTGGGGAGACCCTGCCTGTGGATGGCGTGGTGGTGGGAGGGGGAGGGGCGCTGGATGTCTCGGCCCTCACCGGGGAATCCAGGCCAGTGACTGCGAGGGAAGGAGAGGTGGTGCTGGCCGGCTCGTTGCTCTTGGACGGGGCCATGACGGTCCGAGCGAGGGACGAGATCGGCAGGAGCCTTATCGCCTCCATGGCCTCCATGGTCGAGGAGGGGCTGTCGAGCCCCTCTGCCTTGGAGAGAATGGCCGACAGGCTATCCAGGTGGTTCGTCCCCTGCGTAGTCGGCCTGGCGGCCTCTACCACGATATGGATCTGGGTCAAAGGCACCGGCCTCGATGAGGCCCTCCTGAGGGGGCTGACGGTCCTGGTCATCGCCTGTCCATGCGCCCTCGGTGTGGCCACCCCCCTTGCAAGGGTGGCCGCGGTGGGACTTGGCCGAAGGTTTGGCCTCTGGGTGAAGGACCCGGACGTGCTCGAAGGCGGCGACCGGATCCAGGTCATGGTCCTGGACAAGACCGGGACCTTGACCATGGGGAGCTTCGCCTTGAGGGAGGTCCTGGCCTTCCACGAGGATCCGGAGGAGGTCCTGTTCAGGGCCGCCTCGGTGGAGCTTTCCTCGAATCACTTCCTGGCCCGACAAGTGGTGGCCCATGCCCGCAGACTGGGTGTGAATCCCGTGGAGGTTGAGGATTTCCAGGAGGAACCTGGGCAGGGGGTTTGCGGGGCCTTGGGTGGGGTGAAGGTCTGTGTCGGCAACAGGGCCTGGATGGCCAGGTGCGGGCTGAGCGTTACCGAGGAGGCGGACAAGAGGGCCATGGACTTGGAGTCGCAGGGCGCCACCACCGTCTTCGTGGGGTGGGAAGGGAAGGTTCGTGGGGCCATGATCCTAGGAGATGCCATCAAACCGGGTGCGGTGGAGACCGTCTCCTCCCTGAGAGGGAAGGGCCTGGAGGTATGGCTGGTCTCAGGAGATTCGACCAGGACGACCTCCGCTGTCGCCAGGCAGTTGGGCGCAGAGCGCTTCGTGGGTGAGGCCCTTCCCTCGGAGAAGGCCGCCTTGGTGGAAAGGCTTTCCAGTGAGGGACGGAAGGTAGGGGTTGCAGGGGATGGGCTCAACGATGCCCCTGCCCTCTCCAAGGCTCATATAGGGATAGCCCTGGGCAGTACCCTGGCCGCCCCAGGGGAGGCCGCCTCGGTGCACGCCACCCGCACCGATCCCCAAGCCATACTGGATGTGCTGGAGCTCTGCAGACGGACACGCAGGACCGTGGTTCAGAACCTCTCCTTCTCCCTTTGCTACAACCTAGCAGCCATCCCCGTCGCCATGGCAGGCCTCCTGAGCCCTCCCTTGGCCGTCCTGGCCATGTTCGGAAGCAGCCTGACCGTGGTAGGGAACTCCCTGCGCCTCGCCCGAGGCAGGCTCGGTCCCTAAGTGGCCCGTTCAGAGACTCCAGTCGGGACCACCGGGCCCAAGGGGGCCCCTCGGGGCCCTGTCCAGGGATCCTCCCGGGCATCTCTGCCGACGAGGCGAAGCGCCCGTCTTGCACCGCCGCGGGACCCCGCCGGTGACGCGGGGTTTTCTTTCCGCTCATTCCGTGCTTTAATCTCTCCATCCCCCATTGAAGGAAGGAGATGGACCATGAGGAAGCTGTTTTCGGCATGCATCTCGATGATGGCGGTTCTGTTCTTCGCGGTAGTTTGGGCCCAGGTGGAGTTTCCCAAGGCCCTCAAGGATCTGGTTCCGGTGTATCCCAAGGCAACGGTCCTGACGGCGATGGAGACCGCCGACGGGTCTCACGCCGTGCTTGAGGCCACGGGCTCGGCCAAGGATATAGTGTCCTTCTACCGCAAGGCCATGGAGGGCAAGGGGTGGAAGACGGAGATGGAGATGCACCAAAAGGACAATTCCATGGTCGCCTTCAGCAAGGGGAAACAGACCTTGACGGTGATGGCGGATGCATCCAACAAGGCCAAGACCACGGTGGCCCTGACCTTGGGGAAGAAGTAGGATCTCCGGTTGCCCCGGGAGGAAGGTGCGGCCGTGCTGGAGCGCTGCTTGGACGTGGCCCCGAGGGGATCGCGGCCTTCCTGAGGGCCTCCCGATGAGAAGCTTCCGAAAAGAGCTTTGGTTCCACGTGCCGACGAGGAGGGCGTTCCTGAACATCACGCCCCAGGTGGAGGAGTGCCTGAGGGAGAGCGGCATCAGGGAGGGCCTGGTCCTCGTCAACGCCATGCACATCACCGCCTCTGTCTTCATAAACGACGACGAGCAAGGACTGCACCAGGACTTGGAGCGATGGCTGGAGGGCCTGGCCCCTCACGAGCCTGTCTCCCGTTACCTCCATAACCGCACAGGCGAGGACAACGCCGACGCCCACCTCAAGCGCCAGGTCATGGGCAGGGAGGTGGTGGTGGCCGTGACCGATGGGAGGCTGGATTTCGGCCCCTGGGAGCAGATCTTCTACGGAGAGTTCGACGGAAGACGCAGAAAGAGGGTCCTCGTCAAGATCATCGGGGAATGAAGGAACCGAGGATATTGCCGAAGGCGAGGGCCTCATTTGCCGCTGGTCACTGGGGCTGCCCTGGTCCGGGCCCTGGGGCCATGAGGCGAAGGGTTCTGGGGCTCAACCCGTGGCTGAGACAAAGGGAGACAGAGTGTAAACCCCTCGAAATACGGGGATAACGGGTTTAAAGGATAGACCAAAGGTCCCAGTGGTCATCTGAGAGAAGGCTGTTTCTTCGTTCTGGAGATTTGGCTCCACAGGCTCACGCCAGGGTGGAGAAGGCAGGGTAAAGCAGGGCGTCAACCAACTCTGACGATCCAGGGTTCAAGGGGTGAGTCCGGGAAGGCCGGCTCTTGTAGCACCGTGGCCCGGTTTAGGGCCGAGGCGGCAGCTTTCCTTTCCTCTTCCCAGATGCCGGGCAAAAGAATCTTCGTGGCCTTCCGGAATCGCATCGACTTTGTCCGTTTATGACAATATGGGATGGTAGAATCACCCGGCCCGGCTCGAGACAGGGGTCGTAAGGGCCCGTTTTGTATGGCCATTTGCCGGAGGCGGGATCCTCAAGGGGGGACCTGTCGGTCCAGCCTCACGGGCCGGAGGCCGCCTTTTCGCCGGACACCTCCCACCCCGGGTCTCCATCATTCGAGAGATGGGGGTAATACGTTCTGACACACCATGTAGGAAAATCCCCCGGAAAAAATTTTTTGGAGCCATCGGAA
>FWPV01009448.1_pt1 | contig 15038 bp, 15 predicted proteins | sample 2228371 | NCBI WGS metagenome assembly FWPV01 (sample SAMEA103939776, study PRJEB20133) | metagenome
AACAAAAAAGCCAGCAGACCCGGCGGGGAACAGCCGGGTCTGCTGGCTTTGGGGGCTGAAAAGGAATAAAAATCGAAGTAAAGCCCTTAGCCTTCCTTCGGCTTTTAGTCCATTTCGCTCATCTTCTTGCCGCAGCACTCAGGCACCGGGTCGTCGGCCTTCACGGATTTGAAGGTGTTGCACTGGATGCAGACATAGGTTTTGTTTTCCTGGGATTCCGGCGCCTTGTCAGCCTTGGTTTGGCATCCGCAGCTACACATACGCTATCCTCCTTATGTTTTGGAGTTCAAGAGAGACCCTTGGTCAGTCCAGGGGCCTTTCGTACCGGCTTTCCACCTCCCAACCCCTCTCCTGCCATTCCTGGAGGGTGGGCGGGAAGCAGCCGGCAAAGAAATCCTTGGCGTCTCGGGTGTCTTCCATTTTGACATCCACCACCACCTCGCCCTTACGAACCCGATAGCCCCACTGGTAGTTGTTGGTGGTGGAAGGCGCAGTGGCCTTCCCTTCATAGAACAAGGTGTTGCCTTCCTTTTTCACTTTGGAGTAAGTGAAGCAGCAATTGCCGGCCATGCCGCTGCAGCCGCACTTGCCCTTGCGCAGGATCAAGCCGTCCACCGCAAAGCCGCCAGGGATTTTCTCGATTAGGGCCATCTGCATTCTCCATTAAATAAATTATATTAATTGATAATAATTCATGATTATAAAGACAAGGGGGGAACAAAAAATTTTTCCCTCGAACTCCGGGTAAATTAAGGCGGAAAATGTCGGCTTAGACCCTTGTTTTTGTTTGACTTTCCGAATTTTTTCAATAGAATTAATTGATTATTGCCGGTCTAACCGTGCGCTTTTGTGCCTTCGGAAGCGGGAAGACAAAAAATGGGGGAGGAACTCCTCAAACTTTTGGGGGGAGCGGGACCGGGAAGCAGTGCACCCAGGCATATCCCTACTCCACAGACTCAGGAAGCCGCTGATTGAACATCCAAAAGCTCCGCCAGGATACTTTGCTGCTTTTCCGCGTCATGAAGCGGGCCGCTTGGCCCATCATCATTTTCAGCGTTCTGGCCGCGGCCTTTTCGGTTTACTATTCCTATAAGCATCTTAAGTTTTCCACCAGCCGGAGCGATCTGGTGGCCAGTGACCAGCGCCTCATCCGGCTGAGCAAGGAACTGGAAAAGGAATTCGGCGAGCGCGACCAGTTCGTCGTGGTGGTGGAAAACGGCAAGCCCGCCCGTTCCATTGCCTTTGTCGAGGCCCTGGCCGCGGAGCTGCGGAATTATCCCAAATACTTTCCGGAGATTTTTTACCGGGTCGACCCGGAGCCCTTCAAGAAATGGGCCCTCCTGTATCTGGACGAAGAGGACCTGCACCGCCTTAAATCCAAGCTCCTGGACCACCGCCAGATTATCGCTTCCATTGCCGCCGAACCCAGTCTGGGCCGGTTTTTTCAGGTGGTCAACCAGGAAATCACCCGGGCCATGATCGGCGAGCTCTTCACCCCTTTCCTGAAAGAGGAAAAAGAAGAGCCTATTCCCGACCTGTCCCTCCTGAACTCCACCTTAAGGCAGCTTGACCGGCGCCTGGCCGGAGAAACCTCCTACACCTCGCCCTTTACCGCCATCTTTCCGGGAGATTTCGGAGACTTCAGCCAAGAGGGCTATTTTTTCACCGAAAACAAGAAATATCTTCTGTTCCTGGTCACCTGTGAGGAAGACGGCTATATCACTTCGGCCAAGGCCCTGGAGGTCTTGCGGGAAGCAGTGGGCCGCGTCAAGCAACGCTTTCCGGGGATAAATGTAGGGGTGACAGGACCCGCAGCCCTCTCCGACGATGAAATGACCGGTGCCATGGCGGACATCAATCTGGCCTCCTGGCTGTCGCTGTTCGCCCAGACCCTCATAATGGTCATTTTTTTCCGGAGCATCAAACGGCCCTTGGTCCAGGGATTTGTGCTGCTCCTGGGCCTGTGCTGGACGCTGGGGGTGGCCACCCTAGTGGTGGGCAGCCTCAACATCCTGTCCATCGTTTTTGCGCCTTTGATTCTTGGAATTACCGTGGACTTCGGCATCCACTGGTACTCCCGCCTGGAGGAGGAAGAGGGGGGCCGGCCCCATTGCCACGCCGGCATTTTCACCCGCACCATGATCGGGGCCACCCCGGGGAATTTTTACGCCGCCTTGGCCGCCATCCTCTCCATCCTGCCTCTGGTGTTCACCGGCTTCAAGGGCCTGGTGGAGTTGGGCATTATCGTGTGTTTGGGCATCGCCACCATGATCTTCGGTTCGCTGGTGTTGTTGCCGGCCCTTGCCCTGGTCACCGTAAGATGCCAGCCCTCCCCGGAAGTGAACCATTATGTTCCTCCGGAGCCCCGCCCCTTCCTTTCCCTGGGCTGGCGCCGCCCCGGCCTTATTGTGGCCGGCGGGCTGATAGTCCTGATCCTGGGCGGTGTTGCCCTGGTGCACGTGCCCTTTGACCTGAACCCCCTTCACCTGCAGAACCAGAAGACCGAGTCGGTGGTCTGGGAGCTCAAGATTCTGAAGGAATCGCGTTATTCCAGCTCCTATGGGACCATGGTGGCTGTTGACCTGGAGGAGCTGCCGGCCAAGGTGAAGGCTTTGAAACAACTGCCCACGGTGTCCCATTGCGAGTCAATTCTGTCCTTCCTGCCCGAGGACGTCCCTGCCAAACGGTCTATCATCCAAGAATTTAAGCCGGTTTTGCTGCAAACCGACTTTGCCGGCCGGCCCGCCAAGCCCACCGACCCGGAGGGACTGGCCGATATTCTGGGCCGCATCTATTTCAAACTCTCAGAGGCCAAGGAAAGCGACTGGAAGCCGGAGAGCAAACCCACCCAGGAACAGGTGGACGAAGCCAACTTCCTGCTCTCTCAGGTCATCGCCCGGCTGAGGGCCGCCGACAACCCTCACCTGAAGTCAGGGTTGGCCGCTTTTGAGGCCGAATTTTTCGCGGACCTGCGGGACAAGTGGGACCTCCTCCGCCTCAATGCCGTAACCACCACGGTGCCGGGAATTCAGGACCTGCCCGGCAATGTCCGGGAGCGGTTCATCAGCAGCCAGGGAAGGTATCTCATCCGGGTGTTTCCTTCCATTGACATTTGGGAAACCGAACCTCTGGGCCGGTTTGTCCACGATTTGCGCCGCGTCGACCCCAACGTGGTGGGCGACCCGGTGCTGCTTTACCATTTTAATTTCGCGTTCAAGAACGCCTGCCTGTGGGCCGCCGGGGTGGCCCTGCTGGCCATCACCCTGCTGCTGTGGTTCCTGCTGCGCAGCGTTAAACTGACGGCCTTGGCCCTTATGCCCTTGTGGGTGGGAACCGCCCTGACCCTCATTTTGATGTGGTTACTGGGCCTTACTTTTAACCAGGCCAACGTCCTGTTTCTTCCCCTGATTCTGGGGGAAGGCATCGAATATGGTATAATCATCCTTGTGCGCTGGCAATTGGAGGAGTCCGCCCGGGCCATAACCTTGCCGGCCAGCACGGCCAAGGGTATTGCCTTGGCGGCCCTGACCACCGCCTTCGGCTTCGGCAGCATGATGATTTCCGGTCATCGGGGCACTTTCAGTCTGGGCCTTCTGTCCACGGTGGGAAGTCTGAGCTGCCTGCTGGCTGCCTTAAGTGTGCTGCCGGCGTTCCTGCGCCTCCTGGAAAGACAGAGCGCCAGCCCCCAACCGGCGGCCAACCATTTTCTTGGATTAAGGCGCTGGCTTGACCAGATGCTTAAAAAGGTGAGTCTATGAAAACCGGATTCTGGTTCGGGTTTTTTGTCATGGTTACAGTAACGCTTTTGGCCCTTCCGGCCCAAGCCGCCACCCCCACGTCCTATGTCAAGGGCATTCTGGATGAAGTCATCGCCATCCAGAACAACCCGGCCCTTTCGGAGGCAGCCCGGAAGGAGGCCATTCGCACCATCATCCGGAAAAATTTTGACTTTGACCAGATGTCCCGGGATTCCCTGGGGCCCACATACGGCCGTTTGAGCCCCTCTCAGCGTCAGGAATTCAATAAAATCTTCAGCGCCCTGTTTCAGGACTCCTATACCCGCCTGGTGCTGAATTTCCTTAAGAAGGAAACCGTGGATTACAAAAAGGAGCAGATCGAGGACGGCAAGGCCCGTCTGGACACCACCCTCATCCGCACCAATGAAAGAATCCCGGTGGAATATCTCATGCATAAGGAAGGTTCCGGGTGGATTCTGTACGACGTCATCGTGGACGGCGTCAGCATCCTGGAAAACTACAAGCGGCAGTTCTCCCAGACTATCGCCACCAAGTCCTTTGACTATCTTATGGACAAAATGCGGACCCAATATCGCGCCATCCAGTAGTGGCCGGCGGGTAAGCTGACCTCCCCTGTTCCCTTCAATCTTCAGAAATGGCAAGCAGGGATGGAGTCTCCCATATTGAAGGGTTCCATCCCTTTTTCCTGATTAGCGGATTTTCAGTGCTGGCGATGAAGCACATTCTGCTGCCTTTCAGCCTATAGAAGTTCCCTCCCGCCTCTTGCCAACCGCAGCCCGATGATTACCTAAAATACGTCAGGCAAAAAGTTGTGGGGGGCCGGGTTGCCCTTTGCAAGCTTCAGGAGGAAAAGAAATGAGACTTGTATGCACGGACGCAGACCGTCAGGAAGTTCAGCAACTTCTGACAGAAGAAGGCGTTACCCATCAGGTGGTCATGATCGGCGGCGAAAGGGAGCTGGCCAGCGGCAGCGTGCAGCTGTTCGTCATTGACGCCAACCTCCCGGAAGTCAAGGTGCCGCCGGAGTATTCCCAGGGTGAGGCGTTCAATATGAGAGCCTACCGCCTGCCTTCCGGCAAACTGATCATTGCGGACATGGAAGGGAATCTGGAGCAGATTGCCCCGCCGGTGCCGGGGAAATAACCATAAACCCAGTCATCTGGGGGCAGGAGCCGGCGCCCCCTGGATGATTCTTTCCGGCAGGGTGAAGACCATGTCCCAGGCTTTGGCTTCGCCCACCAGTTTGGCCAGCTTTTTCAGTCCTTGGGACAATATCGGCGGACGGCGCCTGGCATCATGGGCGTCGCTGGCCATAAATTGGACGTAACCTTGTTTGACCAGCTGTTTGGCAAACCTGGCAACCCGGCGGCCGAAGGCCCCTGTGAGGCTGGCCGCGGTGATCTGCGCCAGGCAGTCCAGCCGGAGCAGGCGTCCAAGTTTTTCCGGCATCTCCTGAAAAACCGGATTGCGCTCAGGATGCGTGATAATGGGGACTATTCCCATGGAATTGAGCCGGAACACGAGGTATTCCGTGGCCGGCGGAATCACGGTATCCGGCATCTCCACAAAAATGTGACGATTGCCGCGGTTAACGGTCATCACCCGGCCTTCCTGCAGCATCTCCGGAAGTTCCGGGAAAAGGGGCGCCTCGCAACCCGGAAAAACCTGGAGGTCAATCCCGGCTTCGGTCAGCTTTTCCTGCAGCTTCCGGACCGCCGGGATGATCTTTTCAGGACCGTTTATCTCACCCTGATAGGCGCTTCGGTGCTGAAAGAGGTGAGGGGTGGCCACCACTGCGGTTACCCCGTCCGCCGCTGCCAGTCGGGCCATCTCCAGGGCCTCCTCCCAGGATCCGGCGCCGTCGTCCAGACCCGGAAGAATATGAGTGTGCAGGTCAAGCATCGTAATTAAGATTTTTCCAGCAAGGCAGTGTTCAAAGTCTTCCTTTTAAGCTAAAGGGAATCTGCCCTCATGTCAAGGAAACCCCCTGCCGGTGGAATAATTCCTTGCCAGCGGCGGGATGGCTGAAGGCCTTTATCAAAACCGGTGAACAAGGAGGTAAAAGATGCAACCGAAAAAAGCGTGGCTGATGCCTATCTTGGCTTTCGGGCTGGTCCTGGCCCTCACCCTGTTGGCCGCCACCACCCACGGAGCCAAGGAAAAGGCCAAGGAAGAAGTCGTATCCAGCTATGCCCCGGTGGTCATCAAGGAGCCTTTTGCGGCTCTCATGACCCGCATGAAGGCCGAGAAACCCAAAGTCATGGCCCGGCAGATGGAGCTCCTGAACAAGCGCTACGACCTGAGCGACCGCCCGGCCAAAGGCGTCACCATGACCCGGGGCAAACCCGTCCAGGAAGGCGTGCGGGTGAAACTGCCGGCCGGCATGACCTGGGAGAAGCTGGCGGCCATGTCGCCGGAAGAAATCAAAGAAAAGGGCCTGTGGCCGGCCGGGTTCCTGCCCCTGCCCCACCCCAATCATAAGGAGGGGGGCATGGTCTTCCCCAAGTTCCAAATCGAGGAGATCAAAAAGCAGGAAGGTCGGGACCTGACCCGTTTTGACCTGGACTTCGACCTGCCGGATCACTTTCTGCCGGAGTTTCCTCCGCCCATTTTCCTCACCACCCGCCCCGACTTGGGGGACGTGTCCCAAGGCAAGCTGGTTACCATCATGAATTATTACGAGCTGTTTAACGGGATTCTCAACCCCAAACAGTTGGAAGGCCTGCGCCTGCTGCTCACTCCCTTCCCCCAGCAGCAGTTCAACCAGACCGAGGATCGGCGCTCCGAGCTGCCCAGCCGGGGCGTGGCCTGCTTTGACTGCCACGTCAACGGCCATACCAACGCCGCCACCCACCTGGTGGGCGACATCCGGCCCCAGGAATTCCGGCACCGCATCGACACCCCAACCCTGCGGGGCGTGAACATCCAGCGCCTCTTCGGTTCCCAGCGGGCTCTGAAATCGGTGGAGGACTTCACGGAGTTTGAGCAAAGGGCCGCATACTTCGACGGCGACCCGGTCATCGCCACCAAGAAGGGGGTCAACATCCTGGAGCGGGGCAGCCAGGTGCACTTCATGGCCGAAATGCAGGAGCTGTTTGACTTTCCGCCGGCCCCCAAGCTGAACATCTATGGCAAGCTGGACCCGAAAAAGGCCACCGAGGCCGAAATGCGGGGCCAGGAGCTGTTCTTCGGCAAGGCTGAATGCTCCCACTGCCACGTGCCGCCCTATTATACCGACAACCTGATGCACAACCTCAAGACCGAGCGCTTCTTCAAGCCCCAGATGGTCAACGGCCGCATGGCCGCAGCCGATGGCCCCATCAAGACCTTCCCGCTGCGGGGCATCAAGGACTCGCCCCCCTATCTGCACGACGGCCGGCTCCTGACCCTGGAAGACACGGTGGAATTCTTCAATCTGGTGCAGGGTCTGAACCTGAGTGAACAGGAGAAGAAAGACCTGGTGGCCTTCCTCCGGGCTTTGTGAGAACCCTTGAAATCCGGAAGGATGAACGAACCTGCCAAAAGGGCGGTCTTTAGGCCGCCCTTATATTTTTAAGGCTGAAGATATTTAATAATTTTGTTTTATATCCATTTTAGTGTACAAATAAATAAATTATCAAACCAAAAATTGAGGTTTTAATGGACGAATACGGTTTTGACTTCGGTTTTTCCTATGAGCGCAAACCCTTGACCGCGGTCTTTTCTCATCCGCATCACGGCCGCTTGGTGGAACGCGCCGTCATGATGGTAAGCCCTTTCATTTGCGTAAAAGGCTGCTGGTACACCCTGAGCTGGCGGGACCGCGACGTGGCCTTTTATCTGCCCCAGGCCGGCTGACGCCGGATGCCCCGACGTTTTCCCCTCCCAAGGCATAGACGCTTCGCGGCCTGCAGTTAACCTTTAGGTTCCCAGGCTCCGGCCTGGGAACCCGTTTTTCATCCTCCCTGTTTGTCCGGATAAATCCTCCACAATTTCATTAACTTCAGCTTGAAGGAAAGGCATCGCCTCAGTACCTGAACGGGATCCCGGTTTCAATTTGATTCCTGACCACAACCTCGCCGAAAAGCAACTTTTAAAAAGTTGCAAGCATCGGCGAATTCATTTAAACATTAACAGGTTTTTTCAGGGAAGGAAGTCCGTGAACGCGGTCAAGCTGGAAAATCTGCGCAACATCGGGATCATCGCCCACATCGACGCGGGCAAGACCACCCTGACGGAGCGCATCCTCTACTATACGGGCCGCACCCACAAGATGGGGGAGGTGCACAACGGCGCCGCGGTCATGGACTGGATGCCCGAGGAGCAGGAGCGGGGCATCACCATCACCGCGGCGGTGACCACCTGCCAGTGGAAGAACGCGGTCATCAACCTCATCGACACCCCGGGCCATGTGGACTTCACCATCGAGGTGGAACGGTCCTTAAGGGTTTTGGACGGAGCCATCGGGGTCTTTGACGGAGTGGCCGGGGTGGAACCCCAGTCGGAGACGGTCTGGCATCAGGCCGACCGCTACCGGGTCCCCAAGCTGGCCTTTATCAACAAAATGGACCGGCCGGGGGCCGATTTCTGGGCCTCGGTGGACAGTCTCAAGGAGAAGCTGGGGGTTTACCCCCTGATCATCACTATCCCCTGGGGTGAGGAGGACCGCTTTCAGGGGGTCATCGACCTGTTGTCCATGAAGGCCGTCCGCTGGCGGGAGGAAACCCTGGGGGCGGAATTTGACCTGATGGACATTCCCGGCGACCTCGCCGAAGAGGCCGCCCGCCGGCGGGAAGCCCTGGTGGAAGCCCTGGCCGAGGTGGACGATCAGCTTCTGGAGGCCTTTATCGCCGAGGGCCCCCTCACCCTGGAGGACCTCAAAGGGGCGATCCATCGGGCCACCATAACCCTGAAGGGGGTGCCGGTGTATTGCGGCGCGGCCTTGCGCAACAAAGGCATCCAGCCCCTTTTGGACGGAATCAAGGACTTTCTCCCCAATCCCATGGAAGTTCCCCCCATCCGCGGCGAGAATCCCCGCACCGGCAGGGAGGAGGTGCGGGAGGCGAAAATCGACGGCCCTCTGGCCGGTCTGGCCTTCAAAATCATGCTGGACCAGGGCCAGCGCCTCACTTACGTGCGCCTTTACTCCGGCCGCCTTCGGGCCGGACAGGAGATTTACAACCCGGTGAAGGGCGTCACCGAAAAGGTGTCCCGGATCCTGCGCATGCATGCCAACAAGCGGGAGCGCCTGGAGGAAACCCAGGCCGGCAGCATCGTGGCCCTCCTGGGGCTCAAGGCCGCCACCACCGGGGATACCTTGTGCGACCAGGACCACCCCATCGTGCTGGAGCCCATCTCCTCCTATGTGCCGGTGATTTCCCTGGCCATTGAGCCTGAAACCCGGGAGGACCAGGAACGCCTGGGGCCGGCCCTGGCCCGGGTGGCGGAAGAGGATCCGAGCCTGAGGATTTCCACGGACGAGGACACCGGCCAGACCCTGATTTCCGGCATGGGGGAGCTGCACCTGGAGGTGGTCTTGAACCGCCTGGAGCGGGACTTCCACACCAGGCTGCGGTCCGGCCGGCCCCAGGTGGTTTATCGGGAGACCATAGCCGGCCGGGCGGCGGAAACCGGGATTTTCGACCGGGAATTGGGCGGGAAACAGCATTTCGCCCAAGTCAGGGTCAGCGTCCGGCCCCGTCTTCGGGGGCGGGGCAATCTGTTTGTCTCCGGCCTCGAGGAGGACGACCCGGCCCAGGGGTTTGTCCCGGTGATCAAGCAGGCCGTGGAGGAGGCCCTGGAGGGCGGTCCCATCTACGGCCATCCGGCGGTGGATGTGGCGGTCACCCTGGAGGAAGCGGTCAGTAAAGAGGGTCAGGCTACGGAGATGGCCTTCCGCATCGCCACCATGGCGGCGGTCAAGGCGGCCATGCAGGCGGCCCAGCCCCTGCTTCTGGAGCCCATCATGAAGGTGGAAATCATCACCCCGGAGGAATTCACCGGGGAGGTGCTGGGGGACCTCCACGCCCGCAAGGGCAAGACCGAACAGCTCCTGGCCAAGGGGCCGGTGAGGCACATCGTGGCCCATGCCCCCCTGGCCCAAATGTTCGGCTATGCCACGGCCCTGCGCTCCCTCACCCAGGGCCGGGGCACCTTTACCCTGCAGTTTGACCACTACGGCACGGCGGAGAAATAAACCGCCGGACCGCCTTGACCTTGATGGAAAGGAAGGACACATGGCGTGGGAACAGACATTGTCCCTCATCAAGCCCGACGGGGTGTCCCGGGGGCTTATCGGCGAAGTCATCGGCCGGTTTGAAAAGGCGGGTTTGAAAATCCGGGCCCTGAAAATGGTGCGTCTTACCCGGGAGCAGGCCCGGGCTTTTTACGCGGTTCATAAAAAGCGGCCTTTCTACGACAGTCTTACAGCATTTATGAGTTCCGGCCCGATTGTGGCCATGCTCCTGGAGGGCGAGGGCGCCATTCAGAAAAACCGGGACCTTATGGGGCACACGAACTGGCAGCAGGCGGCCCCGGGCACCATCCGGGCCGACTTCGCCCGGGACATTGAGGCCAATATCGTTCACGGCTCAGACGGGCCGGACACCGCCAAAACGGAGATCGCCTTCTTTTTTAACACCCTGGAAATTGTCTGAGGCCCCTGTGAAGGCCGCCCCCGGCTGTCCGCTTAGGGCAGCGAGGGCACCTACGCTTGCACCAGCGAATCTTTTCAGGAAACATGCCTACCCGTCCCCCTGCCGGTGAACTGGAAGTCATCGCCCGCCTGGCCGACATCTTCGGGGCCGCCCCGCCGGAGGTGGTCCTGGGCATCGCGGACGACTGCGCCGCTTTGGACCTGGATGGCCCTGATTACCTTCTCTGGACCATAGACACCTTGGTGGAAGGGGTCCACTTCGACACGGCCTATGGTTCTTTGGGCCAGTTGGGTCAAAAATCCCTGGCCGTCAACCTCAGCGATGTGGCGGCCATGGGCGGGGAACCGCTCTATGCCTTGCTTTCCTTGGGATGGCCGCCGGATCGGGACCTGGCCGGCGCCCTGGAGGTAGGCGAAGGCTTGGCCGCTTGCGCCCGGGATTTCGGGGTGGCGGTCATCGGCGGGGACACGGTCTCCTCACCCGGCCGGATAAGCATCGCCGTGACGGTTCTGGGAAAAGTGGCGAAAAACCGGATGCTGCGGCGAGCCGGGGCCCGGGAGGGGGACCTGGTCTTTGTCACCGGCCCCCTGGGGGAAGCCGCCTCAGGATTGGCCCTCCTTTCCCACAACCTGGAGGTGGAGCCCCGCCTGGCGGAGCCTCTGCTCAGGGCCCACCTGACTCCCCGTCCCCAGGTGGCCGCCGGCCGGCTCCTGGCCCGAGAAGGCCTGGCGACCGCCTGCATCGACCTGTCGGACGGGGCGGCCACGGACCTGATGCACATCTGCCGATCAAGCGGCCTGGGGGCCCGGCTGGAGGCCGCCGACCTTCCGGTGCCCCCCGGGGTGAGGGTCGTGGCCGGCCTTTTGGGTCGGGAATTCTGGGAGCTCGCTCTCATGGGGGGTGAGGATTATCAGTTGTTGTTCACCTGCCCCCCCGACCGGGCCTCCCGTCTCCCGGCGGTTTTCAGCCAGGCCGGCCTTGAAGTCCCCTGCCGGATCGGCGTGATGGTTTCCGGAAAGGAAGTCTGGCTACAGGAAGGAGAAACAAAAAAAATTATTTCAGGGGCGGGATACGAACATTTCCGGCTTGACCCCGGAAAATTTTTCTGATTAAGATGCACAAAATTTTTTTGACTTTAGCCATTGTTCATCTTTATGTCCAAAAACAACGAATCAGGCCGATTGAAGGTCTGCTGTACCTGTGCTCACTGGTCCTACAAATACAAAGGCTTCTGCCACCGTCTGGGGCAGGGCGTCGGCAAATTCTGGATGTGCGAGGACTGGAGTCCGGTTGCAGCCGATGCCGAGGGAGTTCCCTCCGAGGGTTCACTATCCGCCAAGGCTTTAAGCCTGGGAACCTGAAGAGGCTCGTGGCGGGTCCAGACCCGGGAATTCGGGTCTGGGAAGCTTCCTTTGGCCGTCATGAAAAACCTTCCGGCGTTTTAAGACCAAAAGGTCGAGAAGTTAGATTGTCTCCTGATTTCATATGGAAAAAATTTCTTCCATATATTGTATTGACTGTATTGGCGAAAAATTTGTCGGATGTTTTATTTATGTTTGACAGGCGGCCGCCTGTCAGCTAATCTCCATCTGTCAAGAGCTGTAAGGGATGACGGCAATTCAAACCCGGTGGATCGGCCATGAACTTTAAGGATGTCGGGGTAATCTGCCTGAACCGTGAGATCAAAGAAGAGTGTCAGAATTGCCTGTGGTGGGAATGGGATTCGGTAAACCAATGCTGCCGCAACTATCGGAGCCCGATTTGCTCCTTGTCCCAAGCCCAGATTTTTTGGCTTAATACCTGTTCGGCGCCCTTCCCCTTTTCTTCCTAACCCGTGGTCCCTGCCCGCCCTTGCCGGCTCAAGCGGTCGGCACGCCGCAGGGGTTCAGGCACGCGGTATCTCGGGGCGCATTTCAGGACTATTTCCCGGGAATCCTCCAGACTGACCCGGTGTCCGGGGGAGACATAAAGCGGCCGGACGCCCTTTCTGGTGCGCAGAATCCATCCCACCGGCCGGCCGTCCCACCAAAGAAGGGCCGCGGCCCCGGCCTCCGGTCCCGGCATTTCCCCTTCCCCCACCAATCTGCTTTTGGCCACCCCGATGGTAGGCACATCCAAAAGAAGCCCCAGGTGGGAGGCCAGACCCAGCCCCCGGGGATGGGCGACGCCTTGGCCGTCCACCAGGAGGAGGTCCGGGAGACGTTGCAGTTTGGCCCAGACCTCCAAAATAATCGGGGCTTCCCGGAAACTCAATAAGCCCGGTATATACGGAAAGGGACAGGCTCCGGCCGCCGCAGCCTCCTCCACCGGCAAAAGCTCTGGATAGGAAAAAACCGCGATGGCCCCATAGACGCGCCTTGCCGCCCGGTCATACGAAGCGTCGGCGCCTCCCACCCAGCGGGGCGGCCGGGGCAGGGGTTCGAGGCGCACCTCCCCTCGCCTGGCCTCCTGCCAGGCCGCGGCCTCCCGATAACTTTCCGGATAGTCGAGCATCAGCCCAGGGGGCAGACAGGGGACTCTGAGCCGACGGCCCCTCCCCTTGCCGAATTCTCAATCCTCGCCCCAGACCTTCCGGCTGTGGGCGATTTTCTTTTTCACGGTGGCCCAGGTGTGGGTGGTCAGAAAGGACTCAGGCCAGCGACGCAGCATATCCCGGAACAACTCCCAGGGCAGGGCGAAACTCATTTCATCCGGGCGGTGGAACCTTCGGGCGCTGGGGTCCCAGCCCCCCAGCACGGCCCGGAGCTGCCCCCGGACCCGGTAATGCAAAGGCCAGGTAACCACATGGGAGCAATCAGCCCCGAAGGGGGCGGCCACCACCTCCGGGTCGCCGGTGACGAACGCCGCCAAGGTGTGGAGACCGGAGAGCACCTCGGAGCGGGCGAAGAAGGCCACCACCTCCGGGGTCTCCTCCGGGGTAAACAAGCTGAGGGGTTTAAACACGCAAAACCGGGCGGGGGCCGGACGGGGGTCCACCATCTGGAAAAACCGCCGGACGTCCTCCGGCGAGGCCAGATACCGTTCCCCCTCCATGACCCCGGGATAGCCGGTGGACACATAGTGGGCGATAACGTCGAGCTGGGGTTTCAGATATCCCAGATAAAAAGCGCCCCCCAGGCAGCCCAGACGCTCCCGGTCAAACCAGGCGGTGGTTTTCTGGCGCCGGGCCCGCCAGACATACCCCATGACACAGGAAAAGTCGGCGAAAACCTCTCCGAAGTTCACTTCCCCTGCGGCCTCCTCCCGGGCGGTGGGGAGCCGCCTCGGTTTGGGGGAAGTTCCCCCCACGGGTTCGATGTCCGTGTAAAAAATCCCCAGGGGTTCCTCAGTGGCCCCCAGGGCGTCCATCAGGCCTTGCACCTGGGAAAATTCCATGTCTATCTCCTCATACCTGATTGAGCGGCCGGGCAAATATCCGAGGGATTAACTGTACAGGGTCCGCCGACCCGGCCCGACCCAAAAAAATTCAAGGGCATTTTGAGGCTGTTGCCAAATGGTTCTTGAGGGGAGGGCCGGGAGGTCGTTGGACCCTGTGGCACAGGCGCCCTGTGTCACCTCCCGTCAAACTCCCCTCCCCAACCCCCTTAAGAAGGGAAATTGAGTCTTACCAGCTGAATTATCAATAAATTTATATGGGGTTGGGGGAGAGGGTTTGGGAGAGGGGGCCGCGGCCCCCTGGCCTCTCTCCCAACAGCTTCGCAACAGTCTCATTTTATCCGGAAAACCTTCCCTCGGAATTTTCCCGAGGGGTGTTCCGGTTAAGTTTATCTTAATTTTTCCGGGGAAAAGAATAAAATCCCCCGGGTCGCGGTTCTTTTGCCGGCGAAAGCCGGGTCGCCAAAGTCCGGGCCAATCGTCTCAGCCTTGCTGGCGGAAAAGCCGGTTCCCAGGTATGGTGCCGCATAAAATCCCCAACTGGCAGCAGGAGGTTGTATGGCAACGGGAACGGCTATCCTGAAAAAAGCCTTGGAGCATCTGGGAGAGCGCTACGTCCTGGGGGCGGTGGCCCCCAAAAACGACCCTGACTGGGACGGCCCCTGGGATTGTGCGGAATTCGTGTCCTGGTGCGTCTATCAGACAGCCGGCCTTTTATACGGCTGTGAAAACAACCGCGGGGACCCGGCCACCGCGGACGCCTACACCGGCTTTTGGAGCCGGGACGCCCGCACCCTCGGCACCATAATCAGCGTCCGGCAGGCGGCGGCCATTCCCGGCGCGGCGGTTTTGCGGCTGGGACCCAAAATGGGCCATATCGTCATTTCCGACGGCCGGGGGGGGACGGTGGAGGCCCATTCCGCGGCCACCGGGGTTATTCGCCACACCCTGAGCGACCGCCGCTGGGACATGGGTATTTTGGTGCCGGGCGTCAGGTATGAGGAGACCGGCGGCACAGCCGGGGTGAAATCGCCGGCCGGGTTGTTCCGGCTGACCAGCCCCCGGATGCGGGGGGAAAGGGTTCGGGAGATTCAAGAGAAACTCAAGGAAAATGGGTTTGAGCCCGGGCCGCTGGACGGGGTTTTTGGCCCGAAGACCTTTACTGCGGTTTTAAGGTTTCAGCAAGTTCGGGGGCTGGTGCCCGACGGCGAGGTGGGGCCCCAAACCGCCGCGGCCTTGGGATTGAATCTCGGGTGAAGCCGCTACGGCT
>FWPV01010576.1_pt1 | contig 15036 bp, 12 predicted proteins | sample 2228371 | NCBI WGS metagenome assembly FWPV01 (sample SAMEA103939776, study PRJEB20133) | metagenome
GTTTTTCAATTTTAGCAGGAACATTTCTTTTTAGAGAATCAATTTCTGCTTCAAGCCTCCTATTCTCTTCTTCCAGTTGTGTTAGCCGGATATTTAACTCCTCTAAATCACTTTTAACTTTAGCATACTTTATCACACCGTAACTGTTAAAAAGTAAATAAAGAGTTCCGATTACAACAACGGCTGCAATTATATAAAATCTGTTCTTTTTATTTTCTAAAAAACTCATCTCAAACTTAAAGTGATTATTTTTTCTATTAGTTGTTCAAAAGAAATTCCCATTGCTTTCGCCATCTTTGGAACAAGACTGGTAGACGTCATGCCTGGAAGAGTGTTTACTTCAAGTGCATAAATTTTATTTTCATTACTTAATCGAAAATCCACACGTGCGTAAACATCATAACGCACTGCTTTGCAAGCCTGAACGGCAATTTGCTGCATCGATTTACTTACTTCGTCGGGAATTTCTGCCGGAACAATATATTCGCTCATACCTGAAGTATATTTACATTCGTAATCATAAATTCCGTGTTTGGGTCTTATTTCTAAAGCGGGCAATGCCTGATCCTCTAATACCGCAACAGTTAATTCCCTACCTGCAATATATTCTTCAACTAAAATCCGGTCTGAGTATTCAAATGCCAGATGGATTGCATCATCTAATTGGCTTGATGATTTACAAATAGTTAATCCAACAGTTGATCCCTGATCATTGGGTTTGACAACTGCCGGAAAATTAAATGAAGATTCTATTTTTCTTTTGACCTCTTCAGTAGTCAAATCATTTTCTTTGAAATGAAAATACTCAGGTGTCGGAATTTCAAATTCCTGAAATAGTATCTTAGACATAATTTTATCCATAGCAAGAGCACTAGATAAAACTTTTGATCCCGTGTATTTCATTCCTTTTAATTCCAGCAGCGATTGAATGGTCCCATCCTCACCATATTTTCCGTGGAGTGCTATAAATGCAACATCAATTTCAGATGGAGAAATAAGATTTATCGCATCGAGATAATTTTCTTTTGCTATATCAGTAAAGTCTTCGTTCTTAAAATAATCTTCTACTTCATAAGGTTGATTAATACCATAAGCAGGGTCAATCATAACAACATCATATCCAAGATTAATTAATGCATTATATACTGATTTGCCTGTTGATTTTGATACTTCTCGTTCTGGTGAAATTCCACCGAGAAGTAATAACACTTTTAGGTTTTTATTCATTTAATTAAATATTTCTTTTATCTGTTTTAATTCCGTATGTAATTTCAGATATTCTAAGAATATCACTTATGTTTTTTCTTGATAATACTCTGGGTTTATCAAATAATTTTGCCAAGAAGATAATCTTAGCAGCATGCTCAAGTTTTTCCATTTTATAATAAGCATCATCAAGTGTTTTACCTAGTGTAACAGCTCCATGATTTTCCAGCAGCATTGCCCATGAATAATTAATATAAGGCTCAAGACTTTCCGGCACCTGTTCAGTGGATGGGGTCGCGTACTTACACAAAGGAACTTTACCCAGGGTAAGCAAAACTTCAGGCAGATAATGCTCTACAAGTCCTTTACCCAACAGAGCAAAAGCTGTTGAGTAAACTGGATGACAATGAACTACTGCATTTACATCCTTTCTTTTTTGATATGCATAGAGATGAATTTTATGCTCTGTGGAAATTTTACTTTTGCCTTTTAATAAGTTCCCCTTGTAATCTATCTCAACAATATCTTTTTCTTTTACTTCTCCTTTACAAACACCGGAGCGTGTTATAAGGATAGTATTATCAGAGGTTCTGCACGAGATATTTCCATCGTAAGCGGCAACAAATCCTCTCTCATAAACTTTATGACAAATCTCAACTAACTTTTTCTTTGAAGACATTTTCTTTCCAATTCTTCCATCAATCTGAGGTTAATTAATCCATCTTCACCAGTAGTAAAAGGGATTTGTTTTTTTAAGAATGATTTTTGAATTGATTTAAGAACAAAAACCATTTTGTTCCCACGCTTCCTGAAACTCTTTTTAGTTTCATCATCCTTCAGAATGGTTAACTTTGGAGCCAGAATTCTTTTTCCAATAAGATTATCTATTGCAATCGCACCCTTGTGACATAAAATTTCAATCCGATTGAAAGCTTTTTTATTATTAAATGAAACGTTAAAAGTCCCATATCCATCTTTAACAAATTTTACAATTCCCAAAGCAAAATCGTCAACTTCACTTTTATAAATCAGATTATCCACATAACCATCAATCGATTCAATTTCACCGCCAAAGAATCTTAATAAATCTATCATATGTGTGCCAACATCTCTTAGAGCACCACCGCCGCTTAAATGTTTTTTAAAACGAAAATTATTATCGGGCGGAAAGTCAAAATTGAAATGTACATCTATCGATACAAGCTTACCCAGTTTTTGATCCTGTATCAATTCTTTGGCTTTGATAACCAGGGGATGAAATCGATGAACGTAGTTTACAGCGAGCAATACATTATTTTCTCTGCAAACATTTAACATCTCTTGTGCCTGTTCAGAAGTAAGTGCAAGTGGTTTTTCGCACAAAATGTTTTTACCAGCCTTTGCTGCTTTTATTACTTGTTCGTAATGGTGAGCATTATCGCTGGCAACAAAAACTGCATCAATATCAGAATTTAAAAATTCATCATAACTATTAAAGAACTTTCTTACACCAAACTTCTGGGCAAGTGATTTTGCACGATTAATATCTCTGCTGTATAGGGATTCAACTGTGCTTTTTCTTATCAGTCGTATAGCAGGTAGAATTGAGTTTTCTGCAAACTTGCCGCATCCGGCTATACCCCATTTAAGTTTTTTACCTTTATAAATTTTTTCAACCATAGGTTAAAGTTTTAATCTTTCCATTAATTTGATAACCGGTTTAGAATTTTGCATTATGTAAAAATGAATACTTCTTACATTTTGATTTAATAGTTCTTCTACTTGTTTAGCAGCCCACTCAACTCCAATATCCAGAACGTGCTCTGGTTTTGCAGCCATTACCTCATCGGAAAGTTCATCGGGTATGCTGATGTAAAAATTCTTCGGAACTGATGTGAGATGAGCGCGGGATGTTAGAATTTTTAATCCAGGAATTATTGGAACGTTAATTCCCATTTCACGACAGAGCTCAACATATTTAAAGTAAAATTTATTATCATAAAACATCTGAGTTACAATATATTCTGCTCCGGCATCAATCTTTTCTTTCACATATTTGATATCAGTTTTAATATTGGGAGCTTCAAAGTGTTTTTCAGGGTAACCACTTACACCAATACAAAAGTCAGTCGGACGGGCATCGAGTAAACTATCCTCTAAATATTTTCCTTTGTTCATATTCACAATTTGTTTAACAAGATCCACTGCGTGCGGATTTTTGCTTTTACCTTCAGGGATGGGTTTTTCGTAACCCGAATCATCCCCTCTGATGGCTAACACATTTTGAATCTGAAGATAATTCAGCTCAATTAAAAAATCTTCTGTTTCTTCCCTTGTAAATCCTTTTGTTAAAACGTGCGGGACAGCATCAATGTTGTATTTATTCTGGATGAGAGCACATATACCTAATGTGCCAGGTCGCTTTCGCTTAATTTTTTTCTTAATTCCGGTTGTAGTTTCTTCATAAATTACTTCTGCTGCGTGTGAAGTAATATCTATAAATGGCGGATTATATTTTGTTATATCATCAAGTACAGATAACAAACTTTTTATATCACCCCCGCGTTTGGTTGGAATTAATTCGAAACTTATTAATGGATGTTTAGCCTTTTCCAGATGCTCAATAACTTTCATATATACTCAAATTATTTTGTGATACAAATCTAATATAATAATACTTTGCCAATTGGTAATAATCATTTTGCAGCATAGGTTTTATAAAAATTATTCCCGTATAATTTTCAATAAGTGTTTATTTTTTCTAATTGATGCTTCGTCTGTTCTGATCAGCATATACTTACCGTCAAGCCAATAGGGAGTCTGATCATTATAATTATTACTCATAACATTTCCTGATTGACCTGTTGTTAGTATAAGATAATATTCATCCGGTTTTGAAAAATCATAAATATATCTCATCGATGGTCCGAGGACATTATCAAATTCATCGTGTCTGAACATCGCATATTTTTCAATACTTTCGGCAAAAGGATATTCTGTATTATTAACAGTCGTACCATCACCACCAATTTCATACGGGCCAATGTTTATAAATTTATCAAGTAAGCTAAAGTTACCGCTAAAAGAATGTTTGAAAGTAACTTTATGTAGCCTGCCCCACTGCCATTCAGTTAAATCTTTTCCAACTTTTTCTTCTAAATAGGATAAAGCATCGGATAAACTTTTTCTTACGATTTCATCTTTAGTTTCTCGCTTAACGGTACGTACATCATCATATAAAATTGATTCCGGCTTTTCCAAAATTTGAAGTAAACTTCTGTACGGTACATTAGCAAGAAAAACAAATCGATTATAACTATCATCACCCATCTCATCATAATAAATATTTCTTAACAGATATTTTAGAGTTAGTGCATAAATTGCCGGAGTTTGGCTTTGTTTATTTAATTCAAAATTCCAATTACTTAACAACTCAAGAGAAGTTTTTAGATTTTTATCTTTTATTTTAATTCCCTCAAATGCTTTAACAATATGGGGAACAATTAATCTTGCATATGGTGAAGTGATATCCAACTGGTATTTTTTAAAGTCATCAACCGAATGTTTTTCTTTAGAGTTTAATAGCTCACGAATTCTATCAATTCTTGATGATGGCTCCCAAAGATTTGAGATGTGATACTTAAAGTTTTTTAATGTTTTGTTATTGGCTGAAGCAATAAAATTCTCTGATGGATTTAACACAGCCGGAATTTCTTCTGCAGGCACGAACCCCTGCCAATCATTTGCAGTGCTGGTACCATCAAAAACAAAAGTTGGATTATTACCTTTACGCAAAGGAATTCTTGCCCCCATTATGTAACCAATGTTGCCTGATGCATCACCATAAACAAAGTTTTGACCGGGAATACCAAAATATTTTACTCCATCTCTAAACTCATCCCAATTTTTTGCTTTGTTAATTTTGAAAAAGCCAAGCATTTCATCACTAAATTCATTGCCAGACCATTTCATACTTATCGGCGGTGATTTGGATCCCTGTTTATTGTAAACAAAATTAAAAGGATGAATATCGGAGATGATTGGTCCGCGGTGTGTCTCTTTTATTTCAATAATCTGCTCTTTACCATTTTTTACTTTTATTGTGTCTTTGATGATGTTAAGATTATTCCAGACTCCATCGGAAAAATAATCAGATTTAGTTGAATCAAGTTTTTCAACATAAAAATCTGAATCATCATTCATTACATTAGTAAGAACCCAGGAAATGTTTTCCCCTTTTCCGATTACGACTCCCGGTACGCCCGGTAAAGTAACTCCTGATGCAACCCACCCGTCTTTAGTTTTTATTGTGGCAGCATACCATTTTCCGGGCGCACTAAAAGCCAGATGTGGATCATTTGCAATTATTGGTTTACCCGATAAAGACTTATTCGCATTAACTACCCAATTATTTGAACCAAGATGTGTACCTGTCCAGCCAATAAATTTCCTGAAGGCTCTGTCTGTTTCTGCAAATGATGAATTGATTGCAGGCAAATGTTTAAAATAATCTGCAATAATTGTTGGAGCATTTTCAGGATAATCAGGTAAAAACTCCAGCACTTTTCCTTTACCGAGTTTTTGAACTAATTCAGAAAAGGAAAGATCGGTCCACCAGCTGATATTTAATTCCCACGCCATCATTTTTATGACTATCAGGCTGTGTAATGGTTGCCATTTTTCCGGCCGATAACCGAGCACATCAAATTCAATCTGATAATTTCCCTCGTGCTCATCAATATAGGCATTCACTCCATTAGAATAAGCTTGCAAAAGTTCCATCACAGTTGGGTTATATTTTGATAAATTTTTTACGATGTTTCTTTTAATCCCAACTGTTCTGAACATATTATCGAAGGGCAAAGCTTCTTCACCCAATACTTCACTTAATCTTCCTTCACCCGCTCTTCGGATTATATCCATTGTAAATAATCTTTCCTGGGCATGAACATATCCCAGAGCAAATGCTGCGTCTTTATAATTATCGGCAATAATGTAAGCAACGGCAAAGCTATCTCTGTAAATTTCAATATCAGAAATGATTTTTGAAGATTTTATTTCGACTTCATAAACGGGTAGTGAAGACATAAGCATACTATGAAAAATTCCACCCGCAATTATGAAAGTGATTAACAAAGAGAATGATAAACCAATTTTTTTCTTTTTATTCATTGATATTATTGAAAAGTATAAAACAAATATAAAAGAATTATTTGTAAGCTGTGATGAACAGAAAATTTCAGTTAATGGCAATCCAGATTAGATTCATCTACTACCTGAGCAGAAATTTTGGGGGAGATGTACGGAATACCCAGCGCCAGCCCGCGTACAATAAATAGTAAACCTAAAAGAATTGCAAGCACCGGAATTGCTTTTGTTATTTTTCTTCTGATATTAAGATTAATAAACTTACCAAACAATGTAGCTGCAAACATTGCCGGAATTGTTCCGAGCCCAAATAAAATCATAACAGCCGATCCTGAAATAGCATCACCGCTAGCTATTGCACCGGCAAGAGCCACGTAAACTAATGCACAGGGTAAAAATCCATTTAAAATTCCTATTAAAAACATTGCTGCAAAGGTACCGCGTTTGAACAAATCGCTTATTCCAGATTTTAATGGGGCACTCAGTTTTTGAACGATGTTGTGCTGCGATATTTTTGCTTTGTACTTTGGTGGAATCAGAACTACCACAATTATGGCAATACCAAGTGCGATTGAAACGCTTTGTTGAAATCCTGAAATAACCAATCGTGATCCCAGCAGACCAAATACAGCTCCAAGAAAAGAGTAAGTTACAACTCGCCCTAAATTATAAAGAAGTCTTCCTGCAATAAAAGATAGATTTCCAGAATTCGGAACGGGCAAGGCTATTGCTATTGGTCCGCACATACCAATACAATGCAAGCTTCCAAATAATCCTACAAAAAATGATGTAAATATTTCTGGTGACATTTTATAAAATAACAGAACGTAAATGAAATTGACTCAAAAAATCCGCAAAACTTAGATCATAAAATTAATTTATTACAAATGAACTTTCTTTATAATACTCAACTTCATCTGCAGTCCAATTTAATTTCACTTTCCAGTAGCCTTTTTCCAAAAGTTTAACAGGGACCACTTGTTGCGCAACTGTATCAAGAGAAACTGGAAGTGTAATATCTTTTTTTGAATCTGATGGACGATAAAACTGAATTGTGCCGGACACCTTTTTTGATTTATAACTTTTGGGGAAAAAGAGCCGTAAATAATCTCCTTCCAGCTTTATCAAAGATGAGTCTTCCATCAGATTAGTTCTGTTAACTCTGTCAATCTGTTTTTGATGATCAATCCCTTTAGTATAATAATCGCTCTCCACTAAATCCACATCCTGATTCATTAAAAATATCATCGTAGCCAAAGTGATAATCATAAAAATGATAATAGCGACCAGAATTCCTGTGCCCCAATTAAATTTACTTTTGCTCATTTGTTTCCACTGGTCCTAAGAATGAAGTTTTAATTTTTTTAATCAGTTTATCTTTATCATAAATACCTATTTGGATCGGCGTATTCATCTTTGTGATATCAGTTTTATTTAGGAGGACTAAAAATTTTGTCTCAACAATTTCCTGTGATTTTAATATGATATCTTTACCAACTAATTTAAGTTCACCATTTTCAGGGCTTTCAAGTTTTAACGTAACGGGAGTTTCTTTGAAAGTTTTATTCACAATGTTCAAATCATAAACATTACTTACTTTACCACCCGGCTGTTCCTGGAACAACATTCCGGGAGTTCTTAAAATGTTTATCGAGTAATCGGTTCTTATTGCAAGCAGGTATCCGAGAATTCCCAATAAGACAGTAAGAATAACAGAATACAAAATCATTCTTGGAGTAAATTTGAATTTTGCATTTCCTTCAATTCCGTTTAGTGAGGCATACTTAATTAATTTTTTGGGTTTATTGATTTTTTCCATCACGGCATCGCAAGCATCTATACAAGCTGTACAATTAACGCATTCAAGCTGAATCCCATTTCGTATATCAATTCCGGTTGGACAAACATCCACACATAAATGGCAATCAATGCAATCACCTTTTGAAGTTCTGTCTTCGTCTTTTTTCAGCTTACCTCTTGGCTCGCCTCTTTTATAATCGTAAGCAATAACAATTGAATCCTGATCGAGTAAAACTCCTTGAAGTCTTCCATATGGACAAACTATCGTGCAGGCTTGCTCTCGGAAATATGAGAATACCCAGTAGAATACCAATGAAAAACCTATCAGCGCGATAAATCCGCTTAAATGTGCAGAAGGTGGTTGAGAAACAATTGAAAGAACTTTATCTATGCTTATAATGTAAGCAAGAAAAATATGTGAGATAAAAAATGCTATTGCATAGAAGATTAAATTTTTAATTCCTTTCTTGAAAATCTTTTTTCCTGTCCATGGTGCTAAATCTAATTTACGCTGATCTTTTGCATCGCCCTCAATCCAGTACTCAATTTTCCTGAAAACCATTTCCATAAAAATTGTTTGCGGGCAGGCCCATCCACAAAAAATTCTGCCGAACACAACTGTAAATAAAATTATGAACACGATTATTGATATCATTGCCAGAACGAACAGATGAAAATCGTGCGGACCAAATGGAATACCGAAGAGAATAAAATTTCGGTTTAGAAAATCAAAGAGTAAAAACTGATGACCATTAACCTTAATAAATGGCATTATCACAAGAAAGGCTAACAGAAAAAAACTTACTATCGTACGCGCATTATAAAATTTTCCCGATGGTTTTTTAGGATAAATCCATTTGCGCTTTCCCTCTTTAGTTACTGTAGCAAGTTGATTTCGGTATTCCTGATTCTCTTCAGATAAAACTTTTTCTGCAGATTCCATAAACGTACAACAATAAACTAGTTTTTCACTTCAGCGGATGATTCGTCCTCATTCCAAACAGTTCCTTCCGGTTGTTTAGGATTTGCCGGAGTTGTTCCGTGAAGCGATATAACGTAACTGGCAACTTCCTGCATTTGATTTGGATTAAGCTGACTTTGCCAGGCAATCATACCTTTTGCTGTAACACCATATTTAATTACCTTAAATACGTTTTTAATTCCTCCACCATGAATCCAGTAATCATCGGTCAGATTGGGTCCGACTAAACCTCCGCCATCAGCGGCATGGCAGGCAACACAGTTAGCATTATAAATTTGCTTCCCGGCATCAAGTGCGGAAGCATCAGTTAAAAGAGTAACGGTTTCTTCATTCAGAAACGCACCAGATTTTATGAGCTCGGCTCTTTTTATTTCAGCTTCTCTTACCTGTATTTGATATTCTTCTTCCTGCAGCGGACTGGAATTAAACACATGGTAATCGAGCATATAGAATGCCGCAAAAAATATTGTTACATAAAATAGCCAGCTAAACCATGGTGGAATCCTGTTATCGAGTTCACGTATTCCGTCAAAGCTATGATCAAACATTATATCTGCTTCTTTTTCTATAGGTGCAGATTTAGTAATCATTTGTCTGAACTTTGCAAAAGCAGAAGCTGTCTTTTCTACTTTAACAGCAGGTTTTCTTCCTTCATAATAAACGATAAAAATAAAACCAATAATGATTACCGCAATAAGAAAGATAGCAACTATATCATAATATGATGGCGGAAAATCAGATTCACCTGCGGCATAAACATTTGATTGAGTTGTAATCAGAATAAAAATCGTTAACCAGATTGAGAAATGATTAAACATTTTTTTCATGTAAATCACCTTTGTTATTAGAATTATTCTCTTCATCCGTTTCCAGAGGAAGATTAGACATTTTCTTTAAATAATTTTTATCAACCTTAAACATCCAGATAATAATAACTGCAAAGAATACAAAAAAAATAAGCAGCGATATTATCGGATAAATTGATACTCCATCAATTGATTGCAGATATTCCTTAATCATTTTTTACTCTACTTTTCAGCAACCTTATCTGCTTTAATATCCGTACCCAATCTCTGTAAATAAGCAATCAAAGCGATAATTTCCTTATCAGGTTCTGCCGGCACACCATTTTTTTGTAAATCAAGGGCGATGGATTCTGCCTGCTTAATTAGTTCATCATTTGCCTGATTTTCATATCCATCCGGATAAGGCACACCGATACTTCGAAGCGCATTAATCTTTGCTGATGTTGTCGAGATGTCTAATGTATTTTCCAAAAGCCAGGGATACGGTGGCATTATGGATCCTGGTGACATTGATCTTGGATTTTCCATATGCAGGTAGTGCCAGAGATTTGGATATTTTCCGCCTTGTCGATGTAAATCCGGACCCGTACGTTTTGATCCCCACAAAAACGGATGATCGTAAACATACTCACCTGCTTTCGAGTATTCTCCGTATCTCTCAGTTTCTGATCTGAATGGACGTACGAGTTGTGAATGACAGCTATTGCAGGCTTCTCTTATATAAATATCTCTACCCTGTAACTCCAGCGGAGTGTAAGGCCTAACAGATGCAATTGTTGGGATATTAGATTTAACCAAAAATGTTGGAAGAAATTCTACTATTCCTCCAATAAGAATTACTATAAGAGAAACAATCAAAAAGTAAACCGGTTTGCCTTCCAGCCAGCGATGAGAAATTTTTTGCTTGCCTTCTCTATGCAATGGAGCTGCTTCCGCTTCTTCTGTTCTTGCGAGATTTCCTTGTTTCATAGTTTTGAAAAGATTATAAACCATTAGAATTATCCCAACAAGATAAAGAGTACCACCAAAGGCTCTGATGATATACATTGGAATTATTTGTAAAGTGGTTTCCAGAAAATTAGGATACTGAAGCATACCTAAATCATTAAACTGTTTCCACATAAGAGATTGAGCAATACCAGACCAATACATAGCAGATGCGTAAAAGACTATTCCAAGTGTTCCTATCCAGAAGTGCACGTTTGCCATTTTTTTAGAATACAATTCTGTTTTATAGATTTTAGGAACAAGCCAGTAAAGCATTCCTGCAGTTAAAAATCCGTTCCATCCCAAAGCACCAATATGCACGTGGGATATTATCCAATCTGTAAAGTGAGCAATCGCGTTAACATTCTTTAATGAGAGCATCGGACCTTCAAACGTTGCCATTCCGTAAGCAGTAACAGCCACAACCATAAATTTTAAAATTGGATCCTGTCTAACTCTATCCCAAGCACCACGCAGCGTTAACAAACCATTTATCATTCCACCCCAACTTGGAGCAATAAGCATTATAGAAAATACTGTACCCAAAGATTGAGCCCAATCCGGTAATGCAGAATATAACAAATGATGTGGACCAGCCCAGATGTAAATAAATATCAATGCCCAAAAGTGAATGATAGAAAGTTTATATGAATAGACAGGACGATTTGCTGCTTTTGGTAAATAATAGTACATCAAACCCAGATAAGGAGTGGTTAAAAAGAAAGCAACTGCATTATGACCATACCACCACTGAACCAGCGCATCCTGTACACCTGCATATAGTGAATAACTTTTAAATAATGTAACAGGAATTTCTAATGAGTTTACAATATGCAGTACTGCCACTGTTACCCAGGTAGCAATATAAAACCATATTGCAACGTACATATGTTTTTCTCTGCGCTTAATAATCGTGCCCATCATGTTTATACCAAAGACAACCCACACAAGTGTTATTGCTATATCAATTGGCCATTCTAATTCAGCATATTCTTTACTTGAAGTTAAACCAAGCGGAAGTGTGATTGCGGCAGCTACAATAATGGATTGCCATCCCCAAAAGTGTACTTTGCTTAACAAACTGCTAAAAATACTTGCCTTACATAAACGCGGCAGCGAATAATAAATTCCTGTAAAGATAGCATTACCAACAAAAGCAAAAATTACTGCGTTTGTATGTAAGGGTCTTATTCTTCCGAAAGTTAAAAACGGTATACTAAAATTTAGCTCAGGTGCAAAAAGCTGAGAAGCAATTAAAACACCAACAAGCATTCCCACAACACCCCAAAATAGTGTGGCAATAGCAAAGTTACGTACGATTACATTATCGTAGCTGAACTTTTCTAACTGCATAAATAGCTCCTGTTAATGAGATTAAGATTTATTATCGGAATTGTTTTTATTTTCTTTTTTTGATGTGCCAGCTTTTTTATCATCATCAAAGAGCATCCTGATTGAAGGTGTATAAGTATCGGAATACTGACCACTTCTAACACTCCAAAGGAATGCGATTAAAAATCCAGCAGCAACTGTTAAACTGATTACAATTAAAATAATAATTACTGAGATAGAAGACCTCTTTTTTTACCAAGATAATTTGTGGCAAAAGTAGCTACAAACACTACCGAAATTGAACTTAATGGCATCAGGACAGCAGCAATTAACGGAGAAAGCAAACCTTGTACAGCAAAACTTAATCCTACAACATTATAAATAAAAGATATCACAAAGTTAAGATAAATTACCTTTAAACTCGCATTGGAAAATTTCAAATATTCCGGAAACAAATTAATCTTTTCCGAATCAATAATTGCATCGCAGGCGGGCGTAAAATTAGTTATATCCTCTGTAACTGATATTCCAACATCACTTTGACTAAGTGCACCGGCATCATTTAATCCATCACCAATCATCATAACTTTTTTATTTTCAGATTGTAATTTTTTTATAAAGTTTAATTTGTCCTCGGGTGATTGATTAAAATACAGTTGCCGTTCATCATTAAAGATTTTTAAAAGATTTTCTTTTTCTCCAGGATTATCTCCGGATAGCAAATATAAATCAAACCGCTTGTTTAATTCTTTAATTACAAAATCAATCCCTTGCCGATATGAATTTGAAACGATGAAAGCTCCCAGCACTTCATTGTCTATTGAAAGGTAAGTTTTGGTTTTAAGATTATCATTATTAAAATGATATTTGTTTACTCCCACATACTCCGCCGAGCCAATTTTAACTATATGACCATAAACAATTCCCTTAATTCCTTTACCCGATTCTTCACTGTATTTTGTAACCGGATAGAAATCCAAACTATCCAATGAATCAAAAATTTTTTTACTTATTGGATGAGTAGAATTTCTTACAAGTGATTTTATAATTTTTTGCTGCTCAGAGTTAAGTACTATCCCTGAAAAAATAATATCCGATTTTCCTGATTCAGTAATTGTTCCGGTTTTATCAAATACCACTGTATTTATCTTTGCCATTTTTTCCACTACAGCAGAATTCTTCAAATAAAATTTATTCCTGCCCAAAATTCGCATTGCATTACCAAGCGTAAAAGGAGTAGAAAGCGCAAGAGCGCAGGGACAGGCTACAATAAGAACAGCTGTAAATACATTAATTGCTATCGAAGTGTTTATTGAGTACCAGACAGCAGCAGAAATAAAAGCAATAGCGAGAATAACAATTGTAAAATACTTGCTGATAGCGTTCGAAAAATTTGTGAACTCACTTTCATCTTCTTTTTTGAAAGTATCGTTATTCCACAACTGTGTTAAGTAGCTTTGCGATACACCTTTAATTACTTCCAACTCAATTGCTCCGCCCTTTTGCCTGCCGCCAGCGTAAATCATTTCACCACTTACTTTATGTACCGGATGCGATTCCCCTGTTACAAAACTATAATCAATTAAGCCATCACCATTTATTAATATTGAATCTGCGGGTACAATTTCATTCTGCCTGATTAAAATCCTGTTTCCAATCATCAAATTAGAAACCGGAATTGATTTTTCAATCTCATTTTGTTTTATTGTAACCGCCAGTGGAAAATAAGCTTTATAATCTCTTTCAAAATTTAAAGCATCATATGTTTTTTCCTGCAATACCTTTCCTATTAAAAGAAAAAACACCAGACCAGCGAGTGAATCAAAATAACCTGCACTGTTCATTACAACTACTTCGTAAGCACTTCTGAAAAACAAAACAATTATTCCTAAAGAGATCGGAACGTCTATATTAATTATTTTCTTTCTTAATCCTTTGTATGCCGAGATGAAATAATCAGAAGCAGAATAAAGGAAAACCGGAACTGAGAGGATAAGATTCAGATAGCCGAAAAACTTTCGTAAAAAAGTTTCGGAAAAATCTATGGAAAGATATTCCGGGAAACTAAGCAGCATAATATTGCCAAAACAAAAACCAGCTACTCCAATTTTGTAGTATAAGCTTTTATTTGATTTTTTAATTTCCTCTCGGTTTACGCTTTGCAGATTTATTTGTGGCTCGTAGCCAATATTGGTAAGAAGAATTACAATTTCTTTAAGTGAGATTTTATCACTCAAAAATTTTACACTCAATTCTTTTCTAATAAAGTTTACACTGGAGTGAGGAATCTCTGGATTGAGTTTATAAAGATTCTCTAATAACCAGATACAAGAGCTGCAATGCATCTGAGGAATATAAAACGTCACTTTAGAAATTTTATCGTCTCTAAACTCGATAAGTTTATCAATGGTTTCCGGATCATCCAGATAGTCATATCTTTTTGAAGAAACATTTTTTGGGGAAATGCCCGGAGATTGTTGAAAGTTATAGTAATTGCAAAGTTGGTTTTGATTAAGAATTTCATAAACAGTTTTACATCCGGCACAACAGAAGTATTTATCATCAATAGATATAGATGCATCCTTACAATCATCACCACAATGAAAGCAGGTTAAATTAGTTTTTACAGAATTTTCAGATGACATTAGAATAAATTAAAGGAACTAAACGCTTTTAGATAATAAGAACCAACACTTCAAATATAAAATCAATTTATCGAAGAAAATAAAAAAGTTTAAATAAAAAAAATCCCGATCAAAGATCGGGATTAAAATAAATCTTGGCAGCGACCTACTC
>FWPV01010577.1_pt1 | contig 15034 bp, 13 predicted proteins | sample 2228371 | NCBI WGS metagenome assembly FWPV01 (sample SAMEA103939776, study PRJEB20133) | metagenome
TCCCAGTAAGGCGAAGTATAAGTGCCCGGCACATGATATTGGTTCTGGAAAATGGTCTTACCCTCTATAACCATTGTCAGATAGCCTGCTGTTTCACACACCTTGTAGTTGAATTTCACTGAATCTGTGGTGGCATCAAATGTATCCAAAAGGGGATAAATCTCACGCACTTCAGGCTGGATTCTGAAATACTGAATACCCGTGGTCGCTGTCCAAGACTCAGTGACTACAATTTCATCTTCATAAATACACAAATCTATTGGTGCCTCAAAAACCTCTTGGTCTGGTTTATAGACATACAGCAATTCAGTAAGCCCAGGGGTAAATACCCAAATTCTATGTTGTAAGCGGTCTGTAACATAAACACAATAGTATGGGTTAGAAGCCACTGACCAGAATGATGCCCTTTTTGATTCGTCGGTATATGTCCTTTCCCAAGATAAAGCATTTACCCCACTATCAAAAATCAAACTCACAATTCGATAGTTCCCAGCATCCACCACATAAATGCGATACATTCCTACAGAGTCTCTACAAGGAACAACACAAACGCTGTGCGGCTCTCTGAATTCACCAATCCCACTACCTAAAGAACCGTAAGAACAAACATAATTAGGTGTAAGATCAGGTGCAATTCTGTATACCACTACTCTATTATGTTTTGTATCAGCAATCACCATATATGTTCCTCCGTTTGGTATTGAGCCACAATCCACATCTTCAGGGCTATCAAGAATACCACTACCAATACCCGCATCATGAAAGTAAATGCTATCCTCAAACGCATTATAGAATAACCGCACAATACGGTTATTATTACGATCCGCAATGTAGATAAAATAATTTTCCCGTTGATTGGTATAAACCATTGTATCTACAAAAATACCACGAGGATGTTGAAACTGACCGATTCCGCTTCCTGTTTTACCATATTTTTTAATCCAGTGACAATACCGCTGCCCAAGGCTGTCCACACCTTTAAAAAATACAACTCGGTTCCAAACATCATCAGTTACCGCAATAAGCCATGTTTCTAAGATTTGATCTCTAATCTTTGCTTTTGAAATTCCCCAACACTGGTCAAAAAGATTTCCCCGAAGATGCTCGTAGGCCTCTGACCAATTAAATCGCTGAATTGGATGTGGAGAAGTTAACAAAGGCATTGGCACTAATGATGCACAAATATAACCAACCAGACAAAAATATAAAAGAAGTACATGTCTAACCATAATTCCCCCAATTGATGATGTCATTTTGCCAAGAAATTTAATGGAAATTTTTGTCTCGCCTTATCAGGATCAAGCATAAACTCTATCAACTCTGATAGCGGGCCAACAGGATATTTATCAAGAAACTCGCGCATCGCCTTTTTATCACCAGTAGATTTACAATAAATATAATGGGCATATGCTGCAAATCTTGATTTAGTTTCTGAAACCCGCTTGCACAACTCATTATAATCCTCTCTCACCCAGCGATCTCTGAACCGCTCGCCCCACCAGAAGTATTCACGGGTGAGCGGTATCCATTCATCATAAATGGCCTTCTCAGAATCGGGTATTTGAACTGCAACAAAAGATGCTACATTTGATTCTAAACCAAAGTATAAAAGTGAATTAGAATCTTCATCTTTTATACTCAGATAATAAACACCCTTAATTTTGAACTCGCCGGGTTGGTACCAAATAACTTTTGAACGGGCGAAATTATGCCAGCCCAATATTGAATGCCAATAGATTGAGTCAAATGGAAGAATTTCTTTCCCCGGCAGCAGACTGCCCATCTCAGCATTTATCCCTACATCATATCTAGCTGTGTCATTTTTGGGGTAAAATAAATAAAAATCAACACATCCGAAAATAAGTAGTCCTCTTGAGTGTTTATTCCAAATCTTTACAGGAATTTCATTATTATTAATCAACCAGCATTTAATCAAAATTGGTTCTCCAAGATAAATCGTATCCTGCCAAATTTCAATACGAAACTGTGGGACAGGAGTTATTCTGGTTTCTCCATACATGGAAACCACTAAGAAAATGATCCAGAAAAATGAAAATTTAACTTTATTGATCATTGGTGCCACCTCTTATGGCCTGTTTTCCATTATTTTATTTCTACAGTCGGAGCAAAAAACTGTGTAATAGGTATTCCAAGGCGCATCTGTTTTCATTATACAACCAGCAAAAAGGCAATGTACAAGATTAAAAGCGTGCCCCAGTTCGTGAGCAACAAAGTATTCCAATTTATTGCTAAGGATTACATTATATTTCAAACAAGAATCCCTGGTGGTTGCAACTGCGATGGCTGCCATTGTTTCATTATGCATAGATGTATCAGCATTGCGGTAAGAAATCCCAGGGCAATCACTATCATTATCCACTACCATCCGTCTCACTGCACAAATGTAAACTCCTTGTGAATCATTAATAAAGGTGTTAATTATTGAACGATTCTGTTCCAAAAACTCGTAGATTTCATCTTCACCATATACGTTACTATCTGTCAGCCACTCCAGAGCGGGCGTAATTTCATGATTATCATTAATAACATTTAACCGCCTCGTGGTATCCGCTGTTTTAAGTTCGCCTTTGAAGATGTCAAATGTTAAATTTGCATAACCTTTCATAGCATCATACTCCACCCAAACCTGTTTTTTACTTAGATCCTCTTCGTCACAATTACGCACTTGACCAAGCAGGATAAGTGCACCAGTTATGAGCAAAACACTTCTGCGACAATTACTTCCTATAGAATCCACATTACCCCTTTGTTTTTTGCCTTTTAAAATTGAGAAGTGCTTTAATGTATTTGAAAAAGACAAAGATTCCCAGAGAGAGTGGACTCTCTTTATGAGATTAAGCATACCCATAGGCTTCCTTTGCTAATAATAAATCATATTCATAAATCATCCCCTATCAATAGTGCGATTTAAGTCAAAAATAATCTTACCGAAAGGTGATTGTTTAATCAAAATTAACTTTCTTACCCAACTACTTGAAGACATAGGGACTCCTGGATATAAATATCAAAGACTTGGGGTCAAATCTCTACATTCTACATTCATTATACACTTTCTTCTCAATTTCGGTGAATTGTTTATGTAGCACCGAATCTTTCACCATCCGCTCCCGCAAACGACACCGCAACAAATACACCGCACCATAATCAATCCCACCCAGTAAAACACCAATCTCCTTCTGACTAAGATTACTATATTTATGCAATAACTCCGCCGCCATACCAGGCGACTGACGCTGTCTTTTAACAATACTGACCGCTATGCCTGATAACCATAAACCTTTCCCAAAAGATACTCCTGATACTCACTCAGAGACCGCTCCAATAACAACAAAAACTGCTTGCGATCCTCATCGCTTTCATAGATTGACCGCCGCTCCACACCCCGACAGGTTAAATGATAGAATGCTCCAGGGAATTGAATCCGTAATGGCCGTGCCATGACATCATTATATTTATTGTTTGAGATTTGACCCCATACACATACACATAGATAGAAAAATCACCCTCCCCCTTACCCCCTCCCATCAAGGGAGGGGACTGAATGACGGTAGCTTTAGGAGTTTTTAGGATGGCTAAACTATTACGACTGATGAAGTGGGCAATCTGAATGAGTAAACTATGCTAAAAGGTGAGAAAAAAATTCATTCGGAAAAGCTGGCTACATTATCAGCATTGCATCACCATAGGAGAGAAAACGATATTTCAGGCTGATTGCCTCGCTGTATGACCTAAAAATCAAATCCCTGCCCGCAAAAGCACAGACCAATAGCAAAGGCGTTGAACAGGGAAGATGGAAGTTCGTTATCAGCGCATGTATCACCCTGAATTTAAAACCCGGGTATATGAACAAATCAACGCAGCCGGAAAAGGCACGCAAGGTGGCGCTATCATCTATGTTCTGTGCAGCGACATGTTCCAGAGCCCTTGTAACCGATGTCCCCACACCAATGATTCTTTTTCCTGCATTAATAATATCAGCCGCTTCCTGACTTATTTCAACATACTCTGGATCCATGGTATGTTGTTCAATGTGTTCTGAGCGAATGGGTTTGAATGTACCAGGACCAACATGTAATGTTATCTCAACAATCTTTGCACCAATCGTTTTCAGGTCAGCAAGAACCTTATCAGTAAAATGCAGACCAGCTGTTGGTGCTGCTATGGAACCAGTTTTGGCAGCATATACTGTCTGATAGTTTGCTTCATCATTTTTGTCCGGCGTTCTTTTGATATAATGCGGCAGTGGCACCATGCCCAAAATATCAATAACCTCCAGGACAGGAGTATTGAAATCCAGATAATACTTACCCTTTTCCTTCTGTATAATAACTGCTGAAATGCCTCTATCAAAAATAATTTTGTCACCGTCTTTGATACGCCTTCCTGGATTAATCAATGCAGTACATCGATTCTTGTCATACGCAATGATAAGTATTTCAACCTTTGCACCCGTTTCTTTTCGTCCAAAAATCCGAGCCTTGAATACCTTTGTATTATTTAATACAATGATATCTCCCGGCATAATAAGTTCTGGCAATTCGTAAAACCAGTGATGGGACAGGCTTCCATCTTTTCTTTTCAGCACCAACAGCCTTGCATTATCCCTCTTTTCCAGTGGATACTGGGCAATCAGGTCTGCTGGCAGGTCATAGTAAAAATCCTGTAACTTCATGGCTTTTTCGCCAGAGCAAATGAACGTCTCCCCTGTTTTAAGAATTTCCTGAGCAATATTCCAAACCCAAATATGTCAAACATATAGAAGATATTCAATTCCAGACTCTGCACCCACTTTGTAATTAAAGCATTTAAAGCCGAATATGGAAAATAGCGTTCGGATAAAAAGCCAAAAAACTGACGCAATATTGTAAATGGTTTAACCCAAAGACGCAACTCATATTCAAAAGTCCCTGCTTCTAAAACAATGAAACCGGCTTTTTCAAGCATCAATTTTAGTTCTTCAGGCTTATACGCAGTATGAAGATAAAAATCACTACTTACTCCACGCATTATTCCAAAACTTTTCAGCACACCAATCTTTACCATCTGTGGCCGCTTATGTGAATAACCCGGTGTAGTAATCAAAAGTAATCCATTATTTTTGAGCACCTTAAAAATCCCGTGCAAGAAGTCATCCACGCGATCCAGATGTTCAATAACCTCTATTGCAATCACATTATCAATGGAATTGTCCCTTAGAAACTCCATTGACCTTATATCTCCATGGATGAAATTGATCTCTGGAAAAAGCCGTTTACCTTTGGAAACAAGTGAAAATGAAATATCAATACCATAAACCTCACCTTTTTTCCAGATTGCGGAGAGTCTGCCGATATTACAACCACAGTCAAGCAACTTACCGGGTGGCATTTCTGCCAATTTTTTAAATACCCATTTCTTTCTTATTATGCCGCTCAAGCTTGAATATGTCAGTTGATCTTCAGGGTAGTACCTGCCCGCCAGTTCGTAAAATTCACGATATGAATCCACCATCAGAATTTAATCCTCGTTTGAAATCTTAAATTATGTACTGGCTTTTCAGAAGGGGATAACTGAAGGCGGTAGAAAACTGAAAGAACAGTATTGTTGCCAAAACCAAAGGCACTACTGAAGGTCAGGACTTTTGACAAACCGGGTGGCTCACTGGCACTGAAGAAATAGGGAATCTCATCGATATTGTATTGACGGTAAACAAATTCTCCATCAAGTTCAATACGACCATTATTTCTTATCGGTTTGGCAATAAATAATCCTGTTGAGGATGCATGGAGTATAACAAAAAAATCTGGAAAGAACTCTGTATAAATACTGCTCAACCCATAACTAGTATAGGGTTTCACCTGTGGGTCTTCATTAATTTCAAGGTCCAGAGATATTTTGTGATCAGTCCTCTTTTCCTTGAGAAATTCACCCCATTTTTCGCGCTGATTGATCTGCGTGTAGTGCGTATAGAATTTTTTGTATCCAGGATGCAAAGAAAAAGAGTACTGTACACGAGTGATTGGCTCAAGTGCATACCGGGCATCTTTAGAAAAGTTATCTGAAAAATTCAACTCAAAATGCTTTTCATTTTTTTCCAGATTAATATTGACTTCCTCTTTTCGATCCATAAAGTCTTCTTCATCAAGATAAAAAAGCCTTGAGCGAAGGTCAACCAGACCCCAGGCAAATATGGGTTCAAGATAATATCTGCGGCTGACGACCTTCTGAAAATCAGCAAGCAGCACCACCTGCTTGATATAATCACCATTTGATTTCTGGATATATGTACCTGTCACCGGGTCGTAAATGTAATTGCCTGTCCCCTCTTTTACCTTTATATATATTTCATCCTTCTTTTGACCATATTTCTGTGACTGTTCAACATCACCCGTAATGAAGAAATGATGGTAATTGATATTGAAATTACCACTAACAAAAAACAGTGTTGTATCATACAGAAATCTATTGCCCGCTGAAAGTATTATTGGTCTTGAGTCAAAATTAAATTTTGTTAGAATTGCTCTACCATTGACATTCCTTTCATAATTACCTGTAAGACCAACACCGATATTCTCTCTAAGGCTATAATAAAGTCTGTAATCTGTAAAATGATTCATATCTTGATTGACATACTGCAAATTGAAAGAGGTTTTTCCGATCTTATTTTTGAAACCGGCAATATATTTCTGGAGTGTATCAATCTCTTCATAACCGAGATGTAAGAAAAAAGGTCTTAGCATCAAAGAACGACGTCTATGGTTGCGATTTAAGACACCGTAGCCAATCTCAAAATTGATATTCTCAATTATTGCAATGCCGGTAACAACCTGGGCAAGTTCTTTCAGTCTATCAGTTGTATTCCACTCAATACTGTAATCCAGACCTTCTCTTCCTCTTGGTTGATAGAAATCATCTTCAAAATGAAGATATTTTCCATGAACCGAAAACCTGCGGGTATCTCTATCAAAATTGACTTCATAACCTCCTGCAAGATTATCACTATCATCATAGGCAGAAAATCGATTCTTATCCACAAATGAACCATAGACATTGCCTGCAAGTCCGGCGCCGTGTCTTAAACCTATTGCGTAGAATTGATTATCCCGTGGCAGGGGCACTAATTTTTCTGGAGTATAATTGCCCTGGTTAGTTCCCTTATACACAAATCCTTTGATACCAGGGTCATATTCATAATCACCATTATTCTCACCTACATAGAAAAATGTTACCAGATAATTTCCTTTGCCTTCTCCCACATAGACAAAATGATCATCCACCAGCACATAATTACCATTGGCTGAGGTATCAGCATAGATATGCGTGATACGGGTACTGTCACCGCTCAAACTCAGACTTTCAATCTCTGATGATGTCAAACGGAAACTGAGAGGATTATCTTTATCATCAAATGAACGATGAAAAATGGAACCTATTGAAAGGTTTCCCATTGAAATTTGAGCATCTGCTTCCTGATAAATATTCAGGTAGTCCTGAATTACTTTTTGATATTCAACAACAATATGGGTGTTGTGCGTAATAATGTTTTTGTTGGTAAAAATAATAATGCCCTGCTCGTAATCAATATTGTAATCCTCACCACTAATCAACAATTGCGACCGGTTTATATAGTCAGAAACAAAAACTCTTTCAGAACCATAGACTATAGGTCCGGTTATGAAATATGGTCCCTGTTTTCCCTCTTCGCCATCAAATTCAAATCTCTGATATTGTCCGCGACTCAAGGCATAGGAGACATTTATATTATTAGCCTCATTGCCTATTCCCAATCTCGCACCTTCAATCTCATCATAAATTCCAAAAGGAAGGTTCAAACTCAGGTCACCGATTCCGCCATAAAAACTATTTGTCCAGAGTTCCAGACGCATTTTTTCAATATCCGATATTCTACGGGTTGGAACATCAGCACCCTGGTCTGATAGTGTGCCTTTTACTTTTACACCTTCAATCTCGCCATTAACATATAGTTTCAACCCCTGTTCAAATCCACGATCAATATCAAAAATGAAATCTTTAATGCCACTTATTCTCAATTCACTCCTGTCGTCCTTCTGTTCCATTTCCGGCATGCGAGTATAAAATGAATCTTGAAGAGGAAAACCTGAATCTGCCACAAATAGATAATAATTGCGGTAAACTGAATCAATCTTAAAGATAGAATCTGATTCAAAAATCAGACCTGTCGTACACAAAAATAGTATCACCATACCTGCTCAATACCCAGACATTGTTACCCGAGACACTCAAATCAATAAAAGTTTGTTTTAATTCAATCTGCTGCCAAACCGCTCCTTTCTTTAACACTCTGTTGCTAAAAGGAGTAAAAAGGAATATATCACGATCTACTACGATACGGTTTGACTTATCCGTAATCGCGATTGACTCCAGGGTATTTCCATAAGTATCAAGAACAATAATCTCCCCACCTCTTAATATATATATCCTGTCCTCATAGTAGTCCATATCAAAAGTCATAATATTTTTCCTGCTGAATCTCCTATTTCTGAAACTATCAAGAAAAATTAGCTCATTGTGAGGTCGTTCCACAATAACAATCTCATCAGAGGGAAGGACAGCAAATGTGCTGACATCACCAGCATAAACTGTATCTAAGGCACCCGTTGAAATTGATGCCCTGATTATACCTCCTGGTCCATGCAAATAGAAAAAAAATGGTGTAACTGCAAAATCGTAAATACGACTGTTCTGCTGATTAATAAAAGGAATATTGGAAATGCTCCCCGAACTATCAATTTTTGTGATATATTTCCCATTCGTTGCTGCACAGTACAAGGAATGTTCAAAAACATGTAATGATGTGTACCTACCAGGCAATTCTATGATTGCGGTTGGTTCAAGAAAGAAGATCACCAGCAGAAAATACACAAACAAAGCATATATAAAATCACAGCCTTGTCAATTGTTATCATACAAAAACTCTTGACATTTAAGCCTTCTTGAATAGAATTGAAAATATAGAACGGGGCCGTAGCCCAGTTGGGAGAGCGCTTGACTGGCAGTCAAGAGGCCACGGGTTCGAATCCCGTCGGCTCCATTTTGTGACGATAAAAATAGAAAGGAGACCAATGAGAAAATATGGATTATTATTGGCAATAACTATTTTGCTCTGCGGTTGTGTTGCAAGTCAACCCGTGCAAAAAACTGAACCAGAACCAACCGAAGATGCAAAAACCAAAGCACTGGAAGAATATTCAATAGGCTATGAATATCTTAAACAAACAAAATATGATGAGGCAATAATGCATTTTAATGAAGCAATCAAGTTATGGCACAAACATTACGCCTCTTATATTGCTTTGGCACAGATTTACCGGGCAAAACGTGAGATCGCAACTTCAGAATCAATTTACATTCAGGCAAAGAAGATTGACCCACGAGATACCCGGGCATATGAAGGTCTTGGTGCCCTCTATACCGATCAAAAAAGGTACACCGAGGCAATCAGCGAATATTTATCTGCCCTGCAGTTTGATTCCACAAATGTTAATATTTTGAATGGTATTGGTTTTGTCTATACCAAAACGAAAGACTATAACAAAGCACTGGAATATTATTTTAAGAGCCTGACTCACGAATCAGAAAATCTTGTCGCAATTAAGGCTATTGCCAACATATATCTGGAAAGTGGCGAACCAAACAAGGCAGTCTCATATCTTGAAGCACTCAGAGATAAAAAACCAGAAGCCATAGATGTAAGAGAATTACTTGCAAAAACCTATTTTGACCTGAAATACTATGAAAAGGCAGCCGCTGAATACAATTTTCTTATTTCAAAGAAGCCCGACTATTTCCTTTACCACCTGCAACTCGGTTCCATCTATGCAAAACAGAAAAAATATCAAAATGCAGAAAAGGAATATCAGGAAGCCAGAAAGCTTGCACCTGACAATCCATTACCAATTCTCTATTTGGCTGATTTGCAGATCAGCCGGAGCAAACTTGTTGAAGCGGAGAATCTTGTGCGCGAGGCTTTAAAAATATCGGCAGACAATAATTACGCATACATTCTGCTGGGAGATATCTATGAACGTAGAGGGTTCCAAAGAAAATCAGTATGGGATAAGAAGAAAACCAAATCTAATATTGGCGAAGCAAAGGCTGCCCTGAATCTGTTAACCCAGGCAGCAAATTATTATAACCAGGCAAAGGATGATAGCCAGTTTGCATCTTATGCGCGCACCGAAATTGAAAGGTGTAATAACTGGATGAAAGAATTAAAAGATGACATCTGGTTCTATGAGGGAGGAAAAAAATAAGAGTTACAAACTTGCCTCTCAGTATAGCGGGTGAGAAAATTTGAGGAGGTGTTTATGTTAAGGCATTCTCGGGGTATCTCAGGGTTTGGCGCAATAATAATAATACTTCTGATACTAATTATAGGGTATGTTGGCTATCAGGTATTTCGCATTCAGTTTAAGTATTCTGCTGCAAAGAACAAGGTTGAGGACATCGTAAAATTAGGACCAATAAGGCAGGATGCGGAAATAATGAACGACCTTATGAATGAGTTCAAGGAAATAAATCTTGTACTTGATCCAGCATACGATACCATCTATATTGACCGCAGCATAATTGATTCTTTCCGCATCTATGTCGCATACAATGATTCCTCAAATATTTTTGGAGTCTATAACTACAGCAGACATCTTGTAATTGATGTAATAATGCCTGTAAGGGCTGGACAATAGAATATGTTGCATGCACCAGTGTTATTGCTAAACCAGAATTTTGAACCGCTGACGGTCTTAAAACTTAGGAGAGCAATAACACTATTATTACTGGGCAAGGTAGATTTGATTGAGAATGACCGTAACCGAAGTCTTCATTCAGTCAATATTGAAATACCTTTTCCGTCTGTGCTACGTCTGAAATACTATGTTCAGATCAAAAGGAAAGAAATTCCGCTTAATAAAAAAAACATTATTAAACGCGATAATAATGAGTGTCAGTACTGTGGTAAGAAGGGTGGACAGATGACCACAGACCACATCATTCCCAAGGCATTGGGTGGCGAAGATTCCTGGGAAAATCTCGTCTGCGCGTGCCTTGAATGTAATAATCGCAAAGGAAACCGGACACTGCAGGCTGCCAATATGAGGCTACGCAAAAAACCCAAAAAACCCAGTTATTTCACTTTTGTTCTCAGAGAAATTGGAACACCAGATGATAGATGGCGGCCCTACCTGTTTCAATCCTGACAATAATCTACATCAGCAGTCTGAGCAATGCCGGAAATATTACTCTTAAGATCCACGGCAATTCTTTTTTTTCAACTGATTTCCTTTTTGCACAAAAAAGACAATGTGAGAAATTAACTGATATTGAAAACTTCATTATGAAGATTCTTGATCTCTATGGAAACGCAGGCTTCCCATTTTGCACTATCCGACCAGAATTAAACTATCCTGATAGTGTAATTTTACACATCACTGAAGGCGAAAGAATAACCGTAAAGGATTATGTTTTTAGAACTGATGGCAAGACCGATATTGCCCCACTGCGCAGGATCTCTCATTTTTCCAGCAACAAATTTTTTGCACTTAATCATGTCAAAAGAACAAAGAAGACAATCCTGAGAACTGGTGCCTTCAGCACAATTAGCGAATCAATCTGGGAGAAAGATGGTGAATATTATGTGCTATTTGAAATTACCGAGAAATCATCAGACAACATAAGTACTGCAGGTTCTTTTTCAGAAAACCAGCGTATGTTTTCTTTTGAACTAACCTCATTAAATCTATTCGGTACGCTCCGTCAATTTCATTTTTCCTACAATACGCATCTTGTAGACCCTGATAAGAAAAATCTTTTTATGATTTCGTTTACTGAACCAATAATTCTGAATCCAGTAACCTTCAATACCACCCTTTCAATCCTCACCTATGATTCAATGCGACTCTCTGAACTTGGAGGTACATTTACTGCTCCAATGAATGAGCATATTTTGATCTCTATTTCAAGCGGTATAGAAATGACAGATTATCATACAGAAACAATCAATATCTCTCAGAAGAATGGCCTTTTTGGTGCGGGTATGGAATCTGAATTCTATTTCGAGAAAGCCAGTATCATGGCACGATTTTTTTTTGACTATCTTATCCGCAAGCATGAAAGGTTTCGCATAAGGTTTGATGGAGCGATTGGTTACGCAAGATTTTTCCTAAAACCACATTGTAACATTGTAATCTCAGATATCTATGAGTATTTTGATTATTATCGTCTTGGTGGAGCCTACAATTTACGCGGCTACATGGAAGACCAGTTCTTGTCAAAAAAATCCTTTTGGGCAAACATAGAGTATAAGCGATTTCCTTTCTATCCACTTTGTGATATTGCCTGGATTGATGGCAGGTATGAATACTCTTATGGCTTGGGCATTGATACCAGAACAGCGTTATTTAATACATCATTGGTCTTTGCATGGCCCAGAAATGCAAAATGGAATGACGGCAAGGTGCATTTAACAATAGAAAAAAGTTTCTAAAGGAGGTAACTTTGATTTTTTTATTGACTCTTCTGTGTAACATAATCCAATTTGACTCACCACTTGTCTTCCCGATTGAATATTTCCAGGTAAGGGGATTAATAAACACAACGGTGATAAAGCCATACGAACTCAATGAAGTAATATCTGGACTGGACACACTTTTACTTATTGAAGAAAAGACCAACAAAATAGATAGACATTACCTTTCAATGTTTGCCCCATTTTTCAGAAAATCACCTAAATTTCATACGAATTTCAATCTTGGTATCGCAAGTAAGAATTTTGAAGATTTTTATGGTAATTTTGACTATCAGATTACCGGGCAAATATCAGAGCAAATTTCATTTGGACAGGGTATTCGGTTCAAGGTTAGTAGCACAATTGAAGATGTTCAACCGCAACCCTGGAAAGATGTAGTACAGGCATACCTTTTTGAAGGTTATTGTAAGATAGCAAATAAGAACACCAGTCTCGTGCTCGGAAGGCGCAATCTACTTTTTGGCTATGATGAAGAACATAGCCTTTTGTTATCCCCTGATAAAGAAGGATACGATGGGTATCTGTTTGCATACAGGGGACGATATTATGAATTTCAATCAAGTTTTTCAGTAATCAATACCGAGAGCATGCGATTTCTATCAATTCACCGATTGGGGCTGGATATAAATTATGTAAAACTTGGTTTTTCTGAAGCCATTCTCTGGGGTGGCAAACTGGAACCGATATATCTTAATTTTCTTGTTCCATATTACCTGAGTCAGTGGGGGTTATACAGGAATGATAATATTATGTGGCAATTTGATGGCATGATCAAAGTATTTAGTTCCATAATTTATGGGCATTTCTTAATTGATGATTACCAGTTCAGTGAACCACCACCGGGTTATACTGAATACCCTCACAAACTTGCTTTGCAGGTCGGCTACAAAAAGATCTTTGGCAATTTTCTATATATCGGCGCAAGATACTCATTTGTTGACAAATGGGTATACACTCATTATCTCCCTGTAAATGTATATCAAAAGGACAGTATTCCTATTGGTTATCCATTGGGCAACGATGTTGACAATCTGACCTTGAGCATGCGGCTTTTGAAGAGTACGAAATTTGTGCCTGGTTTCACCCTGAATTATGTGAGAAAAGGCGAAGGAAGTATATTTCTACCCTATGAAATTGAACGAGGACCAGCATATCCTGATTTTCCCTCGGGTATTGTTGAAAAAACACTGAAAATTTCAGGTCATCTTGACCTCCAGATGAATATACACACCCATCTGGGTATAGAAACAGGAAAGGTATACCAATGGAATAAAGGACATAGTCCGGGAGTTGATAATCAGAAATTTTTCCTTGATTTGAAAATCTGGCTTATCTTCTGAAGCAACATGGTGGAATGAAAGAACAATAATCAGAATAGGGTTAAGAAAAAAAGGGGGCAAAATGTTGAGAACAAATGAAAAGAATTTGATAATGATGTCTGTCCAGGGTAAAATCGCCAATCCCACCGGACCTCGCAGCCATAGCGTTGATGCTGAAGGAAAACCATTCTTATTGCCTGGCACAGGTGGTATTGTCTACAATGTAAAAGTAGGTGACCCGGCTTTTGGCTGGGTGGCAGACCACATTGAACCTTGTGCTTCAACAATACTTGATGAAAAAGAAAGATACGCCGGGCCAAATGCTGGTTATAATTTCTACGCCTGTGTCGGAAATGAGGCAATAATAAAAACCGGTGATGCAAAAGGCAAAAAGGGAGTTGTAACTGGCCATCACGGCGGTGCCGAACATGTTATTGTAGATTTTTCAGATGATGTTCTTGAGAAACTTTCAATTGACGACAGGATTTTGATAAAAGGATATGGCCAGGGACTTGCACTGCTTGATTATCCAGAGATCAAACTTTATAATCTTGACCCGCGACTGCTCCATAAGATGAGAATAACGACCTTTCGTAATGCGATTCAGGTACCGGTCACTGCAATTGTACCCGCTGAACTAATGGGTTCAGGTACTGGCAGTATGATGATGGGTGCTGGTGATTATGATATAATGACAACCGATAGAGCCTATCTCAAAAAACTAAAATTGGACAGGATAAAACTCGGTGATATTGTTGCAATAATGGACCACGACAATCTTTATGGCAGAAGTTTCCATAAGGGTGCCATCACTATTGGAGTTGTGATTCACGGTGATTGTTATTATGCAGGTCACGGACCCGGTGTCAGCACACTCATGACAGCAGCAACTCCGGTTATCAAACCAGTAATCAATCCCGACGCAAATATTGCCAGAATACTCAGGATTGGAAGATTTAGAAAGAAAGGTTCACGGTCTTGAAACTCTGCATCTTACTCTTGACTTTCACTAAAATATATATATAATTAAAGTTTGATTAAATGTTTCTCTTAATAACGGAAGCAAGGAGGCGTTTTTATGGCAAAGGCAAAGTTTGAGAGGACCAAGCCGCATGTGAATATTGGGACGATTGGGCATGTGGATCATGGT
>FWPV01010578.1_pt1 | contig 15034 bp, 14 predicted proteins | sample 2228371 | NCBI WGS metagenome assembly FWPV01 (sample SAMEA103939776, study PRJEB20133) | metagenome
CGTCGAGCCGGGGGCCTTTTTGATCATCTCTTTGAGATACTTGCCCAGGCCGTCGTGGGTCATGCCGCGATACACCTTGACGCCCAAATATGGCACATCGCAGAACTTGATCGTATTGTTCGGCCCCGCCCAGATCGCCTCCGAGAGATCCTTGCCCACCTTTTCAACGTCAATGTCAAAGGCGGCGGTGAATTCGATGTCGCCCACATGGTACCCTCCCAGCCGCGTGTGCATCAGGCCGGGGATGAATTGGTTGTCGGGCGCGTTTTTATAGAATTGCACGCCCTGCACGAGTGAGCTGGCGCAGTTTCCCACGCCGATAATCGCCACTCTAACTTTCTTGTCTGCCATCCGGTTCCCTCCCAAGTATGAAACGAAAATCTCCACTCACGGCCATCCTTTGCGGCGCTCCGTGAAACTCGCAAGATGATACGCCAGATTGCGCGGCGCGTCAAAGCATCGTATAGGGAAACGATCGTCTCTTGCGCTTGACGACATCGCGCCTCTACTCTAGACTATCACCGTCCGAAGGGCCATCCGTTCATGAAACCGGCGCGTCACGAGGAGGTAATATGCCATCGTTCGAGGAGCGTTTCCTGGTCAAGCCCGGCAGCCAAGTTTCACTCAAAGATTATGACCCCGCAAACACGCAAGGGCTAAGCAGAGAAGCCGCACGTGAGGAACTCGCCGGCTTGCAACAGGAGCTTAATACACTGCAGCAACTTCTGTACGCCACCCAGCAATACGGTCTGTTGATCGTTCTGCAAGGCATGGACACGAGCGGAAAGGACGGCACCATCCGGCACGTTATGGGGGCATTCGATCCTCAGGGCTGCCAGGTCACCAGCTTCAAAGTGCCCACGCCGGAGGAGCGCAGCCGCGATTTCTTGTGGCGCATCCACAAGGCGGTGCCGGGGCGGGGCATGGTGGGCATCTTTAACCGGTCGCATTATGAGGATGTGCTCGTGGTGCGCGTGGAGAACTTGGTGCCGAAAAAGGTCTGGAAACAACGCTACCAGATGATCAACGATTTCGAGCGCCTGCTGGTGGACAACGACATCCTCGTGCTCAAGTTTTTCCTGCACATCTCCAGAGACGAGCAGCGCCGTCGTTTGGAGGACCGCCTTCAGGACCCCACCGAACACTGGAAGTTTCGCGTGAGCGATCTGGCGGCGCGCGCCAAATGGGACGAGTACATGGCCGCCTATGAGGATGCTTTTCTTCAATGCAGCACCGGCTATGCGCCTTGGTATATCATTCCCGCCGATAAAAAGTGGTACCGCAACCTGATCATTTCGCGGATCATTGTCGAGAAGCTCAAGAGCCTGAAGCTCGAATGGCCGCCACTAGAGGAAGAAGCCAAGGGCTTGGTGATCGTCTAGCTAGAGCGTGGCATACAGCGCGTCGAGCTGTGGTACGAGGCGCTGCCAGTCATACTGTTGCATCACGAACTGGCGCGCGGCGGCGCCCAACGCGGCGGCGCGCGCTCGATCTTGCACAAGGGCGATGACGGCCTCGGCAAAGGCGTGTGGGGCATCCGCGACGAGCGCATGTTGTCCCGGCGTTAGGTTGATGCCCTCTATCCCCAGCGTCGTGCCCACCAGCGGCAAACCCGCCGCCATGGCCTCCAGCACCTTGAGCCGCGTCCCGCCGCCGATGCGCAAGGGCACGACATACACGTCCGCCCCGCCAAAATAAGGCAGAATGTCGCTAACGTATCCGGTGACCAGGACGCTGGGGTCACGCCTGAGCGGCTCCAAGCGGGCGTGCGGATTCTTGCCCACCACGTACAAGCGCGCCTCCGGGATACGCGCACGCACCAGCGGCCAAACTTCAGCGTGAAACCAGAGCATAGCATCCACATTCGGGCGGAAATCCATCTTGCCGGTGAACACGATCGCGGGATGCGCCAGGGGCAACGCGTCGGGCAGTTCGGGGTGATAGCGCACCACGTCCACGCCATTGGGCACCACGAGGGGATTTAGCCCCGGCACCAGCCGCCTAAGAGCCAGCGCATCGGCCTCGGAGACGGCGACAACCGCATCCGCCCGACGGCAGATGCGATGCTCCAGGCGCTTCAGCCGTCGCCATTGAATGAGCGAGTAGAGCGCGGCAGGCCAGCGCGCGGGGTATCTCAGTTCGGCCTCAAAGGCGCGCTGTTGGAGGACGTACTCGGCGTTGTGATCATCAAAAACGATTTTGGGGGCGCGCGCCCCCAGCCATTCATCTATCAAGAGAGCGTAGGGGGCGAGCTCGATGCCCTCGACCTGCACGATCTCGAAATCCTCGACGCGCAATAGCTCGCGCAATCGCTCGGCAAAGGCCGGCGACCACAGCCGATGCGCCATGTCGGGGTCGCGCGTGGTCAGCAAACAGCGTAGCCGATCCGATACGCTGCGACGCGGCACGGGGACGGTGCACACGGGCCGGCACAAGCCCGCAAGCGGCCCAGGATCACGCGCCGATTCATCCGCAAAGGAGAGCAATCCCACGTCGTGGTGCGTGGCCAGTTGCGCGATGAGGTTAAAGTTGCGCATCGCCGCACCCTGCTCGGGGGGATAGGGCAATTGCGGCGTCAAGAACAAAACCCGCCGTCTGCGGGATGGAGAAGATAAAGTGCCCTCGGGCAAGGGCTGCATTGCGGAGCCGGTCGCCATCTGTCGTCTACCCCGCGCCAAACGGCTAGCGCAAACGGTGATATAGATCCAGCGTCTCGCGCGCCGCCTTATCCCACGAGAAAAACGCAGCACGTTTGAAGCCTTTTTGGATCAGGCACTCGCGCAGTTCAGGCTCGCTGAGCAATCGCCACATGGCAACCGCCAAAGCGTCGTCATCGTTGGGGTTGACCAGCAGCCCGGCATCGCCGACCACCTCCGGCAAAGAGGAGACATTCGAGACCACCACCGGCGTGCCGCAGGCCATCGCCTCCAACGGGGTCAGGCCGAATCCCTCATAAAGCGAAGGGGCGACCAACATGCGGGCCGTGTTGTATAGCCAGAGCAGCTCTTCGGTGGACACGCGCCCCAAAAAGATAACATCCTCGGCGAGATTGAGCGCGGTGCTCAGGCGGAACACCTCGTCATAGAGCCAGCCCTTTTCCCCCGCCAGAAGCAGCTTGACGTCGGGATGGTAATTATCCAAAAGGCGTCGAAAGGCTTTCAGGAGCATGGGCACGTTTTTGCGTGGCTCGATCGTGTTCACGAAAAGGATGAAATCGCTGAAAACGCCGAACCGTTCCCTCACCCGCTGCACCAGGTCGGGCATCTTCAGGGGGCGAAACGAAGGGCTGGCTGCCTCGTAAATCACGGTCACCTTGCTTTCGGGCACGCCCAAAAGGCTCACGATATCTTTTTTGGTGGCTTGGGATACGGCGATGATCGCGTCGGCCGATTTCACGGCCTGGTCAATCTGGCCATAGTAGCGCGCTGCGTCTTTGGTCAAAAAATGCGGATAAAGCATGAAAGCCAGGTCATGAATGGTGATCACCGAGCGAAACTTGCGCTTGAAGGGGGGCACAAAATCGGGGCTGTGCAACACATCCAAGCGTACGGTCGAAAGCTCAAGAGGGAGAAGAAGCTGCTCAAAGCGGTGATGGCTGGGCGTCACGAGCCGTCTCAGGCTAAAGTTAGGGCGATCTAGGATAGGCTCCCTGCTCTTGATGCTTTGCAGGATGACAAATTCATCCTCGTGCTGTGTGTTGCAACGGGCCAATCCCTCGATCAACTGTAATGTATAGCGGCTGATACCGGCTTGACGGTAATGAGCCAATCGGGCATCAATGCCGATACGCATGCCCCTCTCCCGCTGTCGTGATATAAATCGCCAAATCAAACACAAAACACCCCCTCACCTGTCGCACACAGGCGACCGGCCTCGGGGGCAACTGCGCTTCCCGTATCGCTGCGGAGTGATAATACCACTTTTGTCAAGTCACGTCAAAATGCTTGCATTTGCACAAGTTTGGTTTAATTGACACGCAATCTATCTCATTGTATGATCTGGCTGCCCTGCAGGCAAGTCATCTACGTCGCCAAGAGAGGTACCTATGTACGCTAAAATAGATTCGGATGTGGTAGCGCGTTTGAAAGCAATCGTCGGCGATCAATACGTGATCAGCGACACCGAGGCGCTGGAGAAGTACAGCCATGATGAGACGATGGGGCTGAGCGCCTGGCCTGAGGTCGTGGTCAAGGTATCTTCGGCGCAAGAGGTCTCGGAGATCATGAAACTGGCCAACGAGCGGCGCATTCCCGTCACCCCGCGCGCGGGCGGGATGGGCTTGAGCGGCGGCTCGGTGCCCGTTTATGGAGGCATCGTCCTTTCGGTGGAACGCATGAATCGCATCCTGGAGATAGACCACGAGAACCTGATGGTCACAGTGGAGCCGGGCGTCATCACGGGCGAGCTGCATCGCACGGTGGAGGCGCAGGGCCTGTTCTATCCGCCCGACCCGGCCAGCCAAGATTCTTGCTGTCTGGGCGGCAACGTGGCAGAAAACGCAGGCGGGCCGCGCGCCGTCAAATATGGCGTGACAAAGGATTATGTGAACGGCCTCGAAGTCGTGCTCCCCACGGGCGAAATCATCGAGTTGGGGGGCAAGCTCGTCAAGGATGTGACGGGCTATAACCTGCTACAGCTCATGGTCGGGTCCGAAGGGACGCTGGGGATCGTGACCAAGATCATCCTGCGGCTCTTACCGCTGCCCACGGCGCGCGTTGATTTGCTCGTGCCCTATGACGATTTCCAAAAGGCCGCCGACACCGTCTCGGCCATCATCGCCGAGCGTATTGTGCCCACAACCATCGAGTTCATGGAGCGCGACACGGTCAAAGCCTGCGAGCGCTTGATGGGCAAGCCCGTGCCCTTTAGCGACGAGGCGGCAGCCCAGCTCCTCATCCAGATCACCGGCCAGCGCCAGGATGAAGTGGAAGCCGACATGGAGCGCGTGGGCGAACTATGCCTGGAGCACGGCGCGTTGGACGTGTTGGTGGCCTCCGACCAGGCCACGCGCGACCGTCTGTGGGAGGCGCGACGGCTGATCATCGAGGCCCTCAAGCACGAAAGCCCCGTGCATCACATGGAGGACCTGGTCGTGCCCCGCGCCAAGATTCCGGCATTATTAAAGGGCGTACACGAGATCAGCGAGCGGTTGGGTGTGCGTGCGCTCTGTTTTGGGCACGCCGGCGACGGCAACGTGCACGTCAACCTGCTCAAAGATGACCTGCCCGACGACGTCTGGCATGAGCGCGAAAAGGCCGCCCAAAAGGCGCTTTACGAGCTGGCCTATTCGCTAGACGGTACGATCACCGGCGAGCACGGCATCGGGGCCACGCGCAAATACTTTTTGGTTGACGCCCTGGGCGAGGTGCAGGTAGCCCTCATGAAGCGCATCAAGGATGCTTTTGATCCCAACCACATCCTGAACCCCGGCAAGATTTTTCCCTGATAATCTACAGGGGGGCATGCGCCACTCGGCACTCGCCGATAACCCCAACCATGAGGGTACAAGCCTGTGCTACCGCTACATGAAACCTTAACCCGCATCCAGGATCGGCTGACGACCTGGTGGGAACACCGCGAGCAGAAAAACCCTTGCTTGTTGATCACCTTGCCCGATGAGCGCGTCGAGCCTCTGCCCGAGACGGATGATCTGCACCGACATTGGTTCGACGTGGATTATGTGATCGCCCATGCCATGCGCGGCACAGAGCGCACGATCTATCGCGGGGTGGCCGTGCCGTGCCATTTCCCCAACTTGGGGTCGGCGGCCATGGCGGGTGTCGTGGGAGCGCACATGCACTATCGAGACAAGCGCACGATTTGGGCATCCCCCTCGTGCGCGTCTCTAGAGCAAGTACTTGCCATCGAGCTTGACCCGCATAACCTCTTCTACGGTACGCTCCTGGAGATCACGCGCCGCTCGGCGGCTCTCAGCCGCGATCATCATTTCGTCGCGCCCTTTCCGTTGGAGGGGCCGGGGGATGTGTTGGAAGGGATATACGGCGCCGAGAGATTGCTTGTGGCTATGCACGAACAGCCGGAGATGGTCGAGCGTGCCGTGGCGCACTTGGAGCGCATCTGGATTCAAGCGTTCGACGAGGTCTCGCGTCTAATCGAGAGCGCGGGCAACCCCGGCGGCATCGGCTGGGCGGGCATCTGGGCACCCGGCCGCACCTTTCCGCTGCAAGAGGATTTTTCCTACATGATCTCGCCGGCCATGTTCCGCCGCTTTCTCCTGCCCTCGCTGCGCAACATCGTGGACGCCATGCCCTATCCCATGTTCCATCTGGACGGCACCACCAACCATTTGGAGACACTGCTGGAGATCTCCGGCCTGCGCGCCATCCAGTGGGTGCCCGGCCCCGGACGCGAGGCCATCCGTCCCTGGTACGACCTCATCCGCTACATCCTTTCCAGGGGCAAATCGGTCGAAGTCTTTGCCACCTACGACGAGATTGACGACCTGGTCGCCAACGTGGGCGCACGCGGCCTGCTGATCGCCCCGCGCGACCTGACGCCCGAACAGGCCGAACGTCTCCTGGAAAGATATGGCACCGAAGATTAGCCCAAGCCCCCTCTGAGCCCGAATCACAGCCGCGCAAAAGCGATCACGCGGGGGGTTGGGCTTGCCCATCATTTGTGCTATACTTGGCCCTATGGAAAGACTCGGCGGGGAGATGCGCTGCATCCCCGCCTTTTGGGAATAGGAAGGAGAGATATGTTGAGCGAGGAGTTATTGGCGATACTGGCCTGCCCGGCCTGCAAGACCAAAGTGACCCTCGTGGCGGACAAATGGCTCGTTTGCGGCAACCCCGAGTGTCGGCGGAAATATCCGATCAAAGACGATATACCCATCATGTTGATTGAAGAAGGAAACAAGTATGTGGACATACCTCCTGAGGAATTGGCCCGGCGCGCACCATAAAGTGGCGCGTGTTGGGATTGCCCTGGGGCTGATTTTATGCGTGGCTTTGCTCGGGGTGCGCCCGACCGAAGCCGCGTCCAACATCCAGGTGACCTCTCGCAAACACAGCTATACTTTTGCACAGGCCATCAACTTTAGCCTGGAAGCCAAGAGCGATAGCCCCATCACCGAGGTGATCCTGTTTTATCGCGTCAACGATAGCCCCCTGGCGCGGCGTATCTATCCGCGCTTTGTGTCGGGCACGACGGTCAAGTGTGAGCATTCGGAAAAGGTAGAGCCCGGCCAGTTCGCGCCCGGCACGATGGTTCAGAGCTGGTGGTCGTTGCGCACGGCCGACGGCGGCAAGCTGATAACGGATAAACAAACCTTCGAATACACGGATACGAATCAAAACTGGCGCGTGCTCAAGGGCCGGCGAATAGATTTCTATTGGTATGGCCGAGACGAGGCCGCGGCGCAAAAGCTGCTCGACCGCGCGGAAGAGGTTATCGCCCGACTGGAAAAGGAGATCGGCGTATCCGTGGAACGCCGCTTGCGCATCTACTCGTACAACAGCCAAAGCGACATGCGGCGCGCGCTCCAACAACGCAGCGGGGGCTATGACGATCGCGTCATGACGCTGGGCGTATCCGTGGGCAATGAAGGCGTTTTGCTGCTCTTGGGGACGCACCGCGACGTGAACGTGACGATCGCGCACGAGCTAACCCACGCCGTAGTGGATGTTGCGACCGACAACCCCTACACCGATATCCCGCGCTGGCTGAGCGAGGGGCTGGCGATGTATTCCGAGGGCGAGCTGCGCGCGGGCAACAAACAAGCCTTGGAGGCCGCCGTGCGCGCCGACAAGCTGCTCTCCATCCGTTCCATGACCAGCTACTCCGGCCGCGCCAGCGAAGTGGACCTGTACTATGGCCAGGCACACAGCATTATCAGCTTCATGCTCAAGGAGTTCGGCCGCGACAAGATGCAGCAGCTTTTGAGCGTCTTTGCCGAAGGGGCGCGCCAGGAAGAGGCCCTGCAACGCGTATATGGCTTTGGGCTTGACGAGTTGGATAATCGGTGGCGCGCCAGCCTGGGCTTGGGGCCTCGTCGCCGCGCCACCCCCACGCCCAAGACGTCCGACAATCAGAAGGAATCGGACGGACGGCCTCAGCTCGTCTTCTGCGCTCCCGCAATGACCCTGAAGTTGTCTGAGGGGGGCTTTTTCGCCGACGCGCCGTTGGGCCTCGGAGGCTAGGCCTATGCCCGAGCTGCCCGAGGTGGAGACGATCGCACGCGCGCTAAAACCCTTGCTCGTCGGACAGACGATTTCGCGCGTGGAGGTGCGTTGGCCGCGCTCGATCGAGATGCCCAGCGCCGACGAGTTTGAGCGCGCCCTTGTCGGTCGAACGGTGAAGGATGCGTCCCGTCGCGGCAAGTTTGTCGTGTTCAGCATGGCCCCTTGCGGAGCGCTCCTCGTGCACCTGCGCATGACGGGGCAGCTTTTGCTGGATCAACCCGGCCGGCCGGTGGCACCTGACAAACACACACACGTGTTGATTCATTTCGCGTCAGGGGCGACTTTGCGCTTTCGAGATACGCGCAAATTCGGCCGCATGTACTTGGTGGACGATCCGCAACAGGTTGTCGGCAACTTGGGGCCGGAACCGCTCGCGGAGGAACTGACCCCGCAGTGTTTCGCCGAGACCCTGGCGCGACGCCACCGACAGATCAAACCTTTGCTCTTGGATCAGCGCATCCTGGCCGGCGTGGGCAACATTTACGCCGATGAGGCGCTGTGGGAGGCGGGCATCCATCCTTTGCGCCAAGCGCATCAGCTCACGCCGCAGCAAGCCCATCGCCTATGGGCCGCGTTGCGCCACGTCTTGGTCAGCGCCATCGAGCATCGCGGCACGAGCCTGCGAGATTATCGTGATCCCGAAGACCGGCCCGGCGAACACCAATGGTCGCTGGCCATGCGCGGAGCCAAAGGGCAGCCCTGCAGGCGCTGTGGGCATCCCATCGAGCGCATCGTGGTGGGGCAACGCGGCACCTACTATTGCCCTGTTTGCCAGCCCGCCGACCAAGACGGCGCCCAACCCATAACTTTTGTCGAACAGGACCGCGATGTGGCGCATTCTGGTAATTAACCCCGGCTCGATTTCGAGCCGCGTGGCCCTTTTCGTGGATGATACGCCCGTGTACACGGCGCAGATCACCTACGCGCCGGAGGAGTTGGCGCGCTTTGAGCGCATTGTCGACCAATACGCCATGCGACGAGACGACATATTGCGCTCGTTACGGAACGCGCGTATTCCGCTGCGCACCCTCGATGCGGTCGTGGACCGCGGAGGGATGCTGCGTCCCATCCCCAGCGGCACCTATCGGATCAACCAGCATATGCTGGACGAATTGCGTCGCCCTGCCGAGCGCGAGCACGTTTCCAACTTGGGCGCCTTTATCGCCCATGAGATCGCGTCGGTTGCGGGTATCCCGGCTTACGTGGTAGATCCCGTCAGCGTGGATGAGTTCGAGCCGATCGCGCGCATCTCCGGTTGGCCTGATATCGAGCGGCGCAGCATGTCACACGCTTTGAACTTGAAGGCCGTGGCGCGCATGGCGGCCAAGGCGCTGGGGCGTGACTATGCGCAGATCAACCTGGTGGTGGCGCACATGGGCTCGGGCATCTCGGTCAGCGCGCATCGGCGCGGCAAAATGGTGGACGTGAACCAAGCCTTGGACGGCACGGGGCCTTTTTCGCCGGAGCGCGCCGGAGGGTTGCCGATCGGCGACGTGATGCGCATGGCCTATTCAGGGCGTTACACTTATCAAGAGATGTTTCGCCTGCTGACGCGCCGGGCGGGGCTGGTCGCGCATTTGGGCACGAACGACGCGCGCGAGGTGGAGCGGCGCATCGCGGCGGGGGACGCCCATGCCAAGCTCATTTATGAGGCGATGGCCTACCAGATCGCCAAAGAGATCGGGCTGATGGCCACCGTGCTCTACGGGGACGTGCAGGCCATCGCTCTGACGGGTGGCTTGGCGCATTCGCAGATGCTTACGGATTGGATCAGAGCGCGGGTGGCATGGATTGCACCGGTGCTGATCTTCCCCGGCGAGTATGAGATGTTGGCTATGGCGCAGGGAGCCTTGCGCGTCTTGCGCGGCGAAGAAGAAGCCAAGGAGTACTAACCGATGAGCGACAACCCCAAACTCGACGCACTTTTAATGCAACATGCCGAAGCACAGCGGGCCGGCGGCATCGGCTCGCCCGGTCTTTCGGTAGCCGAAACCCAGAGCCTGGCACACGAGGCGGGTTGCACGGTGACCGAAGTGGAGCTCGCTGCCCTCGAAATGCACATCCTGCCCGAGCGCTATCGCCGTAACTTGGGCACGGTGGGTTGGGAGGGGCAGGCGCGCCTCCTGCGCTCCACCGTGGCGATCGTGGGCGCGGGCGGGCTGGGCGGCTGGATCATCGAGGGCCTGGCGCGCATGGGCGTGGGGCATTTGATCATCATAGACGGGGACACGTTTCAAGAGAACAATCTCAATCGCCAACTGGGCTGCACGGAAAGCGTCCTGGGTCGGCCCAAGGCCACATGCTTGGCCGAGCGGGTGGCGCAAGTGAACGGCGCGGTGCGCACGACGGCGCACATCGCCTGGCTCACTGCCGAGAACGCCGCGCAGTTATTGGCGGGCGCACAGGTGATCGTGGACGCGCTGGACACGTTGCCGGCGCGCCTGATGCTCGAGCAGGTGGCAATGGGGTTGGGGCTTCCGCTCGTGCACGGGGCCATCGGCGGATATACGGGCCAGGTGATGACCATTCTCCCCGGCGACCCAGGGCTGCGCGCTTTTTACGGGGAGGGTCCGCTTCCGGAGCGCGGTGTCGAGACCCAGCTGGGCAACCCGGCAGCTACCCCGATGATGATCGCGGCCTGGGAGTTGCAGGAGGTGATCAAACTCCTCACCAACCGGGGCGAGCTATTGCGCAAAAGGGTGCTCATCATGGACGCCGAATTCGGCGAGGTAACGCTGATTCGGCTCCAATAGTATAAAATCGAGTTGTCATTCCGTTTCAAACACAACTTTAAGGGAGCAAGCATGAAGAACAACATGACCTATCGGCATTCCGGCAAGCCCTGGAAATGGCTCACGCGGTGGCTTGTCGTCATTGCGCTGTGCGCCGTGGCCATGGTGGCCTTTGCGGCGTGTACCGAAGAGGCTTCTTTGACGCCTCCACCCGCGACCATCATCCGGGCATCCGAAGGCGGCGCCACACCGGCGGCGACGGCGGTGGGCAAACCGGCGCAACCCCAACAGCCCGCCGTGGCTCAACCGACCGGAAGCTATCCGCGACCCACGCAGCCTCCCGCGCCGACGGTCTCGTATCCCGCCGACAAGTACCCCAAGAAGTAGCCCAACCGTCGCGAACCATCGCTCCGAGATCGGCCTACATAACGAGGAGGGATCATATGCGCGCAGTCCTGTTTCCCGGCGATCGCAAAGTGGTGCATTGTGAATTTGCCGACCCCAAGCCCGGCCCGGGCCAGGTTGTGGTGCGCATGAAGGCTTCAGGCCTGTGCGGCAGCGAGCTGCACGGCATCTACCAGCGCAGCCGAGAATCCAAACGCGGCACGCTCCTGGAGGGGATCATCCCCGGCCATGAGCCGGCGGGCGTGGTGGAGGAGATCGGCCCCGGCGTCACGGCCGTCAAGCCGGGCGACCGGGTGATGATCTATCACATACGAGGGTGCGGGAACTGCAAGTATTGCCGCGCGGGCTGGATGCTGCATTGTCCCGTCGCCAAACGGAGCTACGGATGGGACGCGCACGGCGGGCATGCCGATTTCATCCTGGTGGATGAGCGGAATTGCGTGATTATGCCTCCGGCGTTGAGCTTCATTGATGGGGCGCACTGCGCCTGCGGCGGCGGGACGGCCTACCAAGCCCTGCTGCGATTGGGCATCTCCGGCCGAGATCGCATGGCGATGTTCGGCATGGGGCCGGTGGGGCTAGGGGGCTTGATCCTCGCCAAGGCCATGGGCGCGACGGTGTACGCCGTGGAGGTGACGCCCGAACGCCTCGAACTGGCCAAAAAGCTCGGCGCGGACGCGGCCATCAACCCCACCACCGAGGACGCCGTGAAAGCCATTCGCGAGCTGACCGATGGCGAGGGCGCCGAGGCGGCCGTGGATTGGTCGGCCAGCCCCGTGGCGCGCAACCAGGCCCTCGACTGCGTCCGCATCTGGGGACGCGTGGCCTATGTGGGCGAAGGAAACGCCACCACCATCAACCCCAGTCCGCAAATGTTACACAAGCAACTCTCCGTCATCGGATCGTGGGTATGCGGGCTGTGGCAACTGGAGGAGCTGGGCCGTTGGATGGCGCGCAAAGGGCTTTCCTTCGAGCCGATGGTCACGCATCGTTTTCCACTGGACGAGATAGACCACGCCATCGGCTTGTTCGACACGGGCAAGACGGGCAAGGTCGTCATCGTTTGGCCCTGAGAACCGAGGCTGCAATCGAAATCGGACAAAATTGATCGTAGGGGCGTCCGACACGCCCCTACGATCAGGCAATACAAGCGGCCTTGGCCGAAGCGTCTCGTACTACCAGTATTTGGCGACTGCCTCGTCAATGATCTTTTTGTTGGCCTCCGCCTCCTCCCAGGGCACCTCGAAGGTGTAGGCGCCATCGGGGAAGAATTTCTTCATGGCCGCGAAGGTCTTGGGCCAATCAATGTGGACTCCGCCCGAGACCAGGGACGAGGAGTGCATGGCCTGCACGAGGCGCGGGCCGCACTGCTCGATCTCCTGCTCCAACGGCAGGCCGCCGCGCGGCCAGGCGTTATGCAGATACACGCCAAAGTACGGGCTGCCCACTTCGTCCACCATGCGTAGCAGGCTATCCATGCCGCCAAAACCGGTCGTGCCGGCCCAGATGTTGGCCTCGTAGCCAAAGCGCACCCCTTGCTCCTTGCCGGCTGCGGCCACGTCGCGCAGCAACGCCTTGCACTCTTCCCAGGTGCCTTTGCTCGTGGCAAAGTGCACGAGGATGGTCTGCGCGCCCAGCTCCTTGGCCAGCTTGGCATCCTCGGCCAGCAGCTCGACGCCGCGCCCCCAGCCCTTGTAGGTCGGGAAAAAGACGGCATAAGCCCAAGCCCAGTCCGCCGAGAGCGAGTAGATGGGCATCTTGTATTGCGCGCTCAGCGCCTTGATGCCTTGGCGGATTTCGGGGCTCAAATGGGTGGAAAAGTTATTGCGGTCCGCGCGCGTGCACAGTTCCAATCCGTCAAAGCCCAATTGCGAGCCGCGCTCAAAGGCCCACTTGAGCGGGTGAACGTCGCTGCCGCGCACCGGCTGCATGGTCGCACGAATCGAGATTTTCATGCCTGTGTCTCCTCTCAGAGAGATAGAATAGAATCACTGGCCGACCCGCAAGACAGGCCGGCACAGCAGTAGATCCCAACATCATCAAATATAGAGTAGGTGCCCTGACGGGCGCACAACGAACGAACATCCCCGCTTGTCGTGTGGCCGTCAGGCTATCATCATTCAGGCCCTTGGGTCAACTCGCGCAGGGTGAAGGTGGTCGTCAGCGTTTGTGTGCAGCCGGTCTGGGCGGCTTTGTAGCCCAATTCGATGATCTCGATGACATGGCGTGCGTGTTCGGCGCTGACGGCCGGCGTTTTGTTATTCAGGATGCAATCCACGAGATGCATGGTATCCGAGAAGACGTGCGCCTCGCCCAGCTTGGCGTGCTCCTCGGTTACAAAGGGCATCCAGTTCTCGACGGTCTCGGTGCGCGCCATGCCCTGAGGCTCGCGTCGCCAGACCTCGATCCCGCCGCGCGCGCGGTGGATGGCGCCCGCGCTGCCCGAGATATACACCGCCGCGAACGGCCGCGCCGGCCCACTGAAGCTGTTGGTGCCAAAGACGAGACAATATACATCGTCGCCGAAATCCAGCACAAGATGCGTATTGTCGTCCATCTCCACCTTGATCGTCTCGCCCTTGAACGTGCGCTCCTTGAGGCCGATGCCGGACATGCCCGTCACGCGCTTGACCGGCCCAAGGATGCCGGTGATGGTGTGCAGCGAATAAACGGCCATGTCGTACATCGGGCCGCCGCCCGGGCGCTTGTAGTACCAGGCAGGGTTGACGTTGGAGAGGATATCATCGCCCTTGCGGAACGTCTCGTACTCGTGGCCGCCGCCGGAGGTGCCCGTCTCTGCCCAATAGACGCGCCCGATCTCGCCCGATTGGATGATCTCCTTGATGCGCTTGGTGGAGCGATAATGGCCTGCGTTGGGCGAGGCCACCAGCTTGACGCCCGCCTTCTCGGCCGCCGCGATGACCTCATCCGCCTCGGCTTTGGTGGTGGTCATGGTCTTGTGGAGATGCACGTGCTTGCCCGCGGCGATGGCCTTCATGGCCTGCTCATAGTGTAGGCCGATGGGAGTGCAAATGGTCACGGCGTCCACCGTTGGATCGGCCAACACATCGTCGTAATTCTCATAGTAGTGCGGCACATTGTACTTTTCCGCCGCCGCTTTGGCGCGCCCCGGCACATTGTCGCAAACGGCGGCAACATAAGCCAGTTGCACGTCGGGCAAGATAAAGTGATTGAGCGCCCCGCGGATGCCGATGGATCCCACGCCCACGACGGCGAGTCCGACCTTGTCTTTCATGCAGGTTCCTCCGCATAGCAAAGATAAAATAAAGAAAAGGTGGAAGGTGGCGCTTGTCCGATCCTTCCACCTTTATCCCTATCTCTAGCCTTTGACGCCCGTGATCACGATACCCTGGATAAAGTAGCGCTGAGCGATAAAGAACACGATCAACGTGGGGATGAGCGAGAGGATGCTCATCGCCATCGTTTCGGGCATCTTGGACGACTGCTGGGATTGGAACAGGCGCAAGCCGATAGAGACGGTAAACTTTTTGGTCTCATTGATGTAGATGAGCGGCCCAAGGAAGTTGTTCCAATTCCATGAAAAGGCTTGAATGGCGACCACGCCCAACGCCGCCCGCGTCATGGGCATGATGATCTGCGAGTAGATGCGGAACCATCCCGCGCCGTCAATGCGCGCCGCGTCGTCCATCTCAGGGAGATCGGAAGAGCGTC
>FWPV01010582.1_pt1 | contig 15033 bp, 8 predicted proteins | sample 2228371 | NCBI WGS metagenome assembly FWPV01 (sample SAMEA103939776, study PRJEB20133) | metagenome
GAACAAGCTAGACAGCATGTTTTACTCAAAAATAGCATCGAGCCTACTCTTATGTATATGCTCCGCATATAAAATTAAATCATCTTGTATTGGATATAGAGAACAAGCTAGACAGCATGTTTTACTCAAAAATAGCATCGAGCCTACTTCGGGTTGTGGAAATAAACGTCCCATCCCATATACTTATAAAGAGCTTCATATAAGGCATCAGCACAGGATGATTTATTTACTGCCACGTGATGCTCAAAACCATTTTCACAGATGAAGCACAGAAGGTCCTGCATTTCATCAATTTTTACGACTCCTCTACCGCCAAAGGTGTCAAGTGGATCATCAGTAAATTCACCTTCACCAACATAAGCCATAACTCCGCCTTCCTGATCATTGGTTGAAACGCGTGCATAGGTCATTGGACCGGGTGATACACGCCCGACACATGCTCCATAAGCATTTTCTGCACCGACCGTGCCTGCGATTATATCTTGATAAACCATCTGCGGACTCTCAAGCATACTCTTTGGCCAATTACTGCAATGAAAAACAACTGCTTTATTCGGATCATTTCCGTAATTATTGTTCCAATCGACCAAAGCACTTGGTATTCCTGAAGCAAGCTGAAGTGCATACATTCCTACAACACCACAAACATCAACCTCACATCCACTTGGAATAAGATTTTCACTCATCATACTCATTACAGCACATGGGACAACTCCATAATATTCTTCCATAGATGTCCAGCATTGAACTGCACTGGCAACAAGATGATTCTCCTTCATCCAATTATCAATTACAATAGCTAGTTTTGCCATTCTGGCTAATGCTTGTTCTGGAACGCATTCGGTATTTACATAACTTTTGATTAGATTAAACCTGTCTTTAAATGTAGGGTCGCTATCCTTTATCTTTTCCGTTCGTCCAAATATCTCTGAAAGGTCTATAGTTTCAATCGTTATGCCGTATGCTTGAAGTAACTTTTCACTAAACCTCACAGTATTGAATGCAGCAGGTCTGGCTCCTATTGCACCTATTCTTGCTTTCTTCAATCCATCAACAACTCTACATACAGCCGCAAACCATTTCAGATCGTTGCGAAAGTCAATTGAGCCTGGAGAAACTGTATGAAGATTGGTAAGAGAGTATTTGATCCCATATTGTTTAAGGTTGTTACAAACAGACATTTTACCGCAAAAGCTATCTCTACGGTTAGCAAGATCCATGGATTTTGCATCATCAGGATAAGCCTGGACAAGAACAGGGACATCCAATCCTGACATTTTAATGCTATTAGCAACTCCGCGTTCATCTCCGAAATTTGGTAAGCTTACTAAAATTCCTTGTATCTTGTCTCTATTCTTTTTGAATAGTTCCGCACATTTTATAGCATCCTCAAGAGTTTCTACAGTGCCGAACTTAGTTTCATCTGTAGAAAGCGCAATAGCAGAAATACCTTCTTCAGATAATAATTCAAGAATTTCTTTTCTCCCTTCATCTGCCAAATGGTCTGGAAAGAAACCTCTGTTACCAATTATTACTCCTAGCGTAACATTTTTTTGCATATCTTAAGCTCCTTCTTGTTTGTTTTCTGTTTATGTTGTCAAAAAAGTATATTAAGCAGAACATATTAACTAATAGGCTGTGTAATCTAATATAAACATGTATGGTGGGTCAGTCTTACTTTCTATTTTTATCTTTCGCCCAATTCTGCCCTAACATTTATAGCATTTATCAAATTGTCTCTAGAGATGATACCTACCAATTGGTCATTTTCAACAACTGGAAATTGATTCACCTGATCAGCGTTCATCCATAACATAACATTGAAAAGATCATCTTCCGGACTTACTGTCTTCATGTTTTCAAGGGGAATCATTGCTTCCTCAATTGTAGTTGTTTCCCATCGGTCTTTAGGTATTCCTTTTATATCTTGTAAGGTAACAATACCTATTACAACATCATTATCAATTACAGGAAAGCATTGCTGAACCGTATATAAAACATAAATATCTACCATTTCCCTTATGGTCAGACCTTTCTGCAATTTAATGCAGTTACTTATCATAACATTTTTCACTTTTAAGCCTCGAAGGATCTCTCTAAATTCTAATTGGCGATAGCTCGATGAAGCAGCGTTTTCAAGGAACCATCCTATAAATGCAATCCATATTCCACCAACCCAGTCATTTGTAAAAACTCGCCATATTCCCCATAATATAAACAGGTAAGCTATTAATCTGCCAACTCCTGAAGCAATTCTAGTAGCTTTTCTTAAACTTCCAGTTATCTTCCATACAACAGCTCTTAGAATTCGTCCTCCATCCAATGGGAATCCTGGTATTAAGTTAAATAGACCTACAGAAATATTGATCCCTGAAAGCCATCCAAACATCGCTATAATTGGAGTTCTTGCTCGCCCCGCTGATATATATACTAACCCAAAGATTGCACCTATCAATAGGCTTGTAATCGGACCCGCAATTGCCATCAGGAATTCACTTCCAGGCTTCCTAGGCTCATCTGATATTTGTGCGACACCACCAAATATGAAAAGCGTAATACTATTTACAGGAACACCACGAACTTTTGATACCAAACTATGAGCTAATTCATGAGCTAAAACAGATATAAAAAATATGATAGCAGTAACAATGCCCATTATCCAATATAAAGTCGGAGACCATTCTGCATACATTCTCGGGAAATAATGCATGCCCAATGACCAGGCAACCATCGCAAAGATCAAGAACCAGGTATAATCTATTCTTATACTTATACCAAAAATTTTACCTATCTGGAAAGAATTCCTCATAATTTCCTCCTCAGGAGGATGTAATTTTTATAATATTTTGCTTTTTCATAATATATCACATTAAAAGCTTTCGATCAAGCCTGTGAATATAGGTTATACAATTCCCTAACTCACTTTGAAAAAGGTAAAATCAGGAAAGTCTCCCTTTTCCAAAGGGAGATTTATATATAGGTTAACATCAGTTCAATACAATTTGCAATTTAGTAACATTTAAGTTTAAAGGTTGTTTAATTCGTTTGTAGTAGCTCAATTCATTGAGCGTATAATGTAAGATTTGTGATTAGTCTTCTCTCCATATTTCGTTTTTTACTTGTAATAATGTTTCATAAAATTCTAGTTTGCCAGTTTAGGTCTACATCTGCCATACCGTTCATTATTTCTTTTCCCAGAGATATGTTTACAGAAATATCATAATACCCCGGTCGTTCCTGGCTGACTGATACTATAACTTTTATTGATTCAATTATTGTAGAGCCATCTATTGATAGGAAATTGATCAGGGCGTTTGTTAAGCTTTCTTCTATTCCGACCTCCGTATTACCTGGAACAATTTTATCTTGTATTATTGTAATATAGTTAGCTATCCTTGCTACTAATATTTGGTATGGAAGAGTTGTTCTTAAAATACTCTTTTCAGTAATACTTTTTTCTGAATATTTTTCAGGTATATGAACCATTGGAGCAGAAAGAAGGACAGCAAAATCAGAATTAGGTCTGCAAGTTAATGCAGAAATTCCATTATCTGCAAGGTCAGAATGCATCTGAATCGATAAATGTGTCTCCAGCGGTATATATATTTCCTCTTTTGCTTTCGTTATATATGGATGTATGGGTAGGTCAGGAATTACACCATTTCGCATTCCTATAATCTCTGTTGCCCATCCTATTCTTGCAAAGCTTGATGTTAGCAAGCTACTAACTCCCCATACAGCATTCCCCCAGAGATATGCTGGTTCAGTTTCAATAAAATTAAACCTTTTTGTGCGGTTATCATTTCCATAAGGAAGTCGTAATAAAAATCGGTTAAATACAACCATGATCCATCTTGAGGATTCAGACTCCCGAAATCCGTTCCATTTAACATATTCGCTTCTCTTTAATATTTCCCCTAAATATGGAAGCCTATTTAATTCATCTGCAGAATCAATCCCGAAAAATTCTGAACAAATTGATGTAATTACTGGAACCTGTGCCATTTCTGCATACGAGGATAAATTCATTAATATCTCTATATCTTTTGCTGTTCTATCAAATTCATAGTCAGCTATTACCGCAGAAATAGGAGATTCTAAAGTGCTTTCATACATTGGAAGATATATATTTTCATGGAATGCTGAAACAAGATCGGATTTCGGAACACTCATTATTTCTATCTGTATATCTTCGCGAAAATCTGTTCTATCTATTAGAAATTTTAGACCACGCCAAACAGATTCTAATCGCCTGATTTCTTTGTGATGCAATATTTCATTTACCTGCTTATTTAAAAGTTTGTCTATGTCTGATATTATAGGAGAAACCAAACTGAAATCGATATCTTCATAAATATCTTTTGAAGAAGTAAACAAAGATATTACACGATCCATGATCTTATCAGCAGAAGTTATTGATGATTCCGGAACCTCAACCATTTCAAATAGCTTATCATAAGCATCTTTTTCTGTTTGAGTTTGTTTTTGTTTTGGTTGCGGAGTAAAAAGAATCGATCTTACCCTTTCATTTATTTCTGAACCGATTGCAGACCTATCCAGGCGTGCCTGAAATTCTTCCTTTGATATCCTTCTTTCCTTCAAGTGATACAATAATTCTCTGGTTTCAAGTAATTCGCTTAATTCTACTACATTTTCAGCTATTGATTCGGGACGAAAAGAATTAATATCCCTTAATGGTATAGTGATAATAAGGTTTTCTGGTTGTTCGCTGAGATAGTTATGAACACTGACCGTTACTTGTTCCGCTAGCTCCGACATTACCCCTTTGAATTTATCTTTATCAATACTGTATCTCTTTGAAATTTGGGAGATGCCCTCTTGAATATCTCTTGGTGAAAACTCTGAAAATACAAAAAGTTTTAACGGAAATTTTTGAACTTCGTCATTAGTTCTAAAACCAGTTATTTTTATACGTGCTTTATCCATCGTTTCATCATCCATAATATCACTTCCTTCCGTGGACTGTAAATTCAATCCACTCATTAAACTTCTGCCTGTAATTGGAAGCTAAACTCAACATCTTTGGATTCTATCTTAAGCTCCGGCTGAACATGGATACTGATTGTATATATATTGGGTTTATCAGCATTAGATGTTACATCTACATTTACCGTCTTATCAGGGCTTTCTCCTCCGTAAGGCTCTATAAGCTTATAAATATTATTCTTAACGAAACTTATGATCTCATCTGGTTTGCTACCCTTAGGTATTCTCTGATGAATCCTATAATAACGATGAAAAATATGCCCTATGTAAAGGTGATAAGATAGTGTTGAATGTAAAGTAACCCCTCCTGAACGATAGGCATTTACAGACAAAGGGAAGTATGCAATATTACTATTCGGATGGCAATTGAGTGGATTAACACCTGCGTTAATGAAACTCCATACTTTATCATCGGTCAAGGGAACCTCAACAGGTATGCTAACCTTCTCGTTTATAGAGGTAGGATACTCTTTTACTGCAAGCCCTTCATATTCTCCACCAAGCCCTAAGCCAGATATAGACAGACATGAACCATTATTTATAAAACTTCTAGCAAGCACACATCCTGCCAACCATATAGGATTGCCCCATAAGTATCTCTCAGGATGAGAGGAATCTGCTTTTTCTTTATAATTAAAAGTTTTGGTCTGATTATTATCACTTCCATATAATGCACGAAGTAAAAATCGATTCATAGTAAATGAAGCCCATCTTGATGAATCGCTGTTCATGAAATTTTTCCATGCGGAGTGGGCAGGACTCGTAAGCTGATTGGTCAAATTGGGTAGAGCTAATAGATGCACTATATTACGCATACCAAAAAATTCCGGTTTTAATGCCGAAATAAATACAACCTGTAAAAAGCTTGCCTTTTCTGCCATATTCTGAATAATATTTATATCACCAGCGGAATTTGAAAATTCAAAGTTGCATAATATTAATGATAATGGCACTTCGCATTCATCGTAGTATTCTTTTTGAAATACATTCTGTTCGAATTGCTCAAGAATTTCACTTTGTTTTACATTGAGAATTTCGAATCTGACTTTATCATCAAATTTAATCAGAGTTTCTAATCCGCGCCATGCTGATTCTATCTGCTGAAAGATCGGATTATGTAAGATTTCATCAAATTGTTCACTGAGAGCCATATCAAGTTTGCTAATAGCTTTGTTTGCGGAATCTGCATCGGTTAAACCTGTGCTTATATCTTTTATTATCGAACCTTCTTCAGATAATTTCTCTAAGCATGCTTTTGTTTCAGGAAATGAATATTGGTTTTCTAATAAATCAACGAGGGCTTTTCTTGCGGAAATGGCTTTTTTTATTGGCTCAACTTGATTTGAAATATTGTCCGGATGAAAATCATCTACACTTTTGAAAGTAATATCAATATTTAATTCCTTTCTTCCTGAAACTAATTTGTTAATGATCTTAGCTGAGAATTTTGGGCTTATACTTGAAATGATCTCACAAAAGTTTTCTTTATTTATAGATGTGCACAGTATATTTCTTGCTCCCGAGCCAGAGAAATCACCTATAACAAGGATTTTCATAGGCATAAAATCGTTTTCAGTTTGATTGCTCATTTTTCATACTCCTTGTTTATGTAATACCATTTAAAAAATTATTTATGCAATTCCCTAACTCCCTTTGAAAAAGACAAAATCAGGAAAGTCTCCCTTTTCCAAAGGGAGATTTAGAGGGATTTTATAATAAATGATAATTATAAAATTATTTTTTTTAAAATGGTATAAGAATTTGTATTACATTAAAACAGAGTCTAGCATAACACAATATTTTTTGCAATACCAAGTTTCCAGACGACCCCAAACATAAAGTATATAGGATACGAACTTATCGAATGACCCGAATAAATCTCTACCACCATCCACTTTGTTTGCAGGGCATTATAGGAAACAAAATCTCTATCAATGTCCTTAGATGTTCATTAAAAGCAGGATATGTGGTCAATTCATGCTGTCTATAAAGTTCCCATATATCACCGTTGCCCGATAGTATCCCCGTTATTATTCTGTCATCAGCACTCATAATAATATCTGCCTTTTCTGAAAAGTTATTATCTATACCTATCACTCCATCTTTATTAAATATTATCATAGACTTTAGACGGGAACCGCTTATTCCAAAAGTGCCATACCATCCTGCATGAATACTTTTTTGTATTCTAAGCGTTAAGAGAGAAGATATTTCCTGTAAAAATTTGGTCAAATCTATAATTTTGAACATTCCTACCCAACCATGCCTTAGAGTGGATGGCTCAATTTCATAGCCCATTTCTATCAATGTATCTCTATCAATGATGGATGGATAATTCCATGTAACTTTTTCTTTCCCTTCTAAAAGGGCAAATTCATGAATGCCAGAAAGTATCGCCCTTAATGCCTTTTTCTGATCACTAAATCCTTTATCTATATATAACATATTAATATCAGCAATTGGCTCAAAAGGATCAATATTTATATCAGCATAACCAATTATTCCATCCTTACTCTCTAATACCTTTATTTTAGAATCAAAATTAGCTCTTGGTGACCAGTAATTTGGACCTATTGTATTTTCTAAGTATTGCTCCCTTAGTCGCATTATTTCAACTTTATCACTATCATTATATTCTCTAAATTTAATATCGCCTTTATCATTTATCATTTTTTCACGATTTAATCTCTTTCCATATCTCCATTGTAATCTACGATCAAAATATCCATTCCTGCAATATAATCTATGGGCTACCAGTCTTGTTCCTGTGCTAACGATGGAACATGTATGACCCATTTCCTCCATTAGATCGCAAGCCATTTTTAAGCTTATTCCACCTATTCCCATCGCCCGATATTTTGGCTCTCTGATACCAAAGCTACGTATACTTGCACAACTAGCGGATATATTGTTACCCAGATGAAATTGAATGTTCGTTCCAACGTCAACATGTGCAGTTTCATCTCCTCTATATAGAGGGCTTAAACGAAATCCTTCTTCCTTATGATCAATATTTATCTTTATAGGATTTCTTCCAGAACCATCTTTCAACTTAAATATTGAATATTCTTCTGCTCTTTTATCTCCGATCCTGCTTAGTGCATAGCCAGCTGTTAGTTTGAAAAGCTCATCCTGGTTGGCAGAAAGTTTTACTAAAGGTTCGATACCTCGTTTATCTCCATTAAATGTAAGCTCAAGAGCCGATCTAGCTTGAACTGATATATCATTAGCACCTAGCAAAGATACTAACTCTTCAATACCGCGATTATTTCCAGATGCTGAAAGTTCTATCGCAGAAAGACAACGAAGTTTTTCATCATCGCTATCAAGCAATGATATTAATTGCTCATGGCTGAGCATTTGGTTATGTATAAAGGATGTATAAGGTCGTTCATAAGAAATATTTGGGATAGGCTTCCCCTTCGAGTCTGTAACTCTAAAATAGAATCCCCAGCTATTGGTAGCGTTATTGCAAACCTTTAACATGACTGCATTTCTACCTTTAACAAGTGAAACTGGAATAATATCCTGATCTGGAAATGCTTGCCTTTTAACATTAGAGGCATGCTTTAATTCATCCCTGATCCATAATTTTACTCCATCAGCTGTTCCGATCCTTATCTGAACATCCATGTCATAATCTGCATTTATATAGGTAAGCACATAAGCGATAGATTCTGTGCGTAAATTGTTCCAGTTAAACTCTATGCCTGTCCGTTCAAAACTGTCAAAATGAGTATATCCTAGATTAAAGTATATATCCCATCTACGATCATCCCATTTATCTTCACCGATCCTGCCCCATCTGACGATCCTGTCCTTACCAGCGTAAAAAGCTGTTACATCGAAAGAAAGCTCCGGAGGATATTCTTTATCAAATCCATTATTTTCAGAGTTATCAAATGGGCTTATTATTATCCAATCATCCATAATAGCAAACCCTGCTCTCCGAAACTGTGGAACTGCATCTTTTCCAATTCTTCTCAATATCTCAATAGCACGCAAAAAGACTGCATCTGCTTCTAATAATTCACCTATTAACTCAACTGCTCTCTGACCATCGCATTCTGCCAGTGCTTCAAGAACTAAGGGTGCAAAGTTTTTATCATCAGGTGAAACAAAAGAGCTTAATTTATCAATATCTTTATTATTTACCGCATTTATGAAATTGCTAAAATTGTTAATAGAGTCGTGAATTGGGATATAATCCATTATTCTAATTTCCAGTTCATTTGCTGAATATTTCCAGGACGATCTGGATGTAGTAGTGACAAATTTGTAATTCCTGTCTTCGATAACAATTCCCTTTGAAGGACGAGTATATTTTGCTGGTTTGCTTTGCCAGATAAACATATCTTTATACGATAAGTCTTTACCATTTCTTATAATTATCTCACCCATCATGTCTGCGGATTCTTGATCTCTGCCTGTTATCGATGTGCTTCCATAGGTTATGATCTCATTTGTGCCATCCTTATCGATATCAATTATTTGAATATCCCATACCCATGAATGTCTGAAGGTTCTCCATGTAAATGTATCTTTTTTCTTAAATTCATTATCCAGAACTATTATTTGGCTTTCCCATACATGACCTTTTTCTGTGAATCTATTCCCTGCTAGTAGGATTTCACATTCTCCACCATTATCAATATCTCCAATTGCTATGCCAGTTATATGTATATATTCATCTGAAAAACTTTTGTAAATTTCTTTTATCTTTAGATCACAATCAAGTATCCTTAAATCTGATTTTTTCTCACCTTTATGATTGTAACTTACAAGTATTACCAATTCCTTTTTACCATCATTATCTATATCATATATAGCAATATGATGACCCAATCTGACTAAATTGCCGTATAACGGAGACCATCTTGTGATACTCCGGAGGTTCATTTTTGCATCGTATATCCTTAACTGGGCATATCCTGATCCTGATTCATGACCTTCAACAATTGAGAAAGCTAATATTTCAATATCTCCATCTGCATTTATATCTCCTGCGTATATATTCTGTGTTGTGCTAAATAATCCCTGTGGGGTGTTCCATGATGTTTGTGAGAGCAATCCCAGATTATCTTTATAGTTTTCATTATATTTGTATACTCTAATTACGGGTTTTGAATCTTTTATTCTACCTGCGATAATAATTTCTATTATGCCATCATCGTTTATGTCACTGATAGTAGAATCCATTACATTTCCACTCCAGCATTCATAGGCGATCAAATTGAGTTCCATATCATATATCAAAATTTCTGCTAAATCTTCATCCCGTGATGAATTATTCCTGATTAAAATGATCTCCTGTTTACCATCACAATTAATATCTGCATAAGAGAGTTTTTCACAGTTTACAGTATCAAACCTGGATTGATAAACTAAAGACTTTTTCAAATGAAAAGACACATTATGGAACTTTGACATTTATCGATCTCCTCGTTTAAGATGATTTGATGATTCGATGGATGGGCAATTTAGAAAGCTTTATAATATATATAACTCATATCAGATTCAGTGCATTGGCGCGGGTTTAAAAGATGACAATGATCCTCCATCGCCATCTTTGCCATTATAGGTATTGTTTCTTCTTTTACTCCAACATCCCTTAATCTGATAGGCAAACCTATATCTGTCACTAGTTGTTGTATAGCATTTATAGCCAATTTTGCTGATTCAGCGGGAGTTTTACCGTGTATATCTATCCCCATTGCTATTGCAATATCAGCATATTCCTCGTATGCATGATCAAGATTAAATTCCATTGCATAAGGTAGAATAATGGCATTTGCAACACCGTGTGGAACATTTCCCACAGTAGAAAGCTGGTGTGATAATGAATGCGCTACTCCAAGCCCCTTTCTAAACGCTAAAGCTCCCATCGTTCCCGCTATCGACATATATGCTCGCGCTTGTATATTAGATCCATCAGCAACTGCAATTCTTAGATACTTTGTTATAAGTTTTACCCCATAAATAGCAAATGCACCTGCAAAAGGATTAAAGAGTTTTCCAGCATAGCCTTCCACACAATGGCTTAGAGCATCCATTCCTGTTGATGCTGTGAGATATGGCGGCATGCCTGAAGTAAGTTGTGGATCTATGATAGCTAAAGATGGTGGACCAGGTCTTACTATTCTTTTACGATTTGTATTGGTATCAGTAATAAGTGTGCCAGTTGATACTTCAGAACCAGTCCCGGAAGTTGTTGGAATAGCAATGAGTATTGGCATTTCTTTAGGAAAATCTACTACATTGAAATAATCGCTAATATGACCTCTATTCACTGTTAAAACTCTTATAGCTTTAGCCGCATCTATTGGACTACCTCCACCAACTGCAATAAGTCCATCACACTTATTCTCTTTATATATTCTTATCCCTTCCATGACATCTATATCAGTCGGGTTAGGATGAACATCGCTAAATATTGAATATTTAATGCCTGATGAGTCTAATATTTCTATTATTTTTTCTATAATTCCTGCCCGTATTATACCGTTATCAGTCACAATCAAGGGCATGGTTATATTATAGCTTTTTATGGCATCAGCCAGTATTTTTATAATACCCACACCAAACTTTATTGCCACTCCAAATATTTGCGTTGATAATATTTCATCAAAATTATTCATAATGCCACCATTAATATTTTAATTTCTGGTATCTGGAATTTGTATATCCAAAAATACGTTTATATCTTTCTATATCTTCCTTATCACCCATTGCCTTAGCTAAATTATCCGTAAGCTTTACTGCTGGTTTTCCATTAGCAGAAGATACTTTAATAACTATTGGCAATGCCTTAAATCCCAAGTCATTTGTTAAGTTAGTTCCCCACCCAAAGGATACCTTGATGCGATCTTTGAAATGTTTTGATATTTTTAATATTGTTTGAGCGTTAAGACCATCACTGAATATAAGAATTTTTTCTCTTGGGTCTATCCCTTTTTCTTCATAAAATTTTATAGCCCTTTCACCAAATTCAATTGGGTCTCCAGAATCATGTCTTAAGCCTTTCCAGTTTTTTGCTTGTTCATAAGTCATATCGCGGAAGAAAAAATCAGTTCCAAAAGTATCAGTAAGTGCTATAGATAGACCCCAACCATACAGATTCCACCAGTCTTGAAGGACTTTATTGTGTGATGAACGTATATCTTCGTCACTATCACCCATAATACAAGCCATCACCATAAAAAGCTCATGAGCAGAAGTTCCCATTGGCAATAATCCATACTTCATTGCTAGATAGGTGTTTGATGTGCCTAAAAATTGACCTGATAATTCATCTTTTAAAACCCTTATTAAGTAATCGTGCCATTGCCTGTTGAATCTTCTGCGAGTTCCAAAGTCAGTTATTGTTATATTATTTTTACCTCTGATCGCTTTTATTTTTTTTGCAAGATTTATCTTACCTCTTGCATAAACGCAATCTTGTTCAAATTGGCTCTTCTTCTGCATTAATTGGCGTGAATAAAGCTCACTTATGATTGCAAGAGCCATTGTTTCCCAGTATATTGCTGATGACCAGCTACCGGAGAATTCCAATCTATAGTCTAAACCTTGTCTTTCTAAGTTGTATTCTGGAAGGCGTAAATTCTTAAGGAACTCAAGATAATCTTCATCAAACATCCTATCTCCATATTCGTTTGTTCCCCTAAGATAGTGTAGCTCTGTATTATTGATCTTTATTTCCCGGACATGGTCAAGCTCTCTACGTAAGTCTTCTTCCTTAATGTATTTTGCTAAATGAATAGTTTCTGCTCTGTTAGTCAGGGTATAAGTTACATTTACATCTGGATAAAGCTTGAAGATTAAGTTTCCCATTGTAAATTTATAGAAATCATTATCCAAAATTGATTCTATAATAAACATTTACCGACCCTTCAAAAACCTTATACCGTTTTAAAAAATTGTTTTTTTACATCTCACAACAACCTTTCAAAACGCGAAACCAACAAAAAATTTCCAGAGGGAGATTTAGAGGGATTTTATAATAAATGATAGTTACTATGAATAATTATTTTTTTAAAATGGCATAATAAGCTTGTAGTAGCTCAATTCATTGAGCGTATTCTATGGAAAGTTAAATTATTAAACGCCCAATAAATTGGGCTACTACGAACAAACCCTCTCCTGCTTTTAGTATAATCCATGATAATAAACACGAATTGTTCGATTAGAGTATCACGAATTACACGAACAGTCCGAATTTTTGTCGATTCTGCGATATGTAACTTTTTCGTAGTGCAACGCTACTCGTGTCATTCGTAGTTAATAATTCATGCAAGCGATAAAAAAATTATTCGTGTCCTTCATCTTATTCGTGACATTCGTGATTAAAATATAATAAATATCTCCGTGTCTCTGTGCCTCCGTGTTTCGTCTTTATTATATCGTTTTAAAAAATTGTTTATAAAATCTCCCAACCCCTTTTGAAAAAGACGAAATCATAAAAGTCTCCCTTTTCCAAAGGGAGATTTAGAGGGATTTTATAACACCGGTTTTTCCGAACTAACTATATTCATTCCCGCTTGAGCAAACCGTTTGAACGCGGAATTAGCTTGCTCTGTGAAATCAATTACACCAGGTATAACTACCGGTGAAGTGCAATCCTCCAGAAGATAAACTTTTCTTGCCATTTCTGGATCTCTGGCATTAATTGCATTTAATAGGTCATCAACAGTCCATGCTAAACAATGGCTTTTAGCTTGTCCGGCTATTATGATTTTATCAAAATCTAAAATCTTATTTATAAGGTCTATATTTTTTTCTGCTATAAGCTCACCATCAGGTCCGCTTAAAACTTCCGGACTGAGGACAGAATAATTTTCTGTCAATGGGTTATTACCTTTTATCTGAAAATTTGTTTGGCTTTTACGAGCAATATTGTGAAAGAAACATGCCTCCTCAACTGATGAAACAAGCGCATGTCCTATTCCCCCAAGCATTGCATGGTAGGGCCAGATTGTAAGCTCGTATTTCCCACTTTCTTTTAACTTCCTTACATAATGCAATAAATAATTTTGTAATAGATTATAATCTTTATGAACAATTTTTTCAATTGCTGGATTGACTTTCCATATACCATTTTCAATATCATCTAAAGAAATAATAGTTGCAGGCGATGGATGTTCTCCTGACTCATTAACAAGAAAGATCGGATGGAATATTTGAACGGCAAAGTGTGTATCCATAGTTGCAACGATCTGAGTTATTATTCCTAGATTTCGATAGATAAATTTGCATAACCTGACGTTATCTTCCACTGCACCATTTCCTGATTGTCCACCTACAAAGAGCTCAAAATCTGGTATACAAAATGTATTTTGAACATCAATTAAAACCAGGCAAACTCTTATTTTATCTTCACCGGCTGGTTTAATATTATATTTTTTAGCCCATTTTTCCGCTTTTATTGCTATCTTTTGATATTGAACACGCCATATCCCTCCAACCTTTGACGGTTTAAAATGTTCAGGTATAGGAAGCTCTATTTTATCATGCATGATCTATCACCTCATCGTTCATTGTAGGCTCGACGCTATTTTTGAGTAGGCTTGATGCTATTTTTGAGTAAAACATGCTGTCTAGCTTGTTCCTTATTTCCAAATACAAGAAAAATATATAGTATATGCTTCGCATATACATAAGAAACAAGCTGTCCAGCTTGTTCCCTATATCCAATACAAGATATTTTAATTTTATATGCTTCGCATATACATAAGAGTTCAATTTATTGAGCATTATATTATAAAATATTAATCAACGCCCGATAAATCGGGCTACTACAAACCTGTAAAAACATAAATTAAGCTTTCTTAAAATATTTTATTAAAAACAGCCTATTATTTTTGAAACCAGGTATTGAATAAATGACTCCTTTTGAGTATTATTAGATGATTATACTTTTTTAGTTTAGTACCTTGTGAAAATAATATATCAAAAAATAGAAGTTAATTCCAGAAGTAACTTAATTAAGAGTGTAATTCAAATTTTATGTAACTGTAAATAATACTATTT
>FWPV01010583.1_pt1 | contig 15031 bp, 7 predicted proteins | sample 2228371 | NCBI WGS metagenome assembly FWPV01 (sample SAMEA103939776, study PRJEB20133) | metagenome
AGACGCTCAAGGGACGCCGAAAAATCCGGCCGCCGCGTCGATCCCCTTCCCCCGATCTCCATTCGGTCGCCGCCCTGGTGAGAACCGGCACGCGCTAGGAGGGGTGGCGCAAACGCACTTCCACGCTCTCGCGGTGGGCGGTGAGGCCCTCTTTGTCGGCCAAGGTCCGGACCAGTCCCGCCAATTCGGCCATCCCCGCGCGGTCGAAATGCAAGATCGAAGTCGGTTTCAGAAAATCATTGGCCGACAGCGCCCCGGCGAAACGGGCGGTTCCGCTGGTGGGCAGAACGTGGGAAGGCCCCGCCGCATAATCGCCGAGTGCCACCGGGCAGTATTCACCGAGGAAGATCGCTCCCGCGTTGCGAATCTTCTCCGCCAGCAGGTCGGCATTTTCGGTGATGATGTGCAGGTGCTCCGGCGCAATCTCGTCCGTGACGCGACAGGCTTCGTCCTCGTCGCGCACCAAAATCGCCGCCCCATAATCTTCCAGGCTGCGCCGGGCCAAGTCCGCGCGGGATATTTCGCGCAGGCTATCCTCCAGGGCGGCAAGGATGGCTTGCAGGACGGCGTCCTCCCAGGCGATGAGGATCGAGGCGCCTGGGCAAGCATGTCGAACGCCGTGAAACGTGGATTCGCGGAGCGATCCGCGATCACGACGACCTCGCTCGGCCCCGCGATCGAGTCGATATCGACCTCGCCGAAAACCAACTTCTTGGCCAGAGCCACGAAGAGGTTTCCCGGCCCGACGATCTTGTCCACACGCGGGCAAATCTCGGTGCCGTAGGCCAAAGCGGCAACCCCTTGAGCCCCGCCCATGCGGTAGACCTCTTGGACCCCCAGTTCCCAGCAGGTCGCCAGGATATCGGCGTTATAGGCTCCAAAGTCGGTGGGCGGTGCCATGACGGCGATCTCCTGCACGCCCGCCACTTGAGCCGGCACTACCGTCATCAAGAGCGTCGAAGGATATGCCGCCGCGCCCCCGGGAACGCAGATGCCCACCCGCCGGAGGGGACGATAGCGCTCTACCAGATAGCTGCCCGGGCGCGTGACGCGAACGTCCCGCTGGAGGATAGCGCTTTGGAACGCCTGTATGTTTGCGCGAATCCGTCGAACGGCTTCCAAAAAGGAAGGCTCGGCCCGACGATGGGCCTCCCGCAATTCTTCCTCGGGCACGCGCAGCTCCTCGGCCCGCAACGTTTTTCCATCGATCCGTTGCGTAAAGTCCAGAACGGCGCTCAGGCCTTGCGATTGCACGTCCCGGCAGATACGCTCGACCACCTGAGCCGGGCTCAACGGCTCTCCGAAAACCGCAATGGTTCTGCGGCGGGACTCTTCCGAGACCACCTCCCCGCGGGGGCTTAGCTCTTGTCGAAGCCTTCGCAGGGTGGCCGTGCTCCCACTATCGGATGTGTCGATTTTGCGAATCCTCAAGCGGCTACTCATGAGTGGGACCAATCAAAATGGAAAACGGATGATGTAAGCTCCTTCAGAAAGACACGGCATCCGGACGGCCGTTCGGGCAAATCAGGGTGGATCACCCGAAACTCGGCGACCTGCCCACGCGGCGTTGTCTTGTCCTGATGCATGAGGCTCTTTGGGGGCCTACAATTTCAGTGGACTCCATCAAGTACGACTCCGCGGCTCGCGACGCGTCGAGGGCCGAATAATTCGCCGTCATCCCCTCAAGCAAAGGGCAGAGGACGGGAGCCGCCTTGGGCGACGGCCGGATCAATCCGAGATTTCCTAGCACGAAAGCGTTAGCAAGGACGTGGCGAATCTCCTTTTCCATGTTCACTGTACCACCTGTGGGGCACGGCTGAAAGTGACCGACCGCCGCGCGGTCGGCGCTATTCTGGCCTGTCCGAAGTGTCAGTGCATGGTGGAGGTGGTTCCGCCGCCCGGCTTCGTTCTGGAAGACCGCGCGGAGCCGTCGCCCCCCTCCTCAACGCCGGGTGAAGCCGGCACGGCCCAACAAAGCGACACGGATGATCATCTCGCGAACGACCGTCCGACGCGGGACGACATCGTCGCTTACCCGGCCCCCGCGAATCGAGTCCCACTTGCGGACAAGGCGGCACCCAAGAAGCCGAGCCCGTCGGGGGATGTTCACGCTGCGCCGCATTCCCCAAACGAAGCGGCGTCCCCGCAGTCGCTAGAGGCCCCGCCCATCGCAGGAGGCGCCGGCCCCCCCGCCGCCGCCGAAGAAGATTGGGATTCCGAACCCGTCGATACCGCCGCCACCTGGTTGTCGCCGGCCGAGTCGAGAGTTCGCAAGGTCCTCCTTGCCGTCGTGGGCGGCGTCGCGGTCATTGGAATCTTGGCGGGCTTGTGGACCTTGCGGGACACAACCGCCGAGGATGAGGACGCCGCGTCAGCCTCCGCGCAAGTTGACAACCCAACCCAGCAGGGCAAGCCCGTAAGTCCGACGACGGTCGACGCTCCGTCTTCAACGGGATCATCGTCCGCGCCCACGGAACGCAGTGAAGTTTTCGCTTCGTGGTTGCCGCACGACGCGGTGTTCGTGCTCGCAGGCGGGGAACCGTTCCGACAGTCGCTGGACCAAACCTCTTGGCTATTCGCTCCCCTCTTGCCATACAACGCCGACGCCATCGTCAACGACGCCATGAAGTCCCTCGGAATCCTCCCTCAAGCGGTCGCTTATTTCGCCATGGGAGTGGGGCCGGCGGGCCCATCTCAGACCGTCGTCTTGTTCGAGTTGCGCGAGGGCCAATCCACGGCATCCTTGGAATCGCTGGGCCGGCCCGCGGACGTCGCGATTCGCGATCGCAAGACCATGAGTTTGCAAGCAAACGGCAAGAATCGGCTCATCATCGTGGTTGATGACAGGACCGTGGTGGTGGGTGACGCGGACTACTTACGATCCGGAATCGCCGCTTCGGACGGTCCGGCGGACGGGCACCGCAGCCTGATCTCCGAACCGCGGTCGGAACGGCAATGGTTTGTGGGAATCGACTTGGAGCACTGGCGGTCCCGGGACTCGCGGTTTCCCAACTGGGTCCTCGATCGGGTGCCGGAAGTGATGCTGCATTGGCGCCGACTCATGGATTCGGCCGCCGCCTGCTCAATCGAGATGCTGAACACGGAGCAAGGGCTTTGCTTGGCCTGCCGATGGACTTATCGGAACGCCGGTGACACGGACTCGGGCCTGGAATCATGGACCGCCTTGACGGCGGCCGCCCGGCAAGGGATCGCCCAAAGGATGGAAGCCCTTCGCTCGGCCATCCAAGCGGGAGATCTTTCTGAGGAACAAGCCCGACCGATCGAGGTCTCGCTTTCATGGTTGCACTCGCTCCTGGATCGCGCGACTCCGGAAAGATCGAACGGAGAGGTCTCGCTCAGGATCCCCCTCCCTGAAGCATCGGACGACTGGATCGCCGCAGTGAGCGAAGCCCGCTCGCCGCTGGAGTCGAATTGGTTGCAACTCGGCGTGGCCTTGTGGCGGCTTCGCGGCGAGACGCTCGGCACCGGATTGCATGGGATTGCGGAAGCGGAGGGACTCTTTCCAGCTCCGGCGGAAGGGGGAAGCCTGCTCCCGCCCGAGACCCGATTGAGTTGGCTGGCCTCCACGTTGCCGTACTTGGGATATGACGATTGGTACGCGCGGCTCAATTCGGGCTACGGCTGGCGGGCACCGCAAAATCGGCCCATCACGGCGCGAGAATTGCGCGAGGTCGTCAATCCCCTGCTTGGTCCGACCCAAACGCGCGAGGGCTTCTTCGACTCGCATTGGGTGGGCGTCGCGGGGGTTGGAGAGGGTGCCGCGGAGCTGGACGCGCACGATCTCCGAGCCGGATTGTTCAACTACAACGCCCGCCGCAGGATGCAAGATCTCGAACGTGGAGCGACCAATACCTTGGCGGTCCTGGGTGCCTCTGCACGACTGGGGGCTTGGGCCGAGGGCGGGTTCGCCACCGCCCGACCTCTTACCCGGCAGCCTTATGTCAACGGACCGGATGGTTTCGGCAGCGGTCTGCCGGAAGGCATGTTAGGGATGATGGCCGACGGGTCCGTCCGCTTCATCCACCGCGATGTAGCGCCCGACGTTCTGGAGAGATTGGCCGTCGTCCGCGGCAACGGCTCGGCTACCGTGGCCGACCTCTTGTCGGCGACGACGACTTCGGGGACGGACGTCGGCGGATGGGCGACCGCCCCCGGCGTCACGGATTCCGCGTCGCCTCCGTCGCCGCAAGGCAACCAGGCGGACGCCCCCGCTCCGCCGGAGACGCCCTTGTTCCCCACCGAACAAGCCCTCGCAACTCGGTTGGCCCGTCTGACCATGCAGGAAGTGCCGTTAGGATTGGTCTTGCACTCGATTACGCAATGGTCTTCGATCCCGGTGTCCGTGCAGCCGGAAGCGCTTTGCGTCGAGGACTTCTCCCTGCGTTCGCCCGTGACCCTTTCCCTGGAAAACATGACCGTGCGGGAAATCGTGCAACAGGTCGCCGAACAGGCTGGGTTGGAGGTGCGGATCGAGCCGTCGGGGGTGGTGACGCTGACTTCGATCCATGCGAATTCGCCCGATACACGGGTCTATCGCGCTGTTGACTACGGCGGATGTATTCCGTTCGACGAAAACCTCGCCCAGCTTATCCGCACGCTGTTCGGGACGAACCCCGAAATGGACGTCGCCGGCGCCTTCGAAGTCGTTACGGTACCCGAAGGCCTACGCGTCAAGTGCTCCCCCTGCACGCATCGCGAAATCGAGACGTTGTTGCGACGGCAACTATGTCACCACGACTCGGCCGGAAACGGTCACCCCCGTGATTGGCCCTCCCCAGCCACCGGCGATTCTCCGGTGTCGGCGACCTTTCTTCAGGTAACCCCGTTGTCGGAGGTGCTCTTGGCCCTTGATCAGGCTTGTGAGATCGACATCGTGGTCGATTGGTCCAATTTGGTTCGGGTGGGAATGACGCCTCAAACGCCAGTGACACTGACGGCCGACGGTGCCCCAATCGCTCAGGTCTTGCGAGACCTGGGCGGAGAGGTGCCTCTCGGTACACTGGAAGCCGACGGTGTAGTAGTTTTGACTACATGGGAGGCAGCAAACAGGCCGGCCGTTCGCGTGTACCGGATTGGTTCCCTGCTAGATTCGGGCATCAATATCGGCAGGATTCGGGAGCAAATCCTTTCTGATTGCAGCCCCGATTCCTGGATTGATCATGGCGGAACGGGCGTGCTGATCCCGTTCCCGTCTGCCAAGTGTCTGGTGGCTCGCAATTCGCCCGGGGTATGCGAATCCGTCCAAAAATTCCTGGACGATCTTGCAAAAACGAAGGATGGAACTCGGAGATAGTCTTGCCATATGGAAGCACACACACGTCCTGCAACCCAATCGTGGTAAATGAAATAATCCTATGGAGTGACTCTCTAACGCAACAATAGTCTTCCGGGCCATCGTTTTCAACGGCGTGGCGCGCCCAATTCTCGTGGAATCGGCCGCTCCGCAATTGACACGAACGCCGTTCGTAACTACAAGTAAAATCAAGGTTTTTTGGCGGACCGTCAACGGAACGACAGGGTGTTGCCATGGCGAAAGTCCCTCGCAAAACGACTTCCGGTGAGAAGAAACGCCCCCCTGTATCGGTTCCGCGACTCCAGGCCGCCATTCGCTCGCTGGACCAAAAGATACTGCTGTTATTGAACCAACGCGCGACTTATGTAAAGAGTCTCGGAGAATTGCGTCTCGCTGAGGGCAAACCCGACGTGCAGTTGGCCGACGAAGACCGCCAACTGAGCGACGTTGCAGAATCCTCCAAGGGACCGCTGGGATCCGACTCGATCCACAACATTTTTCGCGAGATCATCAGCGGCTGTCGGTCGCTCGTCCGGCCTCTGCGCGTGGCCTACCTGGGACCGCAGTACACGTACAGTCACCTGGCGGCGCTGCACCGCTTCGGATCGCAGGTCGAATACGTCCCCGTGGGGACGATTGCAGCGGTCTTCGAGGAGGTCTTGCGCGGCCATTCGCAATTCGGGTTGGTGCCGCTGGAGAACTCCACGGACGGCAGAATCGCCGATACGCTGGACATGTTCTCGCGGCATCCGACGCGAATCTGCGGGCAAGTGGAGCTGGAGATACATCACGCGCTTCTGGCTCGCTGCCCGCGTACGGAAATCCGCGAGGTCTATAGCCGCCCCCAAGCCCTTTCGCAGTGCCGCAATTGGCTCTCCAAGCATCTGCCGGCCGCCCGTTTGGTCGAGGTCACAAGCACCTCCACGGCCGCCCAATTGGCCATGGAAAAGCCTGGGGCGGCGGCCATCGCGGCGGTGCAAGCGGGGATCCACTACGGCCTCGACGTGATTGCCGAAAACATCGAGGACAATGTCGGCAACACGACCCGATTCGCGATCATCGGGGGCACCGCCTCACCACGAGCGGGCAACGACAAGACGGCGATCATGTTCCAATTGGAACACCGCCCGGGCACCTTGGCCGAGGCCATGAACATCTTCAAGAAGAACAAGCTCAATCTGACTTGGATCGAGTCTTTTCCCGTGCCGGGCTCGCGGGGGGCCTACTATTTCTTCGTGGAGTTTGAAGGCCACGAGAGCGAGTTGCGCGTCCGCCGAGCGATCGCGGCTCTCCAACGAAAATCCCTGCGTTTGGAATTGCTGGGATCCTATCCCGCCGTCTCTCCCGTCGTCGGCTAGCCGCCGGCAACGGCAGTCCATTCCGGACTGGTCCGCGAACGGCGTGGGCAGGCCCGCGGTGCCGTAATTCTTCGTGAGACCGTCCCGATGCGGCCGCCCCTTGGTCCGCGATCTCGCCTTTGCGAATCCTCCTTGCTACCGATCCCAAGGTGGAATGGTATACTACTCGTCGTCCGGTCGCGCCGGACGGGCAAGAAGGATCCGAGCGGGATCATCATTGCGTGGCATCTTGCGGAAGTAACGAGGTGGCATCATGGATCACGATGTTCGCAAGCCGCGGTTCGGTCCCGCGTTGCATTCAGGCTCACGGTGGAAAGGCGTCCGTCGCCTTTTCGCGCGCTGGACGGCGGTAGTGCTGCTGCCGGCCGCATTGTTACCGACGACGCTCGCGGTTTGGGCCGCGGACGAATGGACGCGATTTCGGGGACCGAACGGCCAAGGCTCCATCCCGCTCTGCGATTTCCCGGCCGCCTTGAGTGAAAACCACGTCGCCTGGCGCGTCTCGTTGGCGGGGACCGGCCATGCTTCACCGATCGTTGCGGATGGATGCGTGTTCGTCGCGTCCGCCGCCCCGGCGACGGGGGAGCAATTCGTCCAGTGCCTTGACGCACGGGACGGCCGCGAGATTTGGCGATACCAGGCCCCGGGGCAAGTCTTTCCCAAACACGCATTCAACAGTTTCGCCTCCTCCACGCCGACTTGGTCCGCGGGCACGCTCTTCTACGCTTGGGCCACGCCGGAACACCTTCGCGTGATCGCTCTGCGCAGCTCGTCCGGCGCGATGATTTGGCAGCGCGATCTGGGACCGTTCGTCTCCCAGCATGGGTTTGGGGCGTCGCCGACGGTCTTCGAGGATCTGCTGATCGTGCCGAACGAGCAGGACGGCGAGAGCTTCATCGCAGCTTTGGACGTTCGGGACGGGCATACGCGGTGGATGACGCCCCGGCGAAGCGAAAAAGCCGCCTATTCCACCCCTACGCTCTTCCGGCCCGAGCAAGGCGATCCGCAATTGATCTTCACCAGTTGGGCGCATGGCGTGTACGCACTCGATCCGCGGACCGGGAATGCGCTCTGGGAGCTGCCGGTGTTTCACAATCGCACGGTTGGCTCACCGCTGATCGTGGGCGATCTTGTCTTCGCATCGTCCGGGGAAGGCGGGATCGGAAGGGAGATGGTCGCCGTGCGGCTCGGTCTTCCGGAGAAGCAAAGGGAACCGGCCGTCGCCTACGAGATTCGCGGCTCGCTGCCCTACGTCACGACGCCCATAGCCGGCAACGGTCTCGTCTTCCTGCTTTACGATAAGGGCGCCCTGACGTGCCTGGAGACGGAGAGCGGCGACGTGGTCTGGCGGCAGCGACTCTCCGGCGAATTCTTCAGTTCGCCCATCTGCCTGGGCGACAAGCTCTATTTGCTTTCGCGCGCGGGCGAAATGTTCGTCGTGGCGGCCGATCGCCAATTCCGCTTGCTGGGCGGATACGACTTCGGCGAGCCTTCGCACGCCACTCCCGCGGCGGCCGACGGCGCGTTGTACGTCCGCACGGAACAACACTTGATCAAGCTGCAAAGCACCGTCCCGGCGGGCGTGCCGAGATTATAGCTTTTGCGTTTCCCATCTCGAATTGTGAAGGAGAGCGGCCATGCATCCCATTCTGTCGCGGAATCAATTCCTCGTGCGCGAGCACGTCGGGTTGTTTAAGGCCGCGAGCAACTACGACATCTTCGATGCTCAAATCGGCGAGCCTTTGATGGAATGCCGAGAGGAACGATTGGGGTTCTTCACCAAACTGCTCCGCTTCACCGATTACAAGCGGATGACGCCCTTCAACTCCATCGTTCGCGACATGCAGGGGAACCAGGTACTGCGGGTGGCGCGCCGACCTGCCATTCTCCGGTCGCAAGTCAAGGTCTTCAATGAGAACGACGAATGGATCGGGCAGTTCCGCCAGCGCATCTTTTCCATCGGCGGACGCTTCGATGTGCTGGACGTCAACGGCCAATATCTGTGCGATTTGCGGGGGAAATGGACGAGTTGGGAATTCTATTTCGAACGCGACGGCAACGAGCTGGCGCGGGTGACCAAGAAATGGGGCGGCCTGGCGAAAGAGTTGTTCACCTCGGCGGATACCTACGCCCTGATCATTTCCGAGGCCGTTCCCCCGACCAGCCCCTTGCGACAGCTTATTCTGGCCGCCGTTCTCTGCATCGATTTAGTGCTGAAGGAATGACCGCGACGCCCTCGCAAACGTGATAGCACCACCGTCCCAGGTGAAGGCGGCATCCCGTCGGGCATCGCGCGGTCCCCGCCGCCGCGAATGCCGCAGCGCGGCCTCACCGGGGTCTTGACAGGTACGGTTGCGCGCTCAGTGCATCTCGGTCTTCACCTCGGCCAACGCCGGGCGATAGAAGTTGAACTGCACGTTGGGGTGATCGGCCAGCAGCGACATGGGAACGGCGCTATCGGCAATACCCTTCGAGATCATGAGCGTGGTCAGCCTCATACCGAAGGGGTTGTCATGCATGCCCGCCTGCCAGATGGAAACCTTTTCGGCCTTCCAGGTTTCGACGGGTCCGACGGTGGCGGCCTGCGTGGGAACGAGGTTCACCTGTCCCCCGCCGCTGGTCCGCGCGTTTTGCATGATCGTGACCGGATGCAGGTCGGTGACGCGGGTGCGGAGTTTTCGATATTCCTGCGGCGGGGGAGGATCGTCCTTCCAACGACCGCGCCGGCGGGGCGGATCGTTAAACGCCCAGTGCTTGACATCCCCTTGCCCGCCCTGCATCACCACGCAGCGAATCGCATCGTACGACGCGGAATAGGCGGCGAGGTCGCCCGTCGGAAAATGCAGGTGATCCTTCGGCATGCGCAGTTTGGGGTGAATCCGGCCGAAGCATAAATCCCAGTCCGCGCGGGCAAAGCTCAAGGGATGATCGGTGGGGACGGGCGAGCCGTCCTCCACCCATTCGTCCATGCCCCAAAAGTGCGCGTCGCGGACATCGAGGTTCAATTCGTTGACCAACCGCGCGACGAGCGGCACCTGTTCGGTCGGGCCGATCGGTCCGCAGATGCCGCAAGGGTTGTCGGCCGTCGATTGCCGCCAAGCCTGGATGTATTCCAGGGCCTCGGCCAGATAGAAATCTTCCAGCGTGTCGTACAAGACCACGCGAAAACCCGGCCGCGACAGGCGTTCGATTTGGCGGACCGTGAGTTTGGCGGCATCCTTGAGAATCTGGGGATCCAGCGTCGTGTAATCCCACCAGTCGGGCGCCAGTTTACTGAGAGGTCGGGCCATGAGCATGTCTCTCCAGTCAAATAGCACGAGGGGACACCACCGCCGGGCTCCGCCCGCCCTGCAATCGCGGCTCGGGGGGGTACGACACCCCGCAAGGCAAGCGGGCCGACCTTGCCATCGCCGTTCACGCCGCACTCGCGGCACGGACACGAATGGAGCGATGGCGCATAGTCTAGTCCTTCGCCTGCGCGTTTACCACTGCCCGGTCAGGCTGAGGTAGGCCAAGGCCGCCGGATCGATCGACTTGGTGTTTTGATTGTCGGAGGCGACGGCGCGGACCTGTGAGAATCCGAGCACACGATAGCGGAACGGCTGCGAGGCGGGGCCGCCGGAAAGCTCCAATCCTAACGCCGTCGCGGCCAAATGATCGGCGACGCTCGAATCGTAGAGTAGGGCATAGTCGTTGCCGCCGTTGGACGAAGTCACCTCGAGCTCTTCGAACTCGCGAAGGCGGATGCTGTAATCGGAACCTGACAGTCGCGCCAGGGTGGGCCGGCCGACGAAAGTGTCGTCTCCCGCCGAATCACGGAGGACCGCCCGATCGTTTCCGCCGGCCAGGGAATAGGCGTGCACGTAATCAAACAGATTGGCTTTGAGGGTGTAGCCCGGCCCTGTCAACGTGACCGCACCCCGCCCGCCCTCGAAAAGATCGTCACCTGCCGAATCGTAGATATGGACCACGTCCGTTCCCCCCTGGGACGCCGTGACTTCCATCCAAGCATAGCCCTGAACCCTCAGGTTGTATCCTCCGCCTTGGACCGTTACGAGGCGCGGCGCCATGACGAACTCATCATCGGCGGCGGTATCGGTGAGGGAGGCCGAATCGGATCCGCCCATCGAATAGACGGTGGTTTCGCGGAATCCGTAGGCCGCTTGGACGAAGCCGCTGCCGGCCACGGCGATCGCTCCCGGTGCCCCGCTGAGGTTTTCCGCCCCGGCCGAACCTTTCAAATAGGCGGCATCATTTCCTCCCGACATGGAAAGCCCCATCACTTGCTCAAACCCCTCGGCTTTGATCTTGTACCGGGGGCCGGTCATGCTCGCCCACTGGGGAGCGGCGATGAACGTATCGTTCCCCGCCGAATCGCGAAGCTCGGCCGAATCGAGACCGGAATCCAGGGCGTGAGCGCGCACCTCCGCGAACCCTTTGACGCGGACGAAATAATCGTGATCCGCGCTGGTAAGGCGAGACCACAGCGGGGTGCCGACGAAGAAGTCCTTGCCGTCGGTGTCATAGATATCGGCAACGTCGGTCCCACCGTTGCGGCGGTAGGCATGGACGATTTCCGTGTCCACGGCCTCGAAACGGAAGCCGCCGCTTTCCAGCACGCTGCTCCCCAGCCTGCCCGAGAAGACGTCGTCGAAAGGCGTGTCGATTATTTCAGCGACGTCGCGGCCTGCTCCGCCGAAGAATTGGACCCGCTCCGTTCCGCGCAACGAGACGCTGAATCCTGCCGCCGTCACATCTGCGCCGCTGTCGCCTCCGTACACGCCCATCGTTACAACATCATCGCCGTCCGAGCCGAGCACGATGACTTGATCGTTGCCGTCAAGGCCCTGGAACGTCACGCGCGTGACCAAGGGACTCAACTCGTAAGGAACTCCGTTGAGAACGGCGAAAAACCCGCCGTCGTATCCGATCAGGACGGTATCGTCGCCGGACGTCCCCAAGATCGTGACTTCCGGGTCGCTGAGCGAGAGCGTCGCCGGGTTGGCCAGCGCGACATCGACGTTGCCGGATAGGCCGGTGATCATCAGGTAGTAGGTGGTACCGACAGTCACGCCGGCATAACCGAGGTGCGCGGTGTCGGCCGCCAGAAGTTGGTACAAGCCGTTGGCATCGACCTTCACCAAAGCCGTTTGGATGCCGGCCCCGACGCCTGCTCCCGAGACATCCGCCGTGAAGGCCCCGTCCGCAGCCACCTGGAAACTATACCACAGCGTGCCGTTCGCCGGTGATTGATTCGTCAGGGTGAGTGTACTCACCGTCCCCAGCGGCACGGCGGTCCCTGTAGGCAGTACGGCCACGGTTTGGATGGAGGTGTCCACCGCCGCCGGACCGAAAGCGCCTTGCGTGACCGTATAAACGCCGACCGAAGAATAGGTGTGGAAACCCGCGTCATCGAAATACCCGTCGCCGTAGTCGTAAAGTACGTCTTCATAGCCGATCGAGGCGTTCATGAAGACGACCGATCGGTTCAACGGGACGGCCGTGGGCGTGACCACGAACCGAGAAACCGTCGTCGGATCTCCGGTCCCCCAGGCTTGCGTGATCACATCGTACGTGCGTCGATACGGCGTGCCGCCCACGGAGAAATGAATCGCCGCTTCCTCGATATGAAGGTCTTCGATCCGGTTGGCGGGATCGCCCGCGAAGGATTCGACGGCGGTCTGCCAGCCGCCCGCCAGGTTGTCGTAAACGGCATACCCCACATCCCGCGGCTGGAACGTGGCGTCGAATCCTGAGGCGTAGGCCACCGACCAAGCGGCCAGGCCCTTTCGCAGCGTAATCTGATGAATACGGACCGTGGTGGGGTTGGAGGACTGGTAGATTTGCCAGCTTTGCGAAGTCCGGTCGTAGGTTCCCAGAACGACGTCGTTCAGGGTGGAGTAGGCGAAGGTCCCATCCCGCACGTTGAGCATGGAAACGTTCGTTGCCAAGCCGTGCGTCGAAATCCGAAGTTGCCACTGCCCCAATCCATAGTCGTAGGCGGCCGCCCCGACGTTCCGCGCGACGTAGGTATCGCCTTCCAGGTGGCCGATCGTCCAGGCCACGATTCCCTTGTGATTCTGCACATCCACAATGGAACGGTTTGCCGCCTCGGGCGAGGAGAACGATTTCCACTGTCCCCGCCCGGGATCGTAGGCCGCGATCCCCACGGTTCGCCGCACCCATCCGCCGGAGCCGTCGGGCCGGGACACCGTCCACGCCACCAGACCGTTACTGATGGAAATGTCGTCGAAGCGGACGTTGGTGCCCTCCGGCGTGGAGTTCACCTTCCATTTCCTTTGGGCGGCGTCGTAGAACGCGGTGCCCAGGCTTCGGGTCACCCCGCCGCCGGCGTCGGTCGATTCCATGACCCAGGCCGCCATGGCGTCGTTGGATACGAGCTGGGTGATCGTCTGATTGGCAGCCAACGTCATGGTCTTGGTTTGGAAGCCTCCGATTCGCGAGTCGTAGGCCGTTAGGGTAAGTCGATTTTGGACCACTCTTCCCGAAGCGTCTTTCTTCACCGATGCCCAGGCCTGGATTCCGGAACTGGAAGCCACTTCAGTCACTTGCCATCCCAAGCCGTAGTTCGATTGCGTGGATTTCCAGACATGGCGAGCCGTGTCGAAGAATGCCGTTCCCAACTCCTGAATCGTGCCCCGATCCGGTCGCTTGGCCTGCCAGGCGACGGACTGCCATCCCACGGAGAGATTGCGCACTTCGAGATCGGCCGGCACCGAGGTCTGAAAACGCTTCCATTCGTGGAGTTCGCGATCGTAATACGCCATGCCGATCCAAGCCGGGCGGTGGCCGGCGCCCTCCGGAAGCCCGATCGTCCACGCGACCACACCCTCGTCGTTGACCGTTTCCACGATGATCCGTTTGCCCAACGAGCCGGCCGTCTGAAAGAACTTCCACTCTTTCAGCGTGGCATCGTAGGCGGCGGCGCCGATCTCCCGCGGGACGAAGGCGGACCCTTCCGGATAGCCCACCGTCCACGAGACGATTCCTTGGCGGTTCTCGAATTGGAACACGCTGAGCCGACCCAAGTTCGCGGATTGGCCGATGATCCATTGGGACGAGTCGTAGTCGTAAACGGCAAAACCGACGCGGCGAGCGACCACCCGCCCCGAAGAATCCTGCGTTCCCACCGTCCAGGCGACGTAACCGTCGTTGACGATCAAATCAGTGATGATTTGCGTGTCGAGATAGTCCTGCGAGCCATCCATCCAAACGCCGCCGACGTCGGCGCGGAATCGTACGGTATGCCCATCGACCCACGCCTCCACGGTCGTCGGCGGAGCGTAAGGCGTGGACGTGCTTTGCAGGACGGTGGGCGTCGTCATCAACCCGATTTCCGGGGGAAGGTAGTCTCCCGAGACGCCGGAACCCGCCAGGGAGAGGGGAGCCACCACGGGATCGTTGAGTCCCAATCCGCTGAGGAGCTGCCGGTCCTCAAGGCTTTCCAAAAGCAGCCGCGTCGATTTGCGCGTGTGCCGAGAAAGCCGCCGCTGAGTTCGACCCGACAGAAGGCTCTTCCACAGTGCCATGACGACCGTCCTTGCTTGCTCTCGGATGTTCCGAATCTGTTCCGGCGAATTCCCTCGCCCTGGGGGCGTAGTATCACCGTACTTTGTCCCCGCGCGCCGCCCTTATACTGGAGCGATTCGCTGATGTCATCGGCAAAATGCATAGGGAAAGTACAGTCGATTCTTCCCCGATATCCGGAAAACTCGACACAACCGCCCGGCTTTACGGAAAGCGATGCATCTTGGGGAGGAAACAGGGCGGTCCGTGGGACGAAGCTGCGCGACGGCTCAAGAAAACACCCCCAGGTCCCCCTTTCTCGCCTGGCTCGCAATCGCACCACCCCCCCGGTGCAATTCTCAAATGCCGACATCGCATGGGCGAATTCGGGTCCACCCTGCGTTGCGATTGACTGGCCGCGATGCGATTTTTACAATACCTGGGATGGGTGTCTCCGTGCGCCCTGTGTTCGGTGTGCGTCATCTTCTTTGGCGCGCGTTCGGTACATGGTTCTTCGTGTTCGAGCAATGAACGGGTCCGAATCGGAAAGCGGCGGTAGGTGCCTCGGTCACTGCCGTATCGCACCCAGAGCGACAATTCACCACACGTGTTTCGCCGTGCGCGTCGCTACGCGGCAAGAGCGGTCCGGGAGCTGATGCTCCCTTCGCCCTCCCTGCCGCCGGTCCGCGCGGCAAGGAGGAGCGATCATGTTGAATCCTCTCCTCGTCCCGGAACTCCGCGATTACCTCCGTACCAACGACGTGGAGGGCATCCGCGAAATCCATCACCCCGGCACACACGAGCGCACTGAACTCGCCGAGACTGTGGCCGG
>FWPV01010584.1_pt1 | contig 15031 bp, 15 predicted proteins | sample 2228371 | NCBI WGS metagenome assembly FWPV01 (sample SAMEA103939776, study PRJEB20133) | metagenome
TCTCCGTTTCGGGCCGAATCTTAAGCACCCCTTCCCGCTTGAGGGCCGCCATAAGCTCGGGCAAGAACGGGGCCAACCGTTGGGAGCAGATCCTCCCGCTGGCCTCCCAGGAGCGGGGTTTGTAGCCCCTCCTCAAGAGGCGGAGGGCGGACTTGCGGTGGTAGCCCGTGAGGGCTACGAACTCGTTGAGGATCCTGGTCTTCTCCTTCCGGCTGGCCCTAAGATACCTGGGTCGCCAGCTTTCCACCCATTCCCGTATCCTGGCGTGGGTCATCGGTTCCTCCTTTCCCAAGCTTGGGTAACACCCATTTTGCGGAATCGATGACCCCTTCGGTAACCTTTTCAATGAGTCGACGCGGGGAGTGGTGCGGGGCAGGGTTTTGGGGATAATCCCGCCTTCCCATGGTTTGGCTGGGGTTTGGCCTGTCGCTTGTGGCGCTTTTGGGCCTGGCCCGCTGGAGCCTGTGGGGCGCGATGGTGGCCGGCTCGCTTGTGCTGGGTGCTGTGGCCTTGCCGTGGGCCGAGCTGCCCCGCGCGCTGGCCCGGGCCCTCATGGACCCTGGGGTCTGGGCCCTGGCGGGGGCCGTGGGATTGATTCCCCTGATCGGCGCTGCCCTGGAGCGGGGCGGGTGGATGGAGCCGTTGGTGGCCCAGTTGCCCGGTGGGCGGCGGACCGTGTTCGCCTTGACGCCGGCCCTGATGGGCCTTCTTCCCATCCCCGGTGGCGCCCTTCTTTCTGCGCCCATTTTGGAACGCGTGGGCGGGGGGCAGCCCGCGGACCGCGCGGCGGCCAACGTGTGGTTCCGCCATACGCTCCTCTTTTTCTACCCCATGTCCACCGCGCTCATCGCGGGGGCCAAGCTGGCGGGGAAAGACGTGTGGGCTGTGCTTCCCTACCAGCTGCCGTGGGCGGGGTTGGCCACCGCCCTGGGCGCCGCCTTCCTCCTCGGCCCGTTTCGTGGGCCCAAGCCCACCCTGCACAACGGCCCGCGGAATCGTTTCCTGTTCCCGCTGGCTGTGCTCCTGCTTGCCCCGGGGCTGGACTACTTGCTCAAGCGCACCGCGCCCTTGCCATTTCCCGAGCTGGCCACGCTGGTCGCCCTGTTGCTGAGCTTCGCTTTGGCCGCAGCGGGAAGCCTCCGTTGGCGTGAACTTCCCCCCTTGGTGCGCAAAAGCGGTCCCTGGCGGTTCTCGCTCATTCTGCTCGGGATGTTCCTTTACCTGGGGGTATTCCAGGCCGCGGGGCTACCGCAAGCCCTGGCCTCGCTTCAATTGCCCCTTTTGGGCGTGGTGCTGGGCCTGGGGCTCCTCATGGGTTTGGCCACGGGGCGGCAACAAGCTGCGGTGTCTGTGGTGCTGCCCATCTACATGGCGGCCAAGGGGTCGATCGGCCTGTGGGGCTTTTCCGTGCTGTACCAGGCCACATACCTGGGTTATTTGCTCTCGCCTTTGCACCCGTGTTTGACCGTGTCCGCGGAGTACGCGGGGACAACGCTTTGGGCCACGTGGCGGAAGCTTTTGGCCCCAAGCCTTCTGCTTTTAGCCGCCGTGGCCTTGGCCGGAGCCTTCCTGCTCTAGGCCCAGGGCTTTCCAATCCAGGGGCACGCTTTCCCCCGGCCGGGGGACGAGGTGGAGGAAAAACTCGCGGTTGCCCGCCGGGCCCAGAAGCGGCGAAGGAGCGGCGCCCCTGACCGACCAGCCCAGCTCTTCGTGGGCAAAGCCCGCCAAGCGTTCCAGCACCGCGCGGTGCACAGCGGGGTCGCGCACCACGCCCTTGCGGACCTGCTCCCGCCCCGCCTCGAATTGCGGCTTGATTAAGGCGATGACGTCCCCGCTGGGCTGGACCACAGCCCTTAAAGGAGGGAGCACAAGCCGCAGGGAAATGAACGAAACGTCGACGGTGACGAGGTCCACGGGCTGGCCGAGGTCTTGGGGGGTGAGGAAGCGGGCGTTGCGGCCCTCGAGCACGACCACGCGGGGATCCTGTCTAAGCTTCCAATCCAGCTGGCCGCGGCCCACGTCCAGGGCGTACACCTTGGCCGCCCCGTGCTGCAGCAGGCAGTCCGTGAACCCCCCGGTCGAGGCGCCCACATCCAAGCAGACCTTGCCCTTGGGGGAGATCGCAAAGGCGTGCAAAGCCGCTTCGAGCTTCTCGCCCCCGCGGGACACGTACCGAGGGGGTTCCACCAGTTGCAAGAAAGCGTCCGGGGAAACGAACGTCCCGGGTTTGTCCACGAGCCGGCCGTTTACAAGGACTCGCCCCGCTCGGATCAGGGCCTGGGCTTGAGCCCGTGAGGGGGCCAGCCCCCGCGCCACCACCAAAAGATCCAGCCGTTCCTTCTCGCTCAACCCCTTCCCGCCGGCGCGGTGACCTTGGCGTAAAGCTCCAGCCCGTGGGCCAATACGGTGCAGGCGCGCTGGAGGTCCTCGGTTTTGAGCACGTAGGCGCCCCGGGCTTCGTCCTTGCCCAAACCTTCCGTGCGGTAGAACCCGGCCCCTGGGGCCAGCATGACCGTCTCCGGCCCGGGGTATTCCGTAAGCATCCAGCGGATGAAGGCCTCGGCGTCCTCCACGGGCAGCCCCATCATCACGTAAAAGGCGCCCTCGGGCACGCGCAGGGTCACGCCGGGGATCTTCAACAGCTCGCTGCAGAACAGGTCCCGGCGGGCCTTGTACTCGGCGATCATCGCCTCCACCACCTTCTTGTGCTCGGGGTCGGCCATGAACGCCACCAGGCCCAGCTGCTCAAACGTGGGGGCCGACAGCCGAATCGTGGCGCACTTCAGCGCCGCGGCCATCACGTCCTTGTTGTGGGAAATCAGGGCCCCAATGCGCGCTCCGCACGCAGAAAGCCGCTTGGAAATGGAGTCCACAAGGATGACGCGGTCGCCCACCTCGGGGAAAGACAGCAGGCTGCGGTGGCTACCCTCGTACACGAACTCGCGGTATACCTCGTCGGAAATGATGAACAGATCGTGCTTGAGGGCCAAGTCGACGATCATCTCCAGCTCTGTGGGGGTGTACACCACGCCGGTGGGGTTGCCGGGATGGGAGAACAGGATCGCCTTGGTGCGTGGGGTGATGAGCCGTTCGATCTCCTGGCGCGGGGGAAGGTGGAACCCGTCCTCGCGGTGGGTGGTGATGGGCGTGATTTCCACGTTGGTGAGACGGGCGTAGCCCAGGTAGTTGGGGTAGAACGGCTCGGGGACGAGCACGTGGTCGCCTGGATCGCAGGCGATGGTGAGGGCGAAGGTGATGCCCTCGGAGCCGCCGATGGTGATCAGCACCTCGTCCTTGCTCACTTGAAGCCCGTGCTCGGCGTAGTAGCGGACCATGGCCTCCACCGCTTCGGGGATCCCTGGGGAGGGTGCGTAGTCCAGGACCTCGATGCGGGCTTGGCGCACGCCGCGCATGAACGCCTCGGGCGTGGGGATGTCCGGTTGACCGATGTTCAAGTGGTACACTTTTTTGCCCCGCTGCTTGGCCTCCACCGCCAGGGGGTACAGGCGGCGGATGGGGGAAGCCGGGGCGGCTTGGCTTCGCGCCGAAGGTTTAGGCATAGTCGAGAACCCACACCTCCTTGGTGGTGGGCAACGTGGCCCGGTTGATGTCCACAGGGCCCTTGCCCATTTTCTTGACCGGCCAGTCCACCTGGGCGAGGAATTCGTCCACGGGGCGAATCGGCCAGTCCTTGACCGCTTCCGTGCGGAAGTGCATGGGCACCACGATCTTCAGTTTGGGCAGCGACTTCATGACTTCCACGGCCTCCTTGGGGCCGATGGTGTAGTACCCGCCCACGGGCAACAGGGCCACCTCCACATCCTGGAGGAATTTGAGCTGTTCGGCGTTGAGGGTGTGGCCGAGGTCGCCGAAGTGGGCCAGGGTCACCCCATCCACCGTGAACTTGAAAATCACGTCTTGGCCGCGCTCGCGGCCGCCTTTGGTGTCGTGGAACGCGGCAATGCCCCGAAAAGGGATCCCTTTGATGTTCCATTCCCCCACACCGCGCAAGACCTGAGGTGTGCCCTTGACGCGGCCCACGGCGTTGTGGTCGAAGTGCTCATGGGAAACCGTTACGATGTGGGCTGGGCCCTCCGGGGCCTTGTACGGAACGCTGTCCCCGTAGGGGTCGGTGAGGATGGTGGTGCCATCGCTCGCCTCGATAAAAAAACAGGCATGCCCAATCCATTGGAGTTTCACGGCCAACCTCCTTTCCCCAAGAGGCCATCCAAGCGATGGTCCACAGGACTCTGGGGTGACTCTACCGCACGAAGGGGGTCGAAGGCAAGCGCGCCAACCGCCCCGGCCCACAAAGCCGAGGACCAGGCCACTACGTTCTCCCGGCGCTGAGGCCCGCTCACGAAGCCCCGTTCTGGGCCTCTATTAAGCATAGGGTTACAGCGGTTAACACCGGGCAAGGCGGTGAGGAGCACTTTGGCCTGGAGGGCAAACTGTCCACTGAAGCGGATCGCGAGCCAAAGCGGAGGTTCAATTGTTCGAGATTTAGAACGCCAATGTGAACAAACCGATGACAGAGCGGAACTCGATCTCAAAACCCTCCGTCGGAAAGCGCAGCCTGGCCGGGTACAACTTCTGGTCCACGGTGCCCCCAGCGGTTCCGGTTTTGACCACTCCAATTGGAGAAACGCCAAGCTTACTCAAGGCTTCAGCATCCGCGCACGTCCGCGTGGCCCCTGTATCAATCAAAGCCCACCCCATTATGGGCGGCGGGATGGGCACTTCCCTTTTCTCCAGGACCCGGCTCAACGCCGTGGGGATAGAGATTTCCACCTGAAGAAGAGGTCCCAAAGACATCAAAAGCCGAGGGTCAGGGTCCTTCCCCTGAGCAACGTAGAAGCGGTTATGAATGGGCATGCAGCAATCCCAAAGTTAGTGCAGGTATGTGCTCGGTCTCCTCGTCGCGGGTCACTTGCTTGATCAGGAACGGTTCATTTCCAAAGCGTTCCACACCTGCCTGATATGCTTCAGCCTCTGTGCTGAAAACGCCTATCAGCTCCTCTCCTCGAATAAGCACGAACAGGTTTTCGTAGTGCTGAAGGAGGTCATCCCGATGACGGGTATAGTAAGCCAATTCCTTCTCCAGGGCCATGTCCACCACCTTCACCGACAGTTTAGGGCCGGAGCATATGCGCGTCAACCCATTGGGCTGCTTCTCGAAACTTGCCAGCGAAAGGGTACCGACGCCTCCAGTACAGCTACGACGGGAACTTAAACCTCGGTTCCGACAAGTTCTGCTCTGTCGCTAAGCCATGGTTAGCTGTTCTTGGACACAATGTTCCGACCTCCAGTCCCACCTTGCGAAGGGCCACAGCGCGCTAGGGCTCGGCGGAGGAGCAGGTCCACCAGGTCCTCGTAGGAAAGGCCCGCGGCCCGCGCCGCCCGGGGAAAGGTGGACATCTCCGTCATCCCCGGCAGCGTGTTCACCTCCAAAAGATAAGGCGTGCCCGCCGGATCCAAGCGGATGTCAGCGCGGGAAAGGTCACGGCAGCCCAACAGCTTGTGGGCTTCGACGGCCACGGACTGGACGCGGACCGCCTCCGCATAGGATAGGGGTGCGGGGCAAAGAAACGCGCATTCCCCCGGCGTGTACTTGGCCCGCCAGTCGAACACGTCCCGGCCCTGGGGCCTGAGCTCCACCACCGGCAACGCTTCCGGCTCACCATCGCGTTCCAGCACGGCCACGGTGAGCTCCCGGCCCGGGATGTACTTCTCCACAAGGAACTCCCCGAACTGGGCGTGCAATTGTTGAGCGGCCTGGGCCAGCTCTGCGCGGTTTTGCACCACGTGCAAGCCCACACTGGAGCCCTCCCGCCGCGGCTTGAGCACCAAGGGAAATCCAAGCTGTTCGGCCCGATCGAGGAAACTGGACAGGTCACCCGTGGAGTGGAGCAGCCACGGGGGCACAGGCAAACCCTTGCCGGAAAACAGCTTGCGCGATTCGGCCTTGTCTATGGCCAGGGCCGAGGCCAGCGGCCCCGAGCCCACGTACGGCTTGCCCATGAGGTCCAACAAAAGCTGCACGGTACCGTCCTCCCCCGGGCCGCCGTGAAGGATGTTGAACACCGCTGTATACGGGGCCAACCGCTGAGGCAGGCCATCGAAGGTGTCGATTACCACAAGCTCGGCGTCCCACCCCTTGGCCACCAAGGCCCGATGAACGCCTTGGCCCGAGCGAAGGGACACCTCGCGCTCCGCCGACGTTCCACCGCACAACACCGCGATCCGCTGCACAGACCAATCCTGCCCCCAACCTTCGCCGAAGCTCAAGGGAATCTGTCTCCCTGGAAACGGACCTGCAGAACCGGATAGGCTCGCAGCGCAAGTTCTCAGCTTAGGGCATGGAGTACAATGCCTTAAGGAGGCGCACCATGCGTACGTGGCTTGTTGGACTTTGGGTGGGGATCGCGGTATGGGGTGCTGGGCAGGAAGCGGGCGTGGGCTCGGGCGGCATGCTCGTGGGCTTGCTTCGCTTGGACCTTGCGCCCCTGAACGCGGCGCTCATCACGGCGGGTTTCCCCGCGCTCAGCGGGGACGTGGTGGTGTTTGGCGGCGGCGGTCTGGGCGGGGTTGTGGGAGGCCCTGTGCTGGGCGGAATCGGCTTTGGCGGAAGTTCGGTGGCCATGGACGAGGGCCGCCGGGTGGACCTGGAGCTGGGGTTCGGTGGTGTGACGGTGGAGTGGGCCCGGGCGCTGAGTCCCCGCGTGCTCTCCGGCCTGGGGCTGGCGCTCGGAGGCGGAGGCCTGGATCTCACCGTGCGCAGCCGCTCCCCGTCCGACTTCGCCGACGCCCTGGTCCAGCCGACGATGAGCCAGCTCAGCCTGGGGTTCCTGGCCGGATTGGCTTACTTCCGCCTGTACTTCCAGGTGTTGGACTGGCTCTCCCTGGAGGGGTGGATCGGGTACTTCCTGGCCCTCCCGGGGAACTGGGAGGAAGGGGGCAAGGAGCTTTCCGGGCCACGGCTGGACCTGCGCGCTCCCTTCTTGGGCTTCCAGCTCGGTTTCGGGGGTTGGGTCCCCGAAGAAGAGGCTCCATAAAGGAGGTCCGGATGAAGCGCGGGCTTTGGGTGGCCGTCCTGGTCTCAGCCGTTGTGTTGGGGGGATGCTGGAGCGAACCGGGGCCGGAGGGGCCCCAGTTGCAGTTCCAAGCGGATTCGCCAAGCTGCGCCACCGTGGAGGAATACCTCTTCGTTGCGGGTGCTGCAGGCCAAATCGTCTTTCAAGGGAACCTCCATGTGCCCACCCCCTGCTACATCCTCACGGCGCAGCTTGTGCCCCTACGCTGCGGCTGCTGCCGCTGCCCCAACACGTATCAGGTTAGGCTCATCGCTGCGCCGCTGGGCGACGTCTGCACCGAGTGCCTTGGACAAGTCCCCTTTGTCGGGGCGGTGCGTGGGCTTCCGCCAGGGACGTATACGCTGGCCGTGGTGGTCGTTGTCAACGGAGAAGAGCGGCCGGCCCGGGTGTTCACCGTGGAGGTGAAATAGCCTACAGCCGCCAGGCGGCCACGATCTCCCCGAAAAACAGGGTGTGCAGGTTGCCCCCGCTGTAGTACTTGCTGCGCACCCCAGCGTCCAAAAGCCCACTGGGCACCAAGGGCGTGCGCACGAGCACCTTGCACTCGTAGGCCACGTCGCAGCCGCCCACGATGGGCACGGCCACCTGGGTCGCGGGCAGGGCCTCCAAACCCAGCTCCTTGAACTTGTCCACTTCCCGGCCGGAGCGGCTGCCGCAGAAGGCCAGCTCCTCCTTCATCCGGCCCAAGGGCACGCACACGGTAAACTCCCCACTCCGCTCAATGAGGCCATGGGTGTAGCGCGACGGGCGCACAAGGGCCAAAAACATGGGTTTGCCCCACACCGTGCCCACCAGACCCCATCCGATGGTCATCGCGTTCGGCCGTCCCGCAGCGTCGACGGAGACCAAGAACGCCCCGTCTCCATGGCAAAGCTGATCTTGCACGTCGGCGAACTTCGTCCAAGGCCCGATTTTCCTCATCCGCGCCTCCACATCGCCCGTTCCAACGGGTTGGGATAGTAGCTGGTCAAAATCCCCCCGCCGATGAACTCCCGCAGGATGGAGGTGGCGGGAATCTCCTCCCCCGCATACGGGGGGAGCCAGCGCAGCTCGGCGAGCAGCCGCTCGGCTTCCAAGCGGAGTTTGGGCTGCTGCACCCCCAACAGGAGGGGCTCCACCCGCGGCCGCAGCACGCTCCACTCGTACACCAGCGCCGAGTTGAACATCACGTCCGCTTGACCCTGGTAAGGGAAGATGAACCGCTTCTCCCCCCGCCGCACATTGCCCCACACCTGCAGGGTCACCTCCGCCGGATAGCCACGGAAGTTGGCGTCCCGCACAAGCCGCCTGATCAGGCGCGTGTCCGTGGTGGAAAGCCGCACATAGTCGTCCAAGTTGAGCTGCGTGAGGGCGGAAACGTAGACCTTGAACGTGTCCTGGGGGTCAAAGCCGTGGGGAAGGACGGCGGGGTTGAGGCAGTGCAGGCCTTCCACCAGCAGCACGGCGTCCGCAGAAAGCTTCAGCTCCAGCCCGGGCTCGCGCCGCCCGGAGGGGAAGTCGAACCGCGGCAGGCGCACCGTCTGCCCCGCAAATAGCGCCGTCACCTGGGCCTTGAACAGCTCCACGTCGATGGCGGCCAGGTCGTCGAAGTCCGTGAGCCCCCTGCGGGCCATCTCCTCCCGGCTCAGGTAGTAGTCGTCCAGCGAAATGGGGTACGGGCGCAGGCCAAGGGCCAACAGTTGGATGGCCAGCCGCTTGGTGAACGTGGACTTGCCCGAGGAGGAAGGGCCAGCGATGAGCACCAGGCGCGGCAGCCGAGGGCGGTTCACAATAGCTTCGGCAATTTGCGCGATGCGTTGGCTGTGCAGGGCCTCGGAGACAAGGATGACTTCGGTCATGCGGCCCGTGCGCACCACTTCCCGCACGGTCCACGCGTCGTACACCCCCAACAGCTCCAACCAGTTTCCGTACTCGTCGAACACCTGCAGAAGCGGGTGGTAGTCCTCGGTGGGGCCGAGCTCGGTGGGCTTTTCCCGGCGCGGGAAGCGGAGGATGAACCCCTTGTGGTAGGGGGTGAGGGCGAAGTACCGGAGGTATCCCGCCGAAGGGACCATGGGGCCATAGAAATAGTCCTGGAACGAACCCAGGGTGTAGAGGGGGACAGGACCTGAGTTCCATGTTTGCCCGAGGAGTTCAGCCTTGGAGGCCTGGCCTTGGGCCATGAGGATATGCTGGGCTTGGGACAAGGGGTGGAGCGTTTTGCGGATGGGCGCGTTTTGTTCCACCCAGGCGCGCATCTGGGCTTCCAGACGGCGGAGTTCGTCGAGGGCCAACGGCGGCCGGCCGGCCAGGCGGCAATAGTAGCCGCCGAAGGGCACGGAGTGGTCGATGATGAGCCGCACCCCGGGGAAAAGTTCGCGCACGGCAGCCGCCAGCAAAAAGCTCAGCGAGCGGGTGTAGATGCGGATGCCCTCGGAGTCGGTGAGGAAAATGGGGCGGACCTCGGCGTCCTCGCTCAACGGCTCGGAGAGCTCGTGGAGCTGGCCGTCCACCACCGCGGCCATGGCCGGCACCAAAGGATCGGGGTAGGCCGCGGCCACAAACTCCTCCAGCGGCGTGCCCACCGGACCTTCGAAAACGCGACCGTCGGGAAACCTTACCTGCACCGTCTCCCGCGGCTTGGCTGGCCACACCTTCGCCATGGGAGTGGGAAGTATACCTCCCCGCCGGGCGGGCCCCACGCGGCGAGCACGTCCACACCCGCTAGGCGAACAAGATCCCGGACGCGGAAGGGAGCACCAGGCCGCGGTAGAGGAACGTCACCTGTCGAAACGCGGCCCAAAGGTCGAACTCGGCTGCGGCGCTCACACAATCCTTGGGCACGATCACCTGAAGCCCACGCAGCGCGGCCGAGCCCGCGGCATGCAGCACGCAGATGTTGGCCACCGTGCCCACAATCACCAAATGTTTCGTCCCCCAGCCGCGCAAGATCCCCTCGAGCTCCGTTTGGAAAAACGGGTCGTACGTGGTCTTGCGCACCACAGGCTCACCAGCTTGGGGTGCCAGCTCAGCGACGATCTCCGCGCCCCAACTTTCCGCTACCCCGTGGCGGGGCCAGATGCGAAACTCGGGGTCGGTCGGGCTGTGCCAATCCTGGGTGAACGCCACGTTCACGCCTTTGCCCCTTGCCCGCACGAGGAGTTCTTGGATGGGCGGAACGGTGGCTGGTGCCGTGGGCACAAACAGGGCCCCGTTCTCGCGCACAAAGTCGTTTTGCATGTCCACCACCAAAACGGCGGTCGCAGCGCCGGGCAGCTCGACCTGCTTGGTCCAAGGGATTTCTGGAACTTCCACGTTCATTTTCCCACCCCCACCAAGGCCTCCAGGGTTGGGGAGAACCGCACGGGGTAATCGGGGGCTTGGCATGGGGAGAGGTCGGCGAGCTGGGAAGGGAGGGCGAAGAGCGCTTGCCGCACCTGCTCCCTGCGGGCGGCCAAGTCGGGTTTTGGCTGCAACCGTTCCCCGCGGGCCAAAACCTTGTGCAGGAGGGGGCGGCCGCGTCCCCTTTCGTCGTCGAGAGCGACAACATCGGAAAAGCCCTCCCGCCAGACCTGGCACTTCCCCGGCAGGGTGAGCTTCCCCGGGCTGCGCTTCATTCGGGGGCCCTTCTCGTCCTCCACGAGCTTGTACACCCCGCCCAGGGCGGGAAGGTCCCAAGAGACGCCCAGCCGGGTGCCCACCCCATAGCCCCAGGCCACCCCGCCCTGCTGCCGAAACTCCAAGATTCGCTGCTCGTCCAGATCACCGGAGACAAAGATCCTGATGTCTGGGAACCCAGCCTCGTCGAGGATCCGGCGGACTTGGCGGGAAAGGGAGGCCAGGTCGCCGGAGTCCAACCGCACGCCCACCACCTTCTTCCCCTTCGCACGCGCCTCCTTGGCCACTTGCGCGGCGTTCCTCGCGCCTTGCACCGTGTCGTAGGTGTCGATGAGGAGGACGGGATGGGGGTGATCGTCCACGAACGCCCGGAAAGCGGAGATTTCGTCCGGGAACGAGAGCACATAGGAGTGGGCCATGGTCCCCACCACGGGGATCCCGTACAGCCTCCCGGCCAGGACGTTGGACGTGCCGTGGAAGCCGGCCAGAAAGCTCGCCCGCGCGGCGTGCAACGCGGCCTCCATCCCGTGGTCCCGGCGGGGGCTGAAGTCCACCACCACGGCCTCGGGCCCTGCGGCGAGCAGGATCCGCGCGGCCTTGGAGGCCACCAACGTCTCGTAGTTGAGCACGTTCAACAGCAGGGTTTCGATGAGCTGGGCCTGGATGCGGGGAGCGGTCACGGTGAGCAACGGCTCGTTAGGAAAGCAAATCTCGCCCTCGCCCATGGCCCAGATTTCCCCTTGGAAGGCGAACGAGGCCAGGTAGTCCAGGAATGCCCGGTCAAAAAGCCCAAGGCTTTCCAGGTAGGCCAGCTCTTCTTGGCCAAACCGGAACTGGGCCAAGGCGTCCAACAAGGGGTCGAGGCCGGCGAAGACGAGGAAGCGGCGGTGGGGGACAGGAGCGCGCACGAAATAGGCAAACGTGGCCTCCTGATCCATGCCCCGCCGAAAGTAGGAGTAGGCCATGGTGAGCTCGTAAAGGTCCACGAAAAGCCCGGTCATGACCGTTCAATTCTAGCTTTGACCCCCAGGCGGGCGCCACGGACCCCTTCACCCCGACCCTCGCCCACACAGGAAAAGACTAGCCCAGGGCAGTGCGGTAAGCGGCGAAGTCCCGTTCGGAAAAGAGGACGAAGCGCACCTCAGAAAACGCGTTCGGGTGGGCTTCCAAGTACGAGCGCACGGTTTGTATCGCCACCTTGGCAGCCTCCTCCACGGGATAGCCGTAGACCCCGGTGGAAATGCTGGGGAAGGCCACGGACTGCACGCCCCTCGCTCGGGCCAGCTCCAAGCACGAGCGATAGGCCTTGGCCAGAAGCTCAGGTTCGCCGTGTGTCCCTCCCCGCCAAATGGGGCCCACGGTGTGAATGACCCAGCGGGCGGGAAGCCGGCCGCCGGGCGTGATCACCGCCTCCCCTGGGGGAAGCGGTCCCTGTTCCCGACGGATTTTCGCCGCTGCTTCGGTCACCTCGGGCCCTCCCGCGCGGTGGATGGCCCCGGAGACGCCCCCACCCGGTGTGAGATCAGGATTGGCCGCGTTGACAATGGCCTCCACGGCTTGCTGGGTGATGTCCCCCCGCACCAGGACCAGCTTGGCCTTGCCCACTTGCACCGCGTACTCCATGGCCCGCCTCCTTGCGTCACGTTGGCATTCTACTGCCCACACCAGAGTGATGGGTGATGCAGTGATGAGTGATCAGCTGAAGGAGTCAAGGACTCCCCTTTCGATTTCTCCTCTTGCTGACGAGGCCACGGACCAACCGATTCTGGCCAAGCAAAGCCCACGCGCACTGTTCCATCCATTGACGTCTCCTTCGGGCTCATGTTCACCGATCACTCATCACCCGATCGGCAAGGTTCACGAGGGTGCGGGCCAGTTCAACGGCCTGTTGGGCGCGGGAAGGGCGGACCCGGGCCTTGGGCGGGGGTGCACCAGGATCGCCCATGCCCAGCCCGATGCGCTCCAACTGCGCAAGGGGCTTGAACTTGCGGAACGCTTTGTCCCGGCGCAGGGCGCGGCCCCAGAGGCCCGCGAGGCCCTCGCTTTCTAGCGCCGCGGGGTCTTCACCATGCGCAATAAGCCACGCCCGCAGGGCCCGGTCGGCCGCGGCGCGGGCTGCCTCCAACGCCCACTCGTAAAACCCGCGTTCCCAAAGTGCTTCCCCTGCAGCAAGGTCGTGCTCGGCCTGCTCCAAGTGCCGGCGGGCCTCGGCCCAGTCCACCTTCACCTCCCGCGCGCCCACGCCTGCCCTCAGCTCATCGAACATCTCTTCGTCGGAAAAACCCCAGCGGTGGGCCAACTCGTGGTACACCGTGCGCCGAATTTGGTCCCCAAGCTCCTCCTCGCTTTGGCACCACTCCTCCAGCGGTCGCTTATAGATGACCAGCGTGCCCGGCAAATCCCGCGGGTCCTCCGCCTCCCACACCGACGGCCCCTCGTACAGGCCAAACGGGTAGTTGGGCGGCACAAGGCCCCACTCCAGCATCAGCTCGTCATCGGGGTAGTCCTCCACGCGCACTTCCAGCCCCCGCAGGTAGGGTTGAAACGCGGCGGGCAAGCTTTCCAGCGCCTCCTGCACCAAGGCGGCAAACCTCTCCAACGGCACGTGCACGGGCATGCCCCGGATTATAGGCGGCCTATAATGAGGCCCGGGTGATCGGCGTGGTGGTTGTGGTGGTGTTGGTGCTGGTGGTGCCTTCCATCCGCATCATCGGCCCGGACCAAGTGGGGTTGGTCATCAAGCGGTTCAGCGTCAAGAAACTCAAAGAAGGCGAGGTGATTGCTTTCCACGGCGAGGCGGGCTATCAAGCGGACCTGCTTCTTCCCGGCTGGCGGTTCAAGTTTTGGGTTCTGTACAGCGTGAGCAAGCACCCGATGGTGCAGATCCCGGCCGGGCAAATCGGGGTGGTGATCGCCCAAGTGGGCCGGCCCCTCGATCCCGGGGCCAAGTCCGGCGTGTACAAGCCCGAATTCGGCGACTTCCGCGATTTGCGCAAGTTTGTGGAGCTGGGCGGCCAGAAGGGTGTGCAGCGGCCGGTCCTCCCTCCCGGAACGGTGGCCCCCATCCATCCCGTGGGCTTCCTCGTCGTCACCAAGGACCGCGTGTACGGGGCGCCCATCTCCCCCGAGCTCAAAGCGGAGAAAAAGTTGGGGCCGGAGACGTGGGGGCTCAAGCCCGAGGACTTCCACGTCACCGTGATCGAGCCCGTTGTGCAACGCAACCCCGATGGCACAATCCGGCAAATCGACGTGATCGGCATCGTGGAGACGTTTGAGGGGCCGCCGCTGGACCCCGGGGACATCGCCGGCCGGCTGGGGGGATTCTCCGACATTGCGGAGCTGGAGCGCAACGGGGCCGACGACCTCACGCTGGCCAACGCGGTCCTCAACAGCAAAAACCACCTGCACAACAACTACCAGGACTACCAGGCGTTCCTCGACCACGGCGGCCGCATCGGCATCCAACACGATCCACTCCTCTACGGGGCGTACAACCTCAACCCGTTTTTGGTGCGCGTGCGGCGGGTGCCCATGCTGGTGGTGGAGCAGGGGGAGGTGGCGGTGATCAAGTCCTATGTGGGTTTGGAGCCGCGGGACGTCTCCGGGGAGGAGTTCCGCTTCGGCACCCTTGTGCGGCCGGGCCACCGCGGCATTTGGCGGGAACCGTTGCGCACCGGCAAGTACGCGATCAACCCGTACTGCTACGACCACGAGATCGTGCCCACCTACATCCTCACCCTCAACTGGGCCCTGCAGACCTCCGAGGCCCACCGACTGGACCGCCACCTGAGCCAGATCGTGGCCAAAAGCCGCGAGGGGTTCGTGTTCAAGATCGACCTGCAGGTGCAAATCCACATCCCGGACGTGCAAGCCCCGCGCGTGATCTCGGCGGTGGGCACGATGACCAACCTGGTGGACGAGGTGCTGCAAGCCGCGGTGGGCAATCACTTCCGCGACAAGCTGCAGAGCATGCCGGCCATCATGTTCATCGAAAACCGCCAGCGCGTGCAGGAAGAGGCCCTCCACCACATCAGCCAGCAGCTGAGCGTGTACAACGTGGACACCCGCGGGGTGTTCATCCAAGACGTGATCCTGCCGGAGCAACTGGTGGAGGTGCTCACCCAGCGCGAGATCGCCAACCAGCAGATTCAAACGTACCGCAAGCAGCAAGAGGCGGAGACCGTGCGCATCGAGATGGAGAAGCAGCGGGGCACGGCGGACCAGCAGGCCGAGCTGGCTCGCTCGCAGGTGGGCATCGAGATCGCCAAAAACCAAGCGGCGGCGCGGGTGGCCCAGGCCGAAGGAGAGGCCGCGTACCTGGAGAAGGTGGGCACGGCCAA
>FWPV01010585.1_pt1 | contig 15031 bp, 14 predicted proteins | sample 2228371 | NCBI WGS metagenome assembly FWPV01 (sample SAMEA103939776, study PRJEB20133) | metagenome
TGGTGTGCGGCTCCGAGATCAGGATACCGCCGTGATCGTCCGAACCGGCGATGCGGCCCTTGAGCCACGGCGTCAGGCCGAACGGTTCGAGGCCGTGCTTGTCGGCCAGTTCCTCGATTTTTTCCGGCGTCAGGCGCTGAATGATCAGGTCGACCAAGTTTTCCGGCACAAGCTGTTTGCCGCCGTTTTTCACTTCAAAAATATTAAACATGACCAACATCTGCTCGATGTGCTCGAGCGTCAGCACCGGCCCCATTTTGAAGAAGGGATGCGCCAGTGCATGAACAATGCCCTGACTGCGCAGATAGGGTACCAGTTCATAGATGTTGTAACGCAGCTTTTGAATGTCGGCGTGCTGCGCCTCGTTGACGCCGTAGGCGAGGATATGTACCTTGGCGCGATCCTGCGGAAAATAGGCGGAAATTTCCTCGCTGATGAAAAAATCGGGCAGGTGCGCCAATTCCAGCGCGCCGTTGATGGTGTCGTGGTCGGTGAGGGTGACGAAATCCATGCCGCGCCCTTTGGCGATTCGGTAAACGGTCATGGGCTCGGTGTAGCACTCGTTGATCTGCAGTTTGTCGAGAATCCAGTCGCCGGCGGAGCGGGAATGGTGACTGTGAACGTGCAGATCGATTCGCGAGCCTTTAGTGTGCATTGGAATCCTTTCATAATGATAGCTAAATATCTCGGGATCATACAAAAAGAGACCGGCGGGACCGGTCTCTGAACATCAAGCGGCAAGACGTTTACTGATTTGTCTTCGCCTTTGCAGAACGTTTTCATAACTCTCCAGCAGGCTGCGGTTGATCTCACGCCAATTGTAAAGCTGTGCCGTGCGACGCGCTTCCTGTCCCAGCGCCCGCGCCAAATCGCGGTTGACGATCAGCGTCTCCAGCGCCGCGGCAAAGTCTTGCGGATTCTTGGGTTTGGCAATCAGGCCGTCGCGGCCGTGGTTGATAATGTCGCCGACGCCTCCGGCCGCCGTGCCGACCGCCGGAATGCCCGAGGCGAACGCCTCCAGAATGACGTTGCCGAAAGTCTCGGTGGTCGAGGGAAAGGCGAAAATGTCGGCGCTTGCATACCAGCGGGCGAGTTCTTGGCCGTAAACAAAGCCGGTGAAATGGGCGTCGGGAAGCTGCGCTTCCAGTTCGGCGCGCATGGGGCCGTCGCCGACGATGACGATTCTATAGTCGCGGCCGCGGCTTTTAAGGATACGGTCGGCGGCGACCAGATCGTCCAAATCCTTGTGGTTGATCAGCCGACCGACGAACAACAGCATCGGCTTGTCCTCTGCGCCGATCGATCGACGCAGCTCCGGGTCATAAAAGTCCGGCGAAAAGCGGTCGAGCTCGATGCCGCGCTGCCACAATTCGACGTTTTGAATGCCTCGACGCAGCAGCTCATTGACGGCGCTCGGCGAAGGGGCATAGGTCATGTCGCATTTGTTGTGGAACCATTGCAGGTACGACCAGCCGGTCGGTTCCAGCCATGAAATGCCGAAATAGGAAAAATAATCGACAAAGTGGGTGTGATAGCTGGTGACCGCCGGCAGATCGCGGCGCTGGGCATAGGTGAGGCCGCTGAGTCCCAAGAAGGAAGGCGCGCAAATATGAATGAGATCGGGACGGAATTCATCCAATTTGTGCGAGATGCGTTCGAAGAAGGGCAGGCTGATCTGATAATTCTTATAGAGAAGAAGCGGAGCCGATTTTACTTTGATCACGCGGTTGTGCCAGCGGTAGGATACGTCCGGTTTGACGGGCGAGAAAAAGATGAACTCGATGTTCTCTTCCAGCAGCGTTTCCGCCAAGCGCGTGAGGGTTTTGACGACGCCGTCGGTGTTGGGCGGCAGGCTTTCCGTAAAGAAGGCGATTTTCATAGGATTGTCCTCAAAGAATGACGGCCATGCCGATTTTGGCGCAGGTAATGCCCAGCATCATGCCCATAACGACGTCGCTGGGAAAGTGCAGGCCGTTGTAGATGCGTGAAAAGCCGATCAGCGAGGCGACGACAACCAGCGGGAAGAGCAGAGCGGAGATGAGCGTGCCGAAGAGCGTCGCCATGAGAAATGCAGCGCCGGTATGACCGGAGGGAAAGCTGAACTTGTCCGGCGGCGGCAGCAGGGCGCGGATGCCGGGGATTTTTTCGAAGGGGCGGAAGCGCCGTGTTTTGCTTTTCAGGATTTTGTAGGCGGAAAGTTCGAGCGCGAAAGCGATCAACCCGGCGGGAACGGCTCTGAGCGCCAGCTCCTTGTCGATGAAAAACAGAAGCAGACCGACGACGGCGTAGAAATAGCCGTCGCCCAAGCGGGATAAACCGTACATCAATCGGTCGAGGGCCTTTTTGCCGTTGAGATTAAAGATGGTCAGAAACAGACGGCTGTCCAGCACGCTGACGTTTTGAACAAATAGCCTGATCATGACGCAGCTCCTTTGTTAGAACTGCGTAAAAATACAATCCGAATTTTAGTAAGAGATAAATTCGGCGTTAAGTATCGATAAGGGATTAAAGATTTCGCGTGATCAGTCGAAAAAGGTGGGCGTGTGAGGGTTTTTTAGGTGTTCGCGAACCATTTCAAGATGGCGGCGGTTGGTACGGTTTTCCGATAGCGCCGGCAGGGCGTCGAAATCAAAAAAATCGGCGCCTTCGGTTTCAAAGCTTTCGGCAGCGGCGCCGCCCAGCAGTTCGCATAGAAAGATAATCTTGAAGGCGTGATAAAGATGCAGCGGTCGCCCGGATCGATTGGCGTCGCACACGGCGACGACTCTCGACGGCCTGACGACAAAGCCGCTTTCTTCGAGCACCTCGCGCGCCGCCGCCTCCGCCGGGCTTTCGCCCACATCCGCCCAACCGCCCGGCATGCACCACAATCCGTCCATTCGCTCCTTCACCAGCAGAATTTTACCCTCGCGGATGACGGCGCTGCGCACGTCGATTTTGGGGGTGGCATAGCCGGGTTGAGCAATCATGTCGGCCGTGAGCTGCTCTTTGGGAAAGTCGCAGTGTTGTTCCACGATCTCGGCGGCGATCTCCGCCAAGCGCCGATTTCTTTCCACGTCGTATTCGCTGTGGGCAAAGGTAAGGCCGGTCTGCGCCAGCGCCTGGATTTCGCGCGCCCATTTCAACCACAGCGGAATGTCGGACATGGTCACCTCGATCAGTAGGGAATCCGAAGCGGGTTTGCAGCCCAATTCACCAAGATTTTCCGTCCCTCCTCGGCCAAGGCCTGCGTAAACGGCAGTCGGCGGCGGATCGGGGGGAAGGACAACGCTTCAAATATCAGTGCGTCATCGAAACCGGCGGCCGCGGCGTCGTTGCGGTCGGCGGCATAGACCACGCGGTCAAGACGTGCCCAGTAAATCGCCGCGGCACACATGGGGCACGGTTCGCAACTGGTGTAAAGGGTGCAGCCGCGCAGTTCATGACGGCCGAGCGCGGCACACGCCGCACGAATGGCCACGATTTCCGCGTGCGCCGTAGGGTCGTTCGCGGCGACCACCTGGTTCCAGCCTTCGGCAACGATGCGGCCTTCTTTGACGATGACGGCGCCGAACGGGCCGTGACGGCCGTCGGCCGATGCTTCCGCCGCCAAATCGACGGCGTGCTGCAGAAAAGCGAGGTCTTTACTTTGGGCCTTCATGGCGCTCAGCACACTCGGCAGATCAATCCCTTGAGATACGCGGCTTCTGGGAAGGCGAGCGGCACCGGATGATCCGCGGCCTGGGACAATTGGCCGAGAATCACCGCTTCGCGGCCGGCATCCACGGCGGCGTCGGCTACGATCTTTTGAAAGAGCGGCGGCGAAACATGGCCGGAGCAGGAAAAGGTGAAGAGGATGCCTCCGGGCTGAAGCACCTGCATGGCCAGCATGTTGATGTCTTTGTAGCCGCGGGCGGCACCTTGTACCTGGGCGCCGCTTTCGGCGAATTTCGGCGGATCGAGCACGACCAGGTCGAACTTTTGATTGTGGTCGCGCATGCGCCGCAGCAGGTTAAAGACGTCGCCGTGAATGTTGGTCATGCGGCCGGTATCGAAGCCGTTCAGCTCTGCATTCTTGACGCACAGATCGAGCGCATTCTGCGAGGTGTCGATGTTGACCGCTGATTCGGCGCCTCCGGCAAAGGCGTGCAGGGCAAAGCCGCCGCTGTAGCTGAAGGCGTTGAGCACCCGCGCCCCGCGGCTGAAGCGGGAGACGGCGGCTCGGTTTTCGCGTTGATCGAGATAGAGTCCGGTCTTGTGTCCGCGGCGCAGGTCTACGTACTGGCTCACGGCCCCTTCGCGAACCTCCACTAACGGCGGCGGCTCTTCGCCGGAAAGCAGGCCGGCGCGCATTTTGAGCCCTTCCTGTTGGCGCACTTTGGCGTCCGAGCGTTCGTAGATGCCCTTAAAGGCGCCGCTTTCAGCCAGCGCGGCGACGATTGTTTCCCGCCAAAACTCGGCGCCTGCAGAAAGAAACTGACACACGGCATAGTCGCCGTAGCGGTCGACGATGACGCCGGGAAGGCCGTCGCTTTCCGAGTTGACCAGGCGAAGGGCGGTAATTTCCGCGGGAAAAAGCGTTTTCCGCAGCTCGACGGCGTTCCGCAAACGCTCGCCGATCAAATCAGCATCCACGGGCCGTTCATCGAAAGTCCATAGGCGAACGCGAATCTGAGAATGGGGCGACCAGGCGCCGCGGCCGAGCAGTTCGCCGGCGGCACTGTAAAGCTCAACAACGGCTCCGAGCGCTGCATCGCCCTCGGTGCGGGCAACGGCGCCGGAAAAGATCCAAGGATGGCGGCGGCGCACCGAGGCGTCGCGGCCGGGTTTCAAATAGATTTTCATAATTCAAGATACCGATTCTTTCGGTCATTTCCAACACTTACCGCAAGGACGGCGGGGACATAGTCGTTGCATTTGCAGACAAATTTCTTTACCTTTTTAGCGGCTCAACAAAGGAAAACAAGAGTGATCACACGAATCGAACGAACCGTAAAACCGCAATTCTATGATCCTGAAGCGCAAGGCGTGCTGACCGGCGCCGCAGATTTGGGCATTACCGGCATCGAAAGCGTCTACTTTTTCTCGGTCACTTACTTGGAAGGCGAGCTGAGCCGCGAAGAGAAAATCGCTGTGGCCGAAAAGCTGCTGACCGACCTGGTGACGCAGGACTATGCCGTCGATCAGCCGATTCAGCGGGCCCCTCATGCCTGGTCGGTTGAAATCACCTACAACCGCGGCGTGACCGATATGGTCGCCGAAACGACCTTGAAAGGCATCGTCGATCTCGGCATTGCCGGCGTTCGGGCGGCCAAAACGGCGCGGCGCTACGAAATCGTCGGGCAATTGACCGAGGTACAAAAGGAGACCATCGTCCACAAGCTGTTGATGAACAAGGTGAACGAGCATGTGATTCAACCAGGCGAGTCGATTTTTATGCCTGCTGTGGAAGACCGCTTCGAGCTGGTTCACGTACCGATTTTGAATGCCTCCGAGGAGGAGCTGCTGCGCATCAGCCGCGAGCGCGACCTCTTTCTCAATGACGCCGAAATGCTCGCCATTCAGCAGCACTTCCGCAGGCTGAACCGCGAGCCGACCGACGTCGAGCTGGAAATGCTGGCGCAGACCTGGTCGGAGCACTGCTCGCACAAGACGCTCACCGGCCTGGTCGAATTCGAAGGCAAGGTCATCGACAATCCTTTGAAACAGACCATCTTTAAGGTCACGCGCGAGCTGAACAAGCCGTGGTGTCTGTCGGTTTTCAAGGACAACGCCGGCGTCATCGAATTTGACGATGAGTATGCCGTCTGCTTCAAGGTGGAAACGCACAATCATCCCAGCGCCATGGAGCCCTACGGCGGCGCCAACACCGGCATCGGCGGCGTCATTCGTGACCCGCTGGGAACCGGCCTGGGCGCCAAGCCGATCATCAACACCGATGTCTTTTGCTTCGGGCCGGTGACCATGAAGCACGAAGACCTGCCCAAAGGCGTTCTGCACCCCAAACGGGTGATGCAGGGCGTTGTGGCCGGCGTGCGCGACTATGGCAACCGCATGGGCATTCCCACATCGAACGGCGCCGTCTTTTTCGACGAGCGCTACCTCGGCAATCCTTTGGTCTTTTGCGGCAACGTCGGGTTGATTCCCAAAGACAAGATCGAAAAGACCGTGGTGCCCGGCGACTTTATCGTCGTTGTCGGCGGACGCACGGGTCGCGACGGCATTCACGGCGCCACGGCCTCTTCCGGCGAGCTGCACCCGGAAAGCGGCGAAACCTGGAGCGGCGCGGTGCAGATCGGCAACCCGATCGTCGAAAAAAAGCTGGTGGATACCCTGATGCAGGCGCGCGACCGCGGACTGTACCGAGCGATCACCGACTGCGGCGCCGGCGGGCTCTCGTCGGCCGTCGGTGAATTGGCCAAAAGCTGCGGCGCCGAGGTCGAACTCGACAAAGTGCCGCTCAAGTACCACGGCCTCACCTATATGGAAATCTGGATCTCCGAGGCGCAGGAACGCATGGTCATCTTTGTTCCGCCCGAAAAGCTCGAAGAAGCGTTGGCGCTCTTTGCATCGGAAGACGTCGAAGCCACGGTCATCGGCCGCACCGCCGGCGACGGCCGCATTCGCCTTTTCTATCGAAACACGGTCGTCGGAGAGCTGGAGATGAGTTTCCTCCATGAGGGGCTTCCGCGGCTGGTGCGAAAGGCGGAGTGGCGGCCGCAGACGCTGCCGGAACCGGCCCTCGACGCGCCTTCGGACCTGGGAGACGTCCTGCACAAAATCCTGGCCGCTCCAAACGTGTGCAGCAAAGAGTGGGTGATCCGCCAGTACGATCACGAGGTGCAGGCGGGGAGCGTGCTGAAGCCGCTGGTCGGCGCCGAAAACGACGGGCCGAGCGACGCCTCGATCACACGGCCGCGCCTCGACTCCTACCGCGCGGTCATTTTGGCCAACGGCCTCAATCCGAAATACGGCCTGATCGATCCCTACTGGATGGCGGCCTCGGCGATCGACGAGGCGCTGCGCAACGTCATCGCCGTCGGCGGTCGCCTGGAACGCACGGCGCTTCTCGACAATTTCTGCTGGGGAAACACTGACAAGCCCGACCGGCTGGGAAGCCTGCTGCGCGCCGCTCAGGCCTGTTACGACATCGCCAAGGTCTTCGAAACGCCCTTTATCTCCGGAAAGGACAGCCTGAACAACGAATACCAAACCGAGGACGGCACCAGCATCGCCGTGCCGCCCACGCTGCTGATCTCCGCCGTTTCGGTGATGGAGGACGCCCGCCGCGCCGTGAGCATGGATTTGAAGCAGCCGGGGAACCTGCTTTACGCCGTCGGCGTCACCCGACCCGAGCTGGGCGGTTCGCACTATTACGACGTCTGCGGCTTCGAAGGCGGGAGCGTTCCCAAAGTCGATGCGCCGGCCGCCAAACGGCTGTTTACCGCCTTGTCGGACGCCATGGCCGCGGGACTGGTGCGATCCTGCCATGACTGCTCGGAAGGCGGCATTGGCGTTGCAGCTGCGGAAATGGCGTTCGCCGGCAGTTGGGGGGCGGAATTGGATCTGCGGAAGGTGCCGGCCGAAGGCGCCGACCGCGACGACGTGCTGCTCTTTTCCGAATCCAACAGCCGTTTCTTGGTGGAGATCGAGCCGCAAAAGCAGGCGGCTTTCGAAAAGGCAACGGCAGGGTTGCCGGTTGCGTGCATCGGCGCGGTGACCGAGCGTCCGTACCTGCGGGTCATCGGCCTTGGCGGCGGCCCTGTTGTCGACGAACCGATCGAGCGGTTGAAAGAATCCTGGCAAGCGACGTTGAGGTGGTAATGGCAAAGGTAAAAGTGCTTGTGCTGAGAGCGGCAGGCTCCAATTGCGATCTGGAAACGCAATTCGCCTTCCAGGCCGTCGGCGCACAAGCGGATTTGGTTCATATCAACCGCCTTTTAGAAGGCAGCGTACGACTGAAAGAATATCAGGTGCTGACCATTCCCGGCGGTTTTACCTACGGCGACGATATTTCGGCGGGCAAGGTGCTCGCCAATCAGTTGCGCATGAAACTGGCCGATCAGTTGACCGAATTCCATGCCGGCGGAAAGCTCATCCTCGGAATTTGCAACGGCTTTCAAGTGTTGGTCAAGGCGGGTTTGCTGCCCGAGCTGGATCTCAACAGCGGGCAGCAAGTGACCCTGACCGCGAACGATTCCGGAAGGTTCGAGGACCGGTGGGTTCATCTGCGCGTTAACCAAACGCCGTGCGTTTTTACGCAGAACGCCGGAGAGAAGGTCTATTTCCCCGTTGCCCATGCCGAAGGCAAGTTCGTGGTCAAAGACGAAACGGTTCTGCAGCGGCTGAAAGAAAGAAAGCAAATCGTGTTTCAATATGTCAACGCCGACGGCGGCAAGCCGTCTTATCCCATGAATCCCAACGGGTCGGTGGAAGACATTGCGGGCATCTGCGATCCGACGGGTAGAATTCTCGGCCTGATGCCTCATCCCGAACGTCACCTCGACCCGACCAACCACCCGCAATGGATGCGGAAAGGAATGGCGGCTGAAGGAGACGGCGTCGCCGTGTTCCGAAACGCTGTTGCCTATTTTGCCGCATGAACCCGAAAAGGCACGACGGACGGATGAACGAAGACATTCGTCATATTCTCGAAAACTGGGAATACAACGACGACGACCTTAACGTACGTTACATCAAGGGCGCCGACGGCGTGGTGCGGCTGCAGATGCGCATCGATCTGGGTCTTCTGCAGATGGAACTCGACGGCCGCCCCGACGGTCGCCGTCCCTACGGTGCAGAGTCCTATTTCGACTACTTTGAATCGAAGGCCAAACAGATGAGCAGCGGCGAACAGCCGAAGCTTTTTCTCCTTTCGGCCGAAGAATGCCAAAAGCTGCAGCAGGAGGCGGTGCAGTATTACCACCGCTACTTGGCGCTGATGAAATTGAAGGACTATGCCCGCGTCGTGCGCGACACCCAAAGGAACCTGCGCCTTTTCAGCTTTGTCGAGCGCCATTGCGACAACGATGAAATCGTGTGGCAGTTCATTCAATACCGGCCTTATGTGATCATGATCAACACCCGCGCCCGCGCTCTCATGGAGATTGAGCAGCAGAATTATCAAATGGCGCTGGATATTATTCGTAATGCCATTCGCGGAATCAAAGAGTTCAACGAGAAATGGGGTGATCGGCTGGGACCCGATTTCCCGGAGCTGGAGTTTCTCGAATATTGGTATGACGAAATCGCCGAGCAGAAGCCGATGAGTGAAAAGGAGCGGCTGCTGCGTGAGCTCGAAGAGGCCGTAAACGAGGAAAACTATGAACGCGCCGCGGTTCTGCGGGACAAGCTGGCGGCGTTGGAGCGTCTGTTCAAACTATAACAGGTTGCAGCAACGGATCGAGGAGTTGGATGATGCTGAACAACAAAAGAGTTGCCGTTTTAATCGCCGAGCAATTTCACGATGAAGAAACACCGGTTCCGCGCGACTATCTGCGCAAGCTCGGCGCCGAGGTCGATATCGTCGGATTGGAGAAGAAGGAATTGGTGGGCAAGTACGGCCGAACCGTTCTTACGACGGACAAAACGATTTACGACGTAAAACCTGAAGAATACGACGGCATCATCATTCCCGGGGGCGGGGCGCCGGAAAGGCTTAGAGTGAACGATACAGTGCTCGATTTCGTGCGCCGTTTCTGGCAGACGGGTCGTCCGGTGGGCGTCATTTGCCACGGGCCGCAGGTGCTCATTTCCGCCGGGCTGCTCAAGGGCGTCAAGCTCACCTGTTACGTCGGCATTCGCGACGACGTCAAGAATGTCGGCGCGATCTATGTCGATGAGCCGGTCTGCGTCGACGGCCAGGTGATCAGCTCGCGCAAACCGGAAGACCTTCCGTTTTTCAACGAAGCTTTTGCTCGAGCGCTGGCGGGTAGGGTCACCGACTCTAAGGGCAAGGAGCTGGGCCCGTTGGAAGCGCTTGAGTTGGCCGTCAATCGTGAAAAAGGGGCGCAGGAGTTCTACAGCGGAGCCGCCGAAACCCTGAGCGAACCGAGAGTGAAGAACAAGTTCAAGTATCTTGCCGCCATCGAGCAGGGCCACTTCGAGCAGCTTTCCGACCTCTATCGCCGTCTGTCCGGCGGAGCCGAGCCGAAGATCAATCTCGAAGCGGCTGAGCTGAGTCGGAAGCGCATTTCACCGACCACGACGGCCGAAGAGGCGGTAAAGCTCGGAATTCAGGCCGAAGAAAAGGCCTACGAATTCTACCGGCAGGCGGCTGCGGCGGCCAAGGGCGCTAAAGTGAAGGAGATGTTCGAATTCTTGGCCGCTGAGGAACTGGAGCACAAGCGCCTGCTGCTGCTCGATCAGGCCGCCGCCCAAGGCGGACAGGGCCATTTCCAATGGGCAACTCACTTTGACATCCCGCCCGGCATGGAAGATTTGTGGTGAACGGCTACACGCTTTTACGGCTCGTTTGAACATTGCCCTCGACGGTCGTCGGGAGGCAGACGAACAACACCCAACTCGGAGGAAAGGATATGAAAACCGTGATCCTCTTTGTACTGGCTGTTCTTTTTACGACGACTGTTCAGGCTCAAATCGCCGCCGGCGGATTGGGCTACTTGGGCGGTCAGAGAAACGTGTTCAACGGCGGCGTCGGCATCACGACCATCGACTCCGATAAAGGCTCCGAAACCTTCCTCAACGTACACCTCAGCCCCGAGTTCGCTTTCGGAAAATTCGGAATAGGGTTGAACATCAACCTATTGTTTAACACGCAGGACGGATCCCTCCGCAAGCAGGACTGGGACAAGCCCACCGATATTCTGCAGCAAATTCGTTATGTCCGCTGGGGGCGCAAGAACGATCCGGTCTATGTGCACGCCGGCATGTTGGACGCTGCCCGGCTCGGCCACGGTTCCATTCTCAACTACTATTCGAACTATGCTTCGTGGGATAACCGCAAGTTCGGCGGCGCGCTGGACATCGATTTCGGCTATTTCGGCTTCGAGTCGGTCGTTTCCAACTTTGCCCGCAGTGAAGTGATCGGCGGACGCCTTTACGGCCGACCGCTGAAAACCGTCATCGAAGTGCCGATCATTAAGAACATTACCATCGGCGGCTCTTATGTCGCCGACGTTGACCCCGACGGAACGACGGCGACGGACGACGGCGTCTCCGTATACGGCGCCGATGTCGAGCTGCCCATCGTGAAAAAGGGCACGCTGGGGCTTTATTTCTACTATGATTGGTCGCAGATTCACGGTTACAGTTCAATCGAGAACAAAAGCCGAACCTTCGGCAACGGCCAATACGGCGGCGTGGCTTTCGATATGATCAGTCTGGCCGGCAACAGCGAGCTGCACGCCAAGTTCGAACGGCGGGTTCTCAGCAAAGAATACGTCCCTTCCTTCTTTGATGCTTTCTATGAAGTGCAGCGTTATCACAAAGACATCAACACGCGCAAAACCGATCTGCTCCTCGGCATGCAGGATGAGGTGAAGGGATGGTTCGGAGAACTCTGGGGCAGGCTGATGGAGGACAAAATCCGGCTCATCGGTATGTACAGCTATTACGACCATGAAGCCCTCGGCGGCACACTGCACTTTGCCTTCGATGCCCCCAATCTGATGCCGGTCCTTGCTGCGCACGCAACTTATGACAAGATTCAAATTGAAACCATCGGCGACGTCTTTACCCTTGACTCCCGCAGCCTGGCCCGCGCCGGACTCGGCTACAAAATCAATCCCTACCTGATTCTCTACCTTGACTACATTTGGACGTTCGAAGAGACTGATCCCGGCAGCGGCGTTTATCGTCCGCAGGAACGGTTCGAACCCAAACTGGTGCTCTCCATGAAGTTTTAATTCATGAGAGGGGGGAAAGATGTCAAGGAGCGGGCTTGGCTCAAGAGCCCGCTCCTCTCTTTTTTAGAGGGATTGCTGAATTTCCTCTATCCGCCGCTCTGTTGGGGCTGCAGAGAGCGCCTTCCGGAGGAATGTCGGGACGTCTGTCCCCGCTGTCGCGAAGCCATGCAGAGATGTCGTGAGGTCTGCCTTCCCGCTGAACTTTTCCGCAGCTCGCTGCAGGATGAGCTTTGGTTTACCGGCTCCATCGCCTTTTTCGAGTATACGCCGGTCGTTCAGGAACTTGTTCACGCCTTCAAATACCGCGGCACAAGCCGTCTCGCCCGTTTTTTCGCCGAACAGATCGCGGACTGTGCAACGACAATACCCGCCCTGTCGGAGGCCGATGCACTGGTTCCCGTGCCGCTTCACCGCACCCGCTTTCGCGAGCGGGGATACAATCAGGCGGAGATGCTTGCACGTTCGCTGGCTTTGATCATCCTAAAACCGGTTTATGTTGAAGCGCTGCGGAGGATCCGCTATACGGCGCAGCAGGCAAAGCTGAGCGCCGCCCAACGCACGGCCAATATTCGGGGGGCGTTCCAAGCAGAAACCTCTTTCGTGTCCGGTCGAAAGCTGGTTCTGGTCGACGACGTATTGACCACCGGCAGCACCCTGAACGAATGCGCGCGGGTCCTTCGGCAGGCGGGCGCCGTGAACGTTCACGCCCTCACCCTCGTTCGCGTAGAAGCGGATAAGAAATTGTAAAGCTTGACTTTTATCCGAAAGATTGTTATTTTAGTCCGCACTTGAAAATCCTCTTTTAATCACGCCGGAACATCCGGACCTTTTTCAAAAATTGATTATGACTTCGGAGGCAAAAATGGCTATCAAGATCGGTATCAACGGGTATGGACGTATTGGTCGCCTGGTGCTGCGCGCCGGCATTAACAACCCCAATGTGGAATTCGAGGGCATTAACGATCCCTTCCTCGATGCGGAATACATGGCTTATATGACCAAGTATGATTCGGTGCACGGCCGTTTCAAAGGCACGGTAGAAGCCAAGGACGGCAAACTGATCGTCAACGGCAAGGCCATTCACGTTTTTGCGGAAAAGGAGCCGGCGGCTATTCCTTGGGCGACCATCGGGGCCGAGTATATCGTCGAGGCGGCCGGTGCTTTCACCGAAATCCCCAAGGCGGAAGGCCACCTGAAGGCGGGTGCTAAAAAGGTTGTCATTACCGCTCCGTCCAAGGATGCCCCGATGTTCGTCATGGGCGTCAATCACAAGACCTATAAGAAAGAGATGGATATTATTTCCAATGCCTCCTGTACCACCAACTGCCTGGCACCGCTGGCCAAGGTCGTTCATGACAAGTTCGGAATCGTGGAAGGTTTGATGACGACCGTGCATGCGGTGACCGCCACGCAAAAGACCGTCGACGGTCCTTCGAAAAAGGATTGGCGCGGCGGCCGCGGAGCTGGATTCAATATCATTCCCTCCAGCACCGGTGCCGCTAAAGCCGTCGGCAAAGTCATCCCCGAGCTCAACGGCAAACTGACCGGTATGGCGTTCCGCGTTCCCACCGCCGACGTTTCGGTTGTCGACCTGACCTGCCGCTTGGCCAAGCCGACCACCTATGAAGAGATCTGCAAGGCCATGAAGGAAGCCTCCGAAGGCGAGATGAAGGGCATTTTGGGCTATGTCGACGAAGATGTCGTTTCTTCTGATTTCATCGGTGAGGCCTGTACTTCGGTTTTCGATGCCAAAGCAGGTATTGCCCTCAACGACACCTTTGTGAAGCTTGTTGCCTGGTACGACAACGAGTGGGGCTATTCCTGCAAGGTGCTCGATCTCGTGCAGTACATCGCTTCGGTGAAGTAAGGATACCGGCAGGCGGCGGGGCCGAGTCGATCGTGCCTCCGCCGCATTGAAAACAACGGGAACCGGAAGCGCAAAACGGAGTAGGAAAAACGAAAACCGAACGGAAGATGATGAGAAAGAGAATTATTGCCGGTAATTGGAAGATGAACACCGACGTGGCGGAGGCGATGGCCTTGGCCGAAGCGGTCAAGAACGGCTACAGCGCCTACGATGTCGATGTGGTCTTGTGTCCGCCGTTCACCAATCTGTATGCGGTGCACGGTGTGATCAAGAACTCGCCGATTGCCTTGGGCGCGCAGGATCTGCACTGGGAAGAAAAAGGCGCTTTTACCGGTGAAGTTTCCGCCGCCATGCTCAAGGCTGTAGGCTGCAGCTTTGTCATCATCGGCCATTCGGAGCGGCGACAACTTTTCGGCGAGACCGATGAGACGGTCAACAAGAAGATCAAAAAGGCCCTGGAATACGGCTTGAAGCCCATCGTTTGCGTCGGCGAAACGCTCGAAGAGCGTGAGGCCGGGCGTACGGAAAAAGTGGTCGAAAAACAGGTGCGCGCCGCCCTTGAGGGGCTTACGGGCGATCAGGTGCAGTCCCTCATTATTGCTTATGAGCCGGTTTGGGCCATCGGAACCGGTCGTACCGCTTCGCCGGAACAAGCCCAGGAGGTTCACCGGTTCATTCGTAGCCTGACGGCTGAGCTTTACAACGAAGCCGTTGCCCAAAGCCTCAGAATCCAGTACGGCGGCAGCATGAACGCCGCCAACGCCGCAGAACTGCTTGCGCAGCCGGATATCGACGGCGGCCTGATCGGAGGCGCCAGTTTAAAGGCGGAGTCATTTTTAGCAATTATTAACGCTTAATCGGCAGGAGCCGCTATGCTGTACGGAATATTGCTTGCGTTATTTATTCTTGTTGCAATTTTGATGGTTTTTGCTATATTGATCCAGTCCGGAAAAGGCGGCGGACTTGCCGGTATCGCGGGCGGAAGCATGGGAGCGGTTTTCGGCGGCCGAGGGAGTGCACCCTTTTTGATGAAGGCGACCTCGGTTTTAGCCGCGGCATTTATGATCCTCGCCCTGCTGCTCGGCATGATGATCAAAGGCGTTGAAGACCGCAGCACCCTGATGCAGCGCGAACGCGAACGCCGTGCGGCATCGCCGGCGAGAACTCTGCCGCAGGTCGAGTTGCCGTCGCAAACCCCGGCGCAGCCCGAAAATTGATCCTTGTATCGTTGCCGAAGTGGTGGAATTGGCAGACACGCTATCTTGAGGGGGTAGTGCCTAACAGGCGTGCGGGTTCAAATCCCGCCTTCGGCACCAAG
>FWPV01010586.1_pt1 | contig 15029 bp, 16 predicted proteins | sample 2228371 | NCBI WGS metagenome assembly FWPV01 (sample SAMEA103939776, study PRJEB20133) | metagenome
ACTTTTTTGGAGATGATCCTATCTTTTTAACCTTGGTTTTCTTAAATTGTTATAGAACCGCCCCAAATTTACCTCCCATATTAATAACATTCGAGGATACTATGATTTTATCCTCCTTAATCTTTTCGAGATAAAAATATTCTTAGACTCTGCGTCCCAGATTCTGCCAGGGCTTTTCTGCTGTTTTAGCAATGAATTGTAATCAGCGCCTGTCCTCTTCATCCTTTTGTGTTTTAGAACTTAATAAAGTCAATAACTTCTTAAATCAATTCAGAAGTTAGTTCTTTAATATTCTTCATAATAATCTCTTTATAGTTAATTGTGGTTTCCCTAATATAAACCTACAATGTTCAATTCGGCTATTTAAAGGATAACCTGAGAAAAGACAGAGTTGCTTTGCACTTTATCATGATCATATATATGGACTTTAACTCTATTCTCATCCAATGTACCCTCACCTGAGGCCTCCAGTGCCAGTTGTAAGAATTTTCTTACAGAGCTTTTTGGATTATCTGGGTCATGATACTTACTGTTTTGACTTAAAGGATAAACAAGATATTTGGCACCATAATAATCCAGGGCTACAGGATCTGTGCTGGCAAGTATGGTTCTTGTTCGAGTTGCTTTTGATATATCAGTCCTGCTACCCCATCCTACCCATTCTGCAGTGACAATATTTAAATCAGCCTTTCGTATGGTTTTCATAAAATGGCCGATAGGACCTGCCTTGGCATACTGGAAGATCGTTCCACCACAGGCGTGAACATTGTAATATCCCTTTGGCTCCAATCCCCAAGCACCGCAGGATAGGTCTGTTATGCCCATATAGTTTTTGATCGAACTTGTTATGCCTGTATCCTCTCCATGGGTATTCAAAACAGCAAAATTAATGAACTTTATAGGTTTTTCTGGAAGGTATTTTCCTCCTCCCTGCCCATCCCTCAAATATGCGCCGTTCTTAAAATCTATTGTTATTCCACTATGTTTCGATGTAAAGACAGGATAACTCATCTTTACTTTCCATTTTTTCAACCCTAAAACCGGCGAAAACTCATAATCAATATTACTCCAGACATATCCATCCCCTTCCCATGGTCCTTTTACTATTCCACCGTCTCTGGCGTTCCCCCATACACCATCAGGTTTAGGACCTCCGTCTCTCCAATGATACTTTGTAACATTATTTATACCCTGTTTTTGATAAAGCTCTATTAATGTATTTAAACTGTAATTAACACCATCTATATCTCCATTGATTTCGCTTAAATGTGTCCATCCTCTTATATTGTCCTTTTCACCTTCTGAAAGAGATTCATCCATAAAATGGTGGTTCTCTGCTATGATTACCTCACCTTTAAAGTCTGGGATCTTTAATATAAGGTCTATAAATCCCTTCATAGCCGCAAGGTTTGTTCTGCCCTGATTCCACCACTGTGCATTAGGCTTGAGTATTACAATATCATTAACTCCAATAAATTTTTCTATACCACCCATCATCTCGATGACCTTTTCGACATTCTGCTGAGGAGTTCCATTCTTAGATACATAGATGTGGGAGGTTGGTTGAGTAAGTTGAGCAGTGTGAGGGGTTTCGTGTTGCGAGTTTAAAGTTCTGAGCTCCGGGTGAGGTTTGATGGTTGACTGGTTGAATAGTTGAGTAATCTTTTTAAGAAATGGCCAACTTGCAATCGCGATTAATACCAAAGATAAAAAGAGGAAAAATCTTCTGGTGATCTTTTTAATCATTTCAAACTATTTCAAGGCGGGTGATAGACTCTCTTCTTTCAAAAATCTTTCTAAAGCCTTCTGAATTATGCAATCGGAATATTGTGCCCAGCAGCACTCTTTCTTACAATAACTCGTCTTGCCTTCTTCTCCATCTTTGACCTCATGAAACCTGCACTCTATGCACGATTTAATAATCATTTTTACCTCCTCCTCTCTAAGAAATTCAGATGAAGATGTTTATCTTTGATTGCTGTTTTCTATAACTTCTTTATGTGCATAATAAAAATATGTTCATCATGTCAAATAAGTATTCTTACTCATTCTTCATAGCCATGGAAATGCTAATTTGTAACAGCCCGTTAAAAAAGTATTTGAATAACTTGATTTAGCGAAACTAAAATATATTTTTTAATTCTATCTTTAAGTGCTTCAGATAAGGTGATTCGAGGGTATCGTCTTTGTTATAGGATTTATAAAGCGTGTAACTATTATCCTTTAAGGTATAAATCTCTACTAATTCCTCGCCTGGAATTACTATCCAGTATTCCTTTACACCAAATCTTGCATATAATTTCTTCTTTTGTACAAGATCCCTGTAAGCAGTATTTTCTGAAATTATTTCTATAACAAGATCAGGTGCGCCTTGAATGTTCTTTTCACCTATGATACTGAGCCTTTCTTTTGAGATGAAAAGGATGTCGGGTTGAACCACATTCTCAACATCAAGATACACATCACATGGAGCGTCAAAAACCTCTCCAAGGCCATTTTCTTTTACAAATCTCACTATTTCAAATTCAAGCTCTCTCGAAATCCTTTGATGTCTTGGTACAGGTGACGGTGTCATAAGTAATTCTCCTTCTATGAGCTCATATCTCTCCCCCTCTGGTGTCTTAAGGTAATCCTCATATGTATATTTCTTCTTTTCTGTAATAGTTTCTGCCATAATTAAATTCCTGAATATCTATAATATCTTGTAAATATTCTATTGAATAAATAAATATGATGTCAAACGATCCATTAAAATTGTGTGGTGTAGTGCATGATAACCAATCACATGTATCCCATGCTCTGATACATAAAGCCTCGTTAACATAGAGGCATTTCCTGGAGGAGTCCAGACTCCAGTAAAGTTTTCTAAATCTTCCAGAAATAACTTACCATTGACAACACCGGTAAATTTCGCTCCATATGTCTTCTTAATAGGTGAAATCTCAATGACCTGAATCCTCACCTTTACATCCACTTTATCGCCAGGTGAAATATTGCCTTTTCTCTTAGTTCATTCGGTATAACTATCTGGTCATTGCTTAAAACCCTTGTATATGCATCTCCTTTTTTAACTAATGTGATCAAACTATAATTTGTGTTATACAAAATTGTTTTCCTCTGTCAAAAATAGGGGTTACGAATTGATATGAAAATTTAAACCTACGTAAGCGTTCAAGTTTTTAGGGATTCGATTATTTTTTTAAAGTTTTATCTATTTCAGGATTCCATAGTTCGTTCATTGCATTCCTGAAATAAGGGAGCGATTCTTCACGCCATTGAAGGTGTGCTTTAACGTCATCCTTTGAAAATTCTATGAAAAATTTATAATCTGTCTCAGTCCTTCTTGACATAAGGTTAGAAAAATAGGTAGCAATCCTCTTTGGAAATACCCCTCCTTTTATGAAATGGAGTGCAAACATTCTTTCTATACCATCGTGGTTTTTCGGATAGATACCTTTCTCTGCAAGGATTGCCCTTATGAGATTTAAAAATATATAGTAGATGTTCGTTACAGCCTTCCTCCATACAGACTCTCTGATATTGCCTTTAAGGCTCTTAATCTCTATAAGCGCAAGGTCTACTAAGCCTTTTGCAAGTTCAAATCCTTCTTCCACAAAATTACTCCCTTCTCATGTATCTCTTTGCCAATAGGAAGATATTTTATCTCTTCTTCTGTAAAGCCAAATAAATCAACCCTTAATTCTCCCGTTATATCCATTTCTTCCATTATCTCATCTTTTATGCTATTCAGTTTATGGTGAGGTATAGATTTGTTTATTATAAGTGCTAAATCAAGGTCGCTATCTTCATCTGAGAATCCGCCTGCCCTTGAACCATAAAGAATAAGGGCTATTATATCCTCTTTAGATTCAAGTCTATCTATGAGTTTGGTTATAAATTTATCCTCTAAAGGTGAAATATGCTTTCTTACTGTATCCATGTGTAACATATTAGCACAGGTCAACTTACTCAGTAAATGAAAAGGGGAGAACACACCCCTGCACCCCTCTTAAGAGGATATCTTCTCTGAATCTTGGATATTCTGTTTGTGATTTATATCTATAAAAAGTTTCTTCTGCTTTTTCATTTCCTCCATTACGTTCTCACTTTCCAAAGGACACTTTCTTGTACATAAGTAGGGACATCTCGAACATTCAAGCCAGTTTTCAAATCCCTTACAAAGTTCCATTTTTAACTGTATTTAAATTAAAAGCTTTTCTTCAGCGAATTTCACGAGTTTTTTTGGTTGTTCCTGATAAATCTTTTGATAGCCTTCTTCTCGGCTCATAACACCCTGCCTTATCATATTAGATATCTCCCATGCATATGGATGAAAACCATATCTCTGCAAATGAACTTCATTGGCAAATGCATTCAGAAGACAATTCGTAGAATTACTGTCAGTATCTTCTGGTTCAATCCATCCATATTTTTTTATTTCATCCTTTATAATTTCTTCGTCATAATCTTCCCATGCAAGGGGATGAATGTTGTAAGGAAATTTTTCTGGATTTAAATAATGTCTCTCTTGAAGAAAATAGATGCTAATTTCATCTCCTGCGACCTCCCTGAGCGGGTTCAATATCGCCTGTTGAGAAATTTTAACAAGTGATGGATTTGTCTTCATAATCGAAGACTGTAAAGGTGCCTGCCCAGGAGACCAGCCATATCCTATCATGGAGATATTAAATTCAATAGCAATTTTAAGGCACATTGATTTAACTATCCCCATGCAAGAAGTGCATATAGTGCTCGCCCTTTCAAGGGCCTTCTTGGGATAAATCTCTTTTTGAGAAGCAAGTAAAAAAATATTCCTCAGAAGATCCCATCTCGGTTTAAATAAAATATGATCAATGCTAAGTCCCTCTGTAATCCTCTTTATATTAAGTTGGGCAGTTTCAGATAAAAAACCATTATCAAAGGTAAATGAAAGTATATTTAACCCGTACTTTTTTTTAAGAAGAATTAGTGTATACGTTGAATCCTTGCCACCACTATAAGACATCAAAATATCATAATTGTAGGGAATGCGGTATGACGTCTGAATTTGAGAAAGCAGTTCCAAAAATCTTTGTTTATATCTCTTTTTTTCGTCAAAAAGATTTTTATGTTTATCCTTAAAGGCTTCGCAATAATTGCAGATACCTTCGGTATTGAAACTAATTCCGGGAAAGGTTTCGGGCAAAACACATTTGGAACAGATTCTTATGTTCACGTTGTTATGTCCTTGTTGCGAGTTAAAGCTAATCCATAACTTTCTTTAGAACTTTCTCGGACTTTAAGTTCTTTTTTACTTATTTTTCCTGTCATAGTTTTAGGCAAGGATGGCAATATTTCGATATATTTGGGTACCATAAAATTTTCAAGATTCTCCATACAATGTTTTAAGATGTCTTTCTCGGTAAGTTTTGAACCACCCTCCAGAGAAACATAAGCCTTGATAGCCTGTCCATAAATTTCGTCTGGAACACCAATCACAGCCGCTTCAAGAACTCCATCAAGTTTATATAATACATTCTCGATCTCTTTTGGGCTGACTTTTTCTCCCTTACACTTGATTATGTCGTCCTTCCTTGCCACAAAATATAAATAGCCTTCTTCATCCATTCTAAAAAGGTCACCTGTATAAAGTACCCTTTCACCCGGATACCTACCTGGTCTTATGCACTTTTTTGTCTCTTCAGGCATCTCCCAATAACCGAGCATTACATTTGAACCCCTCACAACGAGCTCTCCGATCTCACCAGGGCCTACCTTTTCTCCTGCCTCATTCACGATATAAACCTCTTCGTTAGGCATACCTTTACCTACAGAGTCAGGCCTCCTGTCGAGCTCTTCGGGAGGTAAATATGAAACACGTTTACATTCTGTTAAACCGTACATTGAATACAATTTAGCTTGAGGGAATAATTCCCGAAGCCTTTTTATGTGACTTACTGGTAAGGCCGCCGCCGTATTTGTTAAGTATCTCAAGGAGGTAAGATCAAACTTTTCTATTCCCTTTATCCTTAGTAACAACGCAAAAATAGTTGGCACCCCGGGGAAACCTGTCACACGTTCTTCTACCATGGTATTAATAACCTGATATGGATAAGTAAAAGATTTCTCAAGTATAACGGTTCCGCCTATCTTAAAGCCCATTAGTATCTGGTAAAGTCCGTAATCAAAGGATATCGGCAAAACATTTATGATTATATCTTCCTCCGTATTTTCAAGATATGTTGTTATTGAATGAGCTGCTGATACCATATTGAGGTGAGAAAGCATTACACCTTTGGGTATCCCCGTAGAGCCAGAAGTATAAATTATTGATGCTAGGTCGAGGTCTATACAATTTGAAGTCACGCGTTTATCTGTATTCGTTTTGATAATTTCATCATATGATATGCAAGATATGGCAGATGGCTGATGCATGATGTATGATGTATGATTGTCCTTGTTATCATAATCAGCATCAGCAACTATAACTGTATTTAGATATGGGCAATTGATACCATGAAAGACATCAAATCTGCTTGCCTGTGTTACAAGTATCTTTGCTCTACTATTGTTCATAATGTACTGAAGTTTTTCAGTTTTAGTAGTATGGTTTATAACCATGAATGCAGCACCAGCCTTCAATGCCCCGAATATAGAAACCACTGCTTCTATAGAGTTATCCATAAATATAGCTACCCTATCTCCCTTTTCGATACCAAGATTTAAAAGCGCATTAGCCAAACTATTTGCCATTATATCTAACTGAGTATAGGTCAATCTTATATTTTTATGGACAAGGGCAACCTTATCAGAAAATCGCTCTGCACTGTATTCAAGGAAATGGTTAACTAATGTGTGACGGAACATGGGTTATAGGTTATAGGTTATAGGTTATAGGTTATAGGTTATTGGTTATTGGTTATTGGTTATTGGTTATTGGTGTAACCCATCTTATTGAGAATATATCTTGAAAGATTATTGACTGAATCAAAATTCTCGGGTAAAAGCTCTTCATCCGCTACAGATACACCATACTTGTGTTCCACGAATGCTACAAGTTCAAGGATTCCTGTGGAGTCTATCAAACCTTTTTCCATAAAAGAAATATCATCGTTAAAGCCATCATTATTTCCGTACAAAAAGTTTTCTATAATAAAATTCCTTATCTCTGACTTTAATTCAATTTCTTTCATTCTTAAAAATTCACGGTACCAAGATTTAGAGGCTTCATAACCTTATTCGGGTTTAAGATATTTAAGTTGTTAATATATCTAACTGCTGTCCCCTTAAAGTCCTTTATAAACATTTCATACAATAGTAACGTTGATACAATCCCTACGATAGCCATATTATCTTTAAATCCCAATATAGGACTCTGAATTGCCTTTTTTCTTAATAAAGAAACTGCTTTTGTATCAAAGAAACCTGATTCTTTCAAATACCTTTCAGATAGAATCTCATCGATATAATCCAGTTGATCCCCTCTGAAAAAGCTCTTTGAATCAGGCGCCATATAAGGTTGTTTTGGCCTTTTTATTATAGAAAGAGGAATTAAATCTTTCATGCTTTCTTTGAGAATGTATTTTTCCTTAAGTACATTCATCCTTATGTGCGAAGGCAACCTACAACAGAACTCTATAACTCTGTGATCAAGGAAAGGAAATCGGCCTTCAACAGAATGAGCCATTGATACCCTATCACCTTGCGATGAAAGGATATAGCCGGGTAGAAGGGTCTTAGCTTCTAAATATTGCGCTTTTGATAAATCGTCAAAAACCCTCCAATCAATATCTAAAAAATCTGATAGCTCATCTATATTTTTACAATTCTTTAATTCATCTCTGAGTTCAGATGAAAAGAATACTTTTGTTTTTTCTGTAGTTACCCATCGCGGTATATGTGAATAGAAATGCGGGGGATAACCATACGTGTTTATATTGAAAAAAGCTTCTGCATATTGAAGATACCGAACAGGCGAATTTACAAGATAGGGATAAAGCTTCTTAAGAATCAATGGCCTAAACTTTGAATCAGGATATTTCTCAATGAATCTCCGAACCTTAGTCTCTTTAAAGATATCATAACCTGCAAGAATTTCATCAGAACCTTCACCTGTTAAAACCACTTTATACCCGCTCTCTCTGACAAGCTTCGAAAGGAGATAGAGCGGTGCTGGTGCAGTTCTTAAGATTGGTTTTTCAGTATGCCAGATTACTTGAGGAAATACTCTACCAATATCTGCATATGTACATTTTATATTAGAGTGTTCTGTATCTAAAAAAGATATGACCTCTCTCTGATATTCACTTTCATCATATTGACCGTCATCAAAGGTAACAGAAAAAGAACGTAAAGGGGTATCTGTATATTTCTTTATTATTGCGGTAATCACCGAGGAATCAATACCCCCACTGAGATATGCTCCAACTGGGACGTCAGCCCTAAGTTGAAGTCGGGTAGAATCTATCAATAACTCCTTTAACTCTTCCGCATATTCCGTTTCTTTCTTTAATTGTCCATCGTTACTAAAGTCAAGATCCCAATATTTTTCGATTTTATGTTCCCCTTTTTGAAAAAGCATATAATGACCTGCTGGAAGTTCATATATATTTTTGAAGGCTGTTCGAGGTGGGATAGTTACCCAAAATGTAAATATTTGATCTAAAGAAATAGGGTCTATTTCACGATTAACCTTTTCATGCATGAATAAGGCTTTAATCTCAGAAGCAAATATTAAGGAACCATCTATAAAAGTATAAAAAATAGGTCTGATTCCAACCCTGTCTCTTGCAATAAATAAGGTTTTTTCAACTCTATCCCATATCGCAAATGCAAACTGACCGTTTAAATATTTAAGACAATCTGTTCCGTATTCCTCATATAGATGTATTATTACTTCTGTATCAGATTTTGTATAAAAATCGTGCCCCTTTGAACAAAGAAGATTGCGAAGCTCAACATAATTGAAAATCTCACCATTAAAAACTATTAATAAAGTTTTATCTTCATTGTGTATGGGCTGTCTTCCTCCTTTTAGATCTATTATGCTTAAACGAGCATGGCCAAGGGCTATTTTCTCATTAATATAAAAACCGCTTTCATCAGGACCACGATGCTGAAGGACTGCTATCATGTGTTTTATAGTAGAGTATCCTTCAGACAATTTAATATCTTCTTCAAGATTCAATATGCCAGCTATTCCACACATTTTTATCTTAATTCCTTATTATTTTTAACTTTAATAATTTAGCCTATATTATAAAAAATTTGGCAGATGCAGTATCTGAGCGGTTTTAAATTCTTTCGGAGAAAGAATTTTCCTCGGAGGCTTGATGTATATCGAGCCGAGAATGAGCGACAATATTGCATATGCCGAATATCTGTAAATTTATGAATAAAGTGGGTTAGGTATTCTGCTTTGCAGCTAATTGTAGCCTAATAAGATTTAATTCCTTTACCATCTTATCGAATCTTGCATCCATCGATGAATATTCATTTTCCAATTCGGCTTTAAGGCGATGTTTAGTTAAAGAAAGCTCTTTTTCTGTTTCGGACACCTTTTTTAAAATATCCATTTTTTTTACATAGTCTAAATGAAAATCATCGTTTTTTTTGCATGCCCTTGTTTCATCTGTATTTTGGTCGTTATTTTCAGGTTGCTCACTCTGCCAGTACATATTCTCTTTTTCGAGGTCACTCATTACTTCTTTAACCATTTTCAGAGATATTTCTTTAGTTTGTTCAGCAAATGCGGAGAGCAATAAAAAATCACATGCAATATTTATTAGTCTCGGAATACCCCTTGAAAATTTATAGATGAGAGGAATCGAGCCGTTTTCAAAAATAACGGCGTCTCTGTTCCCTGCAACGTTGAGTCTATGATATATGTATTGTTCAGTCTCTTCGACCGTTAAAGGACAAATGTGACAGCTTACGTTTGTTCTCTGTCTAAACGCCCTGAGTTCAGGCTTAGCAAGAATTTTTCTTAATTCGGGCTGGCCTACGAGAATTATTTGTAGAAGCTTGTATTTATCAGTTTCAAGGTTTGAGATGAGCCTTATTTCTTCGAGATGTTCAGGAGATAAATTTTGTGCCTCATCAATTATTAAAACAGACCTTTTTTTACTTGAAAATTGTTCAATGAGAAAATCCGTTAGATCTCTTAAAAGTTGAGGCTTGTCTTTTCCTTTTATATTAAGCCCGAAATCATCATTAATCATCGAAAGCAATTCCTCAGAAGTCAACCGCGTATTATTAACCCTCGAAAAAACGATGTCTTCCTGATTCTTCTTCATCACACTTCGTATGAGTGTAGTCTTGCCCGTTCCCACCTCACCAGTAACAAGAATAAAACCTCCGCTGTCAGAATTCAATCCATAATTAAGGTATGTTAAGGCCTTTTTGTGCACCTTACTTAGAAAAAGGAAATCGGGATCAGGCGTAAGCTTGAAGGGCGCATCTTTAAAACCGAAAAATGACTTATACATTTTAAACCCCTAATTATTCATAAACCTTTTAGCAGATGCGGTATTTGGGTGGTTTTAAATTCTCTCGAACAAGGAATAATAACATAAATCAAATAAGAATTATTATTCAAGTTTCTCATCCTTTTTATAATAACCTTCCTTTCCATAACCATAGTAATATGGATATAGGTTTTTGGCAAATTCGCGCGGAACGTTATTAAATACGACTCCAAGTATATTCGCCCCATTAATTAAAGAGAGCGCTTTTTCCGCAGTTTTAAGAGTAGTACGTCCACCCTGCATAACTATCAATAGACCATCTACCAAGTTGCTTAATGAAATAGTATCAGATGTAACAAGAATAGGTGCTGAGTCAAATATTATATACCTGTCATTATATCTATATTTCATCTCATATATTAGTTTTTTCATTCGGTCAGAAGATAAAAGTTCAGAAGAATTATCTGTTGGACTTCCTGCTGGTAAAAATATGAGTTTTCCTACCCCGGTTTTAATCATTACATCGGAAATTTTAACTTTACCCATCAAATAATCGCTTAAACCATATTTCACCTCAAGCCCAAGATATTTGTGAATTGTAGGGTGTTTGAGATCAGCATCCACAAGAAGAACGGTATAATCAATCTCTTTAGCCATAGTTACAGCAAGATTTATCGCTGTAAGCGTCTTGCCCTCACCTATTTCAGGACTTGTTATCAATAAAGTATTAAGAAACTCCTTTTCAGTTAACTTTAGAATATTTACCCTTAGCTTTTTATATTGTTCAGCTATGGAAGTTCCCGCATCTGTAATAGATATTAGATGCTTATTTACTTTTTCTATATTAATGATCGGCTCATCGATCTTAAATTCATGAGAAATGCTATCCAAAGGAAGAGTATGTGCTTCTTCTCTTTCTGACTTCTTGCTCGACTTCCTTATTTCTTCAGCTTTTTCTAATGCCCTTTCAATTCTGCTCATTTAATAAACCTCCGCTAAAAACCAAGTATCGTGATACCCATGTATCTCGAAATAAATGCATCCAAAAAAACTATACAAATAACCACAAGATAAGCACCTGTAAAAGTAAATACCTTTTTATCAAACTTTTTCATGGCAATCTCCTCTTCCTTGGTAATGATCCTTGGGATAGTTGCAAGCACTGGTATCTTAAGATTCTCCTCGATAGTTTCTTCATCCTTTAAAGAATGGTCAAAATAATCAATCAAGAATACTATACCGAGACCTGCACCTATTCCAAGAAAAATACCTAAAAGTATCATCTTAACCCTATCAGGTTTAACAGGAAAAAGTGGTGGAATTGCTGGATCAACTATTCTGAAAGTTTCTCCTTTATTTGTAAGTTCTATCTCTTTAGTAACCCTTGCATTTTCAAGTCTCTGTAAAAGTTGATCATATATTTGCTGATATACATTTCTATCTCTCTGGAGTTTAGTCCACTCTTCTTGCTCTTTAGGTAATCGTCCAAATATTCTCTGGATTTCCTGTTGTTGTCTTATTAATTCTGCCTGCCTACCCCTTAAAGATTCGATTTCAGCCTCCGTTCTCGTTAGATCTTCCTTCAACTGTTGATAGATAGGATTTAAAGTAGCTGTCTCTGAACCAGACCCTTCTATTTTTGATTCTTTAGCCTGAGCTATCTGTCTTTTTAGTTCTTCTATCTCCTGTTTCACTTTAATTACCTCTGGATAATTTTCTGTATATTTTGTTAGCAATAGCATAAGCTGATTATTTAAATAGTTTAATCGTGCTTGAGGTGATCCTTCCCTTGTAACAATTGCCACTGTCAATTCTTTTTCTCCAGATAACTGTTGCCTAAGATTATCTCTTTTTCGTATAAGTTCTTTCATTCTTATATCGGTTTCTATCCTCTGGCTCTCTAAACCTTCTAATCTACTTAAAAGTGTAGCTTCACTTTGCGGGATAAGCTTAGGATTTCTTTCCTTGAATTCCCTTATAGCCCTGTCAGAATCTTCAAGCTTGTTTTTGTATTCTAAAAGCTGACTATGAATGAATTCATAAGCATCAGAGGTATCTGTTCTTCTCAGAAGCATTTGCTCTTCTATATAAGTATTAGTAATTGTATTAACTACCTCAACCACTTTTTTTGGATCTTCGTCTCTATATGAAATATTCAACAAATTAGGCCCCCCACCACGCACGGTAACTTCGAGCTTTTTTCTTATTTTTTCTATTAATGCTTCGTATTGAACCATATCTTTTATATCTGCATCTAAACCCAATTTTTTTATTACCTTTTCGATAATACTTCTACTGGTTATTTCATTCTTAATATTTCTCAGTCTATCAGCCACATTAACCTGAACTCCAACACCTCTGATAAGTGGCTCCAATACAGAATCTCTTTCAATAGAAACAGTGGTATTCGCTTCGTATGTCTTTGGCATAATGAAACTTCCCCACGTAAATAGAGAAAGTACAATCAGTCCAGTTGTTAGAGCAATATATTTTCTTCGTGATATTAATGCTATGTAACGTTTTATATCAAAATGCCTTGTCTTATCAGGTGCCATATCTCCTCCCTAATCAATTATTATTCTATCTCCTGGCTTCAAAGGTATATCTTTAACTATCTCGCCTTTTTTAAATACATCTTTTAATTCTACTTCTATTTTCTTGACGTTATTACCTTCTCCCCTTATAACGAGTACATTATTTGGATTTGCGAATTCGGTAAAGCCCCCCGCATTTAATATTGCGTCAAGGACAGTCATTCCTTCCCTGTACGAGAGCACTCCTGGAGTTCTAACTTTACCAATAATCATTATACGGTTTTCAAAATTATCTGGAATAAAAATTACATCATTGGGTTTTAAATCTATATCCTGTGATATATCACCCTTCACAATTAATTTATAAAAATCAATATCGAGTTTCTTCTTATCCCTTAATAAAAAAGCATTATGTAAATCAGAGTTCTGGAGCGAGCCAAGTTGAGCGAGTAACTGCAAAAGCGTTGTATTTCTTTTCAGTGTTATAGCGCCTGAGGAACCAGCACCTAGTGTCCCGCCTTGCGATAAGCCTTCTCCGACAACAAAAACCTTAAAACTATTTATTGCAGTAACTATTACACTTACAGTTGGTGTCTTGATAAATTTAGCATATTCCTTCTCCAGCAAATTCTTAAGTTCGCTTGGTGTCAAACCTCTTGCCTTAACATCGCCTATGAGGGGAACTGATATCATACCATCGGGTCTGACAGGGATCTGAACAGTTAATTCTGGATTTCCCCATACAGATATCTGAAGTATATCTTCATCGCCAATCTTGTAACTCTGTTCATTTGAAGCCTCTATCGAGTTACTTATAGTAAAAATAAACACAAAAAGTAATATAATTTTCCTCATTTTAATCTCCTAATCCATAGTTTAGAATATCTTATAATTATAATTCTTAGTATCACTTCTCTTTTTGTTCATTAACTCTTTTGTTAATAATCTAAACTTTTTGTAATTAAGTGGTTTGACCATACAATATGACATAGGTATATTTTCAAGTAGATTGATTACTTCTCTATTTATCTGATCAGCAAGTATAATTATGGGTAATTTAGACTCTTGTATATCTTTGACGAGGGGACAAATGATTGGATAACTGGTAATTATAAGACCAAATTCTTCTTTGAGTCTAAATAAACTTAAATATTCAGAAGAGATGTCGAATACTTCAACCTTTAATCCTTCTAATTCGAGAATAGCAGAACATATTGAGGAAAAAACTTTTTCATCGATAATTAATACTTTTTTCATGGCATCCTCGATTAAAAAATTTGAAAAAAAGATTTGTGTATTTAGGGATCTTTAATTCTGCAGGCAATGCTCCGCCTCCTCAGTTACATAAGTAACAGAGAAGGTCCACCTATGGAAATGAATAAAACTTTTGTAAGATAAGGAATTCTATTTTAAGCTCTCTCGATACAGTCTGCGTGAATCTTCACACCGACACTTCTACCGAGAAGCTCTATATTAACAAGGAACATATACTGTTCCTCTTTTTTCCCAAGAATACCTTCCGCACCTTTCAATGGCCCTTTCGAAACTCTAACCCGTTCCCCCTCTTTTAAGTTAGGGTAGACATCAAACTTTTCACCGCTATCAATCAAAAGTTTTAGTGAATTTATTTCAACAGGTGATACCGGTGTAGGACGACCTTTTTCAATAGACACTATCCTTACAGCACCACAAGTTTTGAGAACATTGATAAAATTATCATTTGCTGGATAGATATGGAAAAATAGATATCCAGGAAATAAAGGAAAATCTACGAGCTTTCTCCTATCTTTCCATTGCCTCGACCTCTTTATCAATGGTAAAAAGGTTTCTATACCCTTTTTTTGCAATTCGTTATTAGTAACAAACTCATGTCTTGATTTAACATATAAAGCAAACCACTCCATTTAAAATGATTTCCCCTCCCACTTTAGATAATTAAAGATAATTAGAGGATGTTAATAATTATCTCCTTGCCTAATTACTAACAGCAATGAACATACCAATATAAGACGAAGAGATAGAAATATTTTTAAAGATTGAAAGTAATACT
>FWPV01004645.1_pt1 | contig 15027 bp, 13 predicted proteins | sample 2228371 | NCBI WGS metagenome assembly FWPV01 (sample SAMEA103939776, study PRJEB20133) | metagenome
TCCAGCTGATTGTAGGATTTTATGTTGTTCAAATAATATTTATTCTAACTGTTTTAGCAAACGGTATTGAAAACGGTTCTGATAAATTGAACGAGAGATATGAACTTGGAAAAAATATGATAAGAAGCACACTTCTTTACTGTGCTGTTGCATTTATAATAATGATTTTATTTAATTCTATTGCAGGATTAGTTGTAGGAGCGGACATTGGCAAATAATTATAAAATTGGTTTCTTAGAATTATGGAGTGGGACAGGGGGAATTTGAATCCCCGACACCACGGTTTCTAAATGCTTCTTCAGCCGTGTGCTCTCCCAGGCTGAGCTACTGTCCCAAAAAAATTATTCAACATTCTCTTCTTCAACTTCGTCTTCTGTATATGATTCTTCAAGCGGAGGCTCTTCTTCATCCATTTCATTCAGTATTTCTTCTTCCTCTTTTTCATCTTCAGTTAGTATGTGTTCACCTTCATCAGTTGTCTCTGTATCCATAGAGCTTTGTGATTTTGAAACGACGGTTATCGAGCCGAATTTGCCAGCTGTCAGCTGAGGTTCGCCCTGCCATTCTCCAACATAGCCTTTTTGTATGTGTATTCTATCACCAACATTTATTTTATCTATTTCATCATTCCAAAGCGTTAAGCTCATAGTTCCTGTTTCATCTTTTACTTTGGCATTGCAAACTCTGCCTTTTTTGCCGAATTTATTAAATTCTCTTATTTGGCCCTTTTCAACTACTTCCACTATGATATCAACATCTCCTTGTTTAATCTGGAGGTCTTTTAAAGCCATGATTCTAGAGAATAAGTGCTTATTTTAAAACTTTATGGTTAAGTTTCTATTTTAGCTTCTCCAATAAGCTGTTCTGTTGTTGCTTCGGCAGCCTCCTCTTTTGCTTCTTCTGGCTGTTCTTCTGACTGAGCTGCCTGCTTCATTGCTTGGTCAACTATTGTCTTAGGCCATCCTGAGCCTATCAAAGACTGTTTTATGTTATCTTCTGTATAACCTTTTGCTATTGCTGATTTTATGTATGTAACAAGCTGCAGATTCTCTTCAATAGTTGGTTTTTGCGTAAGTTTTGGCACCAAAAGGATAAGCAGAATCACAGACACTAAAAATGCAGCTCCTCCGTAAATAAAACCAATAGGCGCTGATGCTGATGGAGTTCTCTTTGCAGCGCCTGTTAAAAATTGTTTTTTTTCTTCATCTGTAAAATATTTATTAAATACTGTTCCGTATTTTGACTCAAATTCTTCTTTGTTTTTAACAGACATTCCTGAAGCGATGTATTTTGAAGGCAGAACATAGAAATTCTGTCCTCCTGCGGCTGATTTTAGTGTATGCATACTTGGATTTCCGTCTGCATGTGCTAAGAAAGCATCATAGCTCACATAGCTAAAAACAAAATCGTTGTTTTCCAAACCGCCGCAATACAGATCTGAGGAAAGCGTTACATCAGTTACACCATCTAGTTTAACAACTTTATAAGAATATGTTGTTGATTCGTCCATATGTATTAAAATGCAAAAATCATACTCACTAATCTCGTCCAGAAAATCAAGTTTGTTTATAAAAACCTTTACTTTCTCAAGAACATTTTCTTTTGTATCTGCAACAGCCAAACCAGTTATTGTTCCTGCAGAATTAATTACTAATAATGCAGAAAATACAACTATAAAAAATAATAAAATAGCAATTAATTCGTCATGCTCAGCCATACTACCTCTTTTTGCTCAAATCATCAAAAACGATTTCTTTGTTTATTAATTTTGTTAAGATTTCCTTCAGTTCTGATATCTTGACACGAACTTGTTTTGTTGTATCTCTATCTCTTATTGTTACGGAGTTGTCTTTTAAGCTGTCAAAATCAAATGTTACACAGAAGGGTATTCCGATCTCATCAGCTCTTGCATATCTTCTTCCAATCGAACCTGATCTATCGTATTGGCATGTGAACTCTTTTCTGAGCAAATCATATATTTTTCTTGTGTCATCTTCTAATTTGTTTACTAAAGGAAAGATGCCTACTTTTATCGGAGCTAGTTTAGGATTTATTTTAAGAACAATATTGCCTCGCTCTTTGTCATAATTAAATGCGTCTACAAGAACAGCCAGAAAGACACGCTCCATTCCAAAAGTTGGCTCAATAACTTTCGGTATTACTTTTTTCTTGCTTTCCTCATCAAATATCTCAAGGCTTTCTTTGCTCTCCTTGATATGTTGTGTTAAATCGTATTGTCCCCTATTTGCATTTCCTGCAACCTCTTTCGAGCCAAAAGGATATTCATAATCAATATCAAACGTAGCAGAAGAATAATGTGAAAGTTCTGTTTTCTTGTGCTCTCTTATTTTTATTTTTTCCATGTTTATTCCGAGTTCTTTGAACCAGTTTATTTGTTCTGCAAGCCAATATGCGTGCCACTCTGTAAGCTTTTTTTCTTTAAGCATTTCACCTATTGTTGTTTTATTTAATGTGTTCTTGCCTTTTTCCTGTGTTTCAGCATCTAGTAGTTTCAATTCTGTATTCAAGTGCTCTTCATCCATTATCGGGCATTTATGTTGTTCAGGATGTATGAAGAACTCAAATTCACCTATGTGAAATTCCCTTAATCTAAAAAGAAAATCCCTTGGAGCTATCTCATTTCTGAAACATCTGCCTATTTGAGCAATTCCAAATGGAAGTTTGACTCTTGCTGTTTCTGTAATTAATTTAAAATTAAGAAACATTCCCTGAGCAGTTTCACCTCTTAAATAAGCAGTGACCCCATTATCAGGTCCAACTTGCGTACTAAACAGAAGCTTGAGTTCTTTTGCTGTTTTTTCATCCAACTCCCCGCCACAAAATTCACATTTTACTTTTCCTAAATCTGCCTTGTCGATTTTGTTCACTTTTTTGCATTTACTGCACATTATAGAAATATCGCTGAAACTTGCTATGTGGCCGGATGCTTTCCACGTTCTTGGATGCGATATAATGCTAGCATCGATTCCGACCATGTCTTCTCTGTCTTGTACAAAATATTTCCACCAGTGCGCCTTTATGTTATTGAATAGTTCTACACCGAGTGGACCAAAATCCCAAAATCCGGCAAAACCGCCATAAATTACAGAGCTTGGATAAACGAATCCTTTTTTCTTGCAAAATACTGCTATTTCCTCAATACCTGTCATATATAAGCACCTATAAGTACCTTTTTTGATAAATATATTAATATTACGGGTTTTATATATAAACTTTTGGTAGAAACAAGCAATATAAACTATCTACTTAACCATGCTACTTCTTCTTCACCCAATTCAAATTCTTTTGCTAATTGTTCAGCTAACTTCTTATCATTTTTGAACATGACTTGCAGATAAGGAATTGTTGTTTTCATTGCTTCTTTTACAGAGGTATGTGTAGCATCAGCTATTTTTTCGGCAATTGCTTTCTTTTTCATGTATTTCATATTTGCCATCCAAAGCTTAAATATTCTTGTTGTTGGCCCGTATTTTACAAATTCGTTGTATTTCTGTTCTTTTGCAGTTGCAATGCCTGCGCTTAATAAAGCATTAATATAAACATAATAACGCCAGTGCTGCCTTCTCATTATTCTTCTAGAATAAATGTCTGCTTTTGATACGCATTCGTAAGCTCTTGCCAAATCTTCTGCTTTTTTGTATTCTTTAGGCAGATTTTCATCCACCCATAAAATTATTTTGTCAAATTCCTCATTAACATTTTCAAAGGCGTCAATTGCGATAGCAGGATCTGTAGACTTAAAAATTATTTGTAATGCTTCATGCATAGAACGTTCCTGTTCTCTTTGCCCAAGCGCTTCAACATCTTCTTTCAATAATTTTTTATGTGAAGAAGAGATTGTTTCCAAATCATTTATTGCTGCTCTTACATCGCCGCCAACTTGACGTGCCATTTGCTTCAGCACATCATCTTCATATTGTATGTTTTCTTTCTCACAGATTTTTTTTAAAATGTGAAAAACGGCCAGATAGCTCAATGTTTTAAACTCAATCAGTTCTGCTTTTTTTCTTAAAAGACTAAATTTTTTGTCAAAAGGGTTTGTTGCTGTGCAGATTATCGGAAAAGCAGATTCTGAGAACAACTTTGCCAGAGCAGAAATTCCACCTCGGTCTTCCATACCAGACAAACCATCTATCTCATCTACTAAAATAATTTTGCCTCTTGCAAACAGAGACATCTGCTTTGCAGCTCCGCCAACAATTAAATTTATTGAATCTGCGTCTCTGAAATCAGAAGCGTTGATCTCCAAAACTTCGTAGTTCATATCATTAGCCAAAGCATAAACCGTAGAAGTTTTTCCGTTTCCGCTTGGTCCGTAGATTATTGCTGCTTTGTGTTTTTTATTCTGCATAAATCTTTTTAATTCTTCTATTGAATCTTTATGCCCGATCACGTCATTTAGCGATTTAGGCAAATATTTTACCACCCATGGCTCCATGGTCTAAAAAAAACTGCTTTCATTTATTAAATTTGTCATGAGAAGTCATGTGCAGAAAGCTTCAAAAGTTTCGTAACCTTTAAATAAACCCTTTTAATTTAAATGGCTATGGCTGCTGATAACTATGATTTTAAGGCTTCAGAAATAAAGTGGATGAAGTTTTGGGAAGATAACGACATTTTTAAATTTGATATAAACTCAAATAAACCTATTTTTTCTATTGATACGCCGCCACCAACACTATCTGGGAGAATGCATATAGGGCATGCATTTAGTTATGCTCAGCAGGATTTTGTTGCGAGATACAAGAGATTGCGCGGATTCAATGTTTATTACCCATGGGGCACTGATGACAATGGCTTGCCAACTGAAAGAATGGTTGAGAAATTAAAAAACGTTAAATCAACATCAATGTCGAGAAGCAAGTTTGTAAAACTCTGTAGTGAAACTGTTGATGAACTCAAGAACGATTTTACAGCAGACTGGCGAAGATTAGGAGTATCTGCGTATTTTAAAGAAGGATACTCAACAATAAATGAGTATTGTCAAATGATTTCTCAGGCTTCTTTCATTGATTTATTTAATAAGCAAGGAGTTTATAGGCAGGAAAACCCGACAATGTGGTGCACTGAATGCCAAACTGCAATTGCACAGGCCGAGCTTGAGGATGCTGAGCTTTCTTCTGTTTTCAATGATATTGTTTTTAAATCAGGAGGGAAAGAATTGATAATAGCAACAACTAGGCCTGAGCTTTTGCCAGCTTGTGTTGCTGTTTTTTACCATCCTGATGATAAACGTTACAAAAGCCTGAAAAACAAATTTGCGAAAGTTCCTTTGTTTGATTTTGAAGTTCCAATACTAGAAGACGAAAGAGCGGATCCTGAAAAAGGGACCGGTCTGGTAATGTGCTGTACTTTTGGTGACATAACAGATATTGAATGGTGGGCAAGGCATAAACTACCTTTGAAAATCGTAATCAATAAAGATGGCACAATGAACAAAGAAGCTGGTAAATATGCTGGAATGAAGATAAAGGATGCAAGAAAAGAGATAATCAAAGACTTGAAAGAAGCAAATCTATTGGTAAGAGAAATTCCGATAAAGCATATGGTCAATGTTCATGACAAGTGTGGAACAGAAATTGAATTTTTGAAGACGAAACAATGGTTCATTAGGGTTTTAGACAAGAAGAAAGAACTGCTTGAAGCTGGAAATAAAATAAAATGGTATCCTCAACATATGAAAACAAGATACGACCATTGGGTTCAGAACTTGCAATGGGATTGGTGTATTTCAAGGCAGAGATTTTTCGGAGTTCCGTTCCCTGTCTGGTATTGTAAAAAATGCGGCGAAGTTTCTGTTGCTGACTTAAAGGATCTGCCAGTTGATCCTTTAAAAGACAAGCCAAAAAAGGCCTGTAGATGTGGGTCCAATGATTTTGAAGCAGAGGAGGATGTTATGGATACTTGGGCAACTAGTTCTGTAACTCCGCAAATAATATCAAAATGGAGAAAAGACGATGAATTTTTCAAACTTACATTCCCTAATGATTTAAGGCCGCAGGCACACGATATAATAAGAACTTGGGCATTCTACACTATCGTTAAATCATTGTATCATGAAAATTCAATTCCATGGAAAACAATAATGATAAGCGGCCATGCTCAAGACCCACATGGCAAGAAAATGTCAAAATCAAAAGGAAATGTTGTACATCCTGAAGATGTTATTGAAAAATTCGGTGCAGATGCTCTGAGATTCTGGGCAGCAGGTTCAAAATTAGGAGATGATTTACCATTTCAGGAGAAAGATCTTGTTACTGGCCAAAAAATGATAACTAAATTATGGAATGCGTCTAAGTTTGTAATGATGAACCTTAAAGATTATGATATGAGCAGAGGAGATTTAACCAGTATCGATATGTGGTTGTTGACAAAACTCAACAAATTAATAAAGAACTGTACAGATACATTTGACGAGTACGAGTATGCACGTGTAAAGACGGATGTTGAAAATTTCTTCTGGCACACATTTTGCGATAACTATATTGAGATCGTTAAAGACAGGATTTATAACAAAGACAAATATGGTGAAAAGACAGTGGGGGCTCAATACACATTATACAAGGCTTTGTTAAGCATACTAAAACTCATTGCTCCAATAATGCCATACATAACTGAAGAAATATATCAGATGCATTTCAAAGATAAAGAAAATGCAAAATCGATTCACATATCTCAATGGCCTGAATACAATGAAGAAGAAATCAACGAAGACGCTGAAAAAGCAGGCGATTTGGCTGTTGAAATCATAAGTGAAGTCAGAAAATTTAAATCATTGAAAGGAAAATCCTTAAAAGAGCCTGTTAAAAAGCTAACGATTGAAACAAAAGATACAAAATTATTTGATTTGGTTATTGATGACATCAAATCAACGACAAAGGCTGAGAAAATAGAATTCGGCAAAGGCGAAATATTATGCCCGTCTGAGACTAAAATCAAAATAGAAATGTAATTAGAAAATCAATTAAAATTTAAAGATTATATTTTCTTCCATCTGACTCCTTTAGGAGTGTCTTCAAGAACTATGCCTTTTTGTTTTAACTCATCTCTTATTTCGTCTGCTGTTTTGAAATCTTTTTTCTTTCTTGCTTCTTCTCTTTTTTCGATTAAATCGGCTATGTCTTCTGAAAGTTTTTCTTCTTCCTCTCCAAGAATACCAAGAACCTTGTCAAACTCCATCATTTGGTTTATTATTTCTTCAGCATTCTTTTTGCTCAAATCCTTCATAATTTTATTGATTTCTTTAACAAATTCAAAAATTGCTGCCAATGCCCGTGGGGTCTCTAAATTATCATCCATTGCTTTTTCAAATTCCTTTCTGCCTTTCAATATTTGTTTTTTTACGTTTTTACCCTTGCCATTACAGTTTTTTAAGTTCTTTATGAAATCAAGCAGCCTTTGTACTGATTTTTCAGCGGCTTTTGCGCTCTCTATTGTAAAATTAAGTTTTTGCATGTAATGAGTAGATATCAGAACATAACGCAATGCTTTTGGTTTAAGCCCCATATTGAGCAAGTCTCTTAAAGTATAAAAATTTCCCAATGACTTTGACATTTTTCTATTATCAACAAGAAGATGCTCGCAATGTACCCAATAATTAACAAATTTTTTGTCATAAGCGCCTTCTGACTGCGCAATTTCGTTTTCGTGATGAGGAAATATAAGATCAACACCGCCTGTGTGTATATCAAAAGGCTGTCCCAGATATTTAGAGCTCATTACGCTGCATTCTATATGCCAGCCCGGCCTTCCTTTTCCTATCTCTGTTTCCCAAAAAACATCTCCATCTGCCTCATCCCATGCTTTCCAAAGAGCGAAATCCTGCGCATTCTCTTTGTCATATTCATCCATCTTGACTCTCTTTCCTGCTTCTAGGCTTTCTATCTTCATATGTGATAGTTTGCCGTAATCTTTGAATTTAGAAATATTATAGTAAATGCTTCCATCTTCTCCCTTATATGCAATTCCTTTTTTAAGAAGAATTTTTATCAAATCAACCATCTCTTTTATATTTTCTGTTGCTCTCGGATGATATTTTGCTTTTTCTATATTTAGTTTTTTGAGATCTTCAAAAAACGCATCTTCGTATCTTTTCGTGTATTCTTTCAAAGAAATTCCTTCTGCTTTTGAGCCTCTTATTGTTTTATCATCTACATCAGTTATATTCATCACATCAAATAGATTGTAACCTTTGTATTTCAAATACCTTCTTAAAATATCTACAAAGACAAAAGTTCTATAGTTTCCAATATGAGGATAGTTATACACAGTCGGGCCGCAAGAATACATCCTAACTTCTTTCTTTTTAATAGGCTTAAATGCCTCTATTTTTCTTGTCAATGTGTTGTATAATTTTAACATATTGTCGTGCCTTTGAATTTTTTTCCCAATATTGCTCTTTCCAAATTATCCAGACCTTTAAGAATTATTGTTTTTATTTTGTGTTTTCTTATCTCTTTTGCACCTGCCTGATCAAGTACAAAATGCTGGCCTGCCTTGAATTTTATCTTTGAAGCAATTGTCCAAAAATCGTCAAAACTTATCTGCGGTATAAATTTTGCATCTCTATACTGCTTTGGATTTTTCGTGTACAATCCTGAAACATCTGTCAAATTTATAAACATTTCTGCTTTGACAGCCGCAGCAATCTGGGCTGCATCACCATCAGATGTCATATTCGGCTGAAATCCTAAAGCTCCAACAACTACAACATTTTTCTTTTTTAAATCTTCTTTGACTTCATCAATTGAATCAGGCATATCTATGTTTCCATGTATTGCCAAAGAAACCAAAGTTGCGTTAAGTTTTGTTGTTCTTATTCCTACCAAGCATGCCAAAGAATCACTTATTCCAAGATCTTTTGCGGCTTTTATATACTCTCTTGCTGTCTTACCACCGCCGCAGACAATAACTAATTTAACTTTTTTATTCAGCTTATCAACTGTCTTCCTTAATTTCTTTAGAAAATTAATGTCTATTTTGTCTGGCACTATTGCGCTACCGCCGACTGAAATGACATATGTCTTCATAATTACAATTTAGAAGCTGTTGTTTTTAAAGTTTTTTACTCCTCTTTTAATAATTCCTCAACAATTGCTGAATACGCAGGCCTTGTTATGAAAACACCTGCTGTTATCCCTATTATTGTGGTTAGCGCAAAACCTTTCAATAAGCCTGCTCCTGCGAAATAAAGAGGAATCATTGCAACAACGCTTGTGAAATACGATGTCATTATTATAAAGAATGCTCTTTTGAATCTTTGTTTCCAGTTGTACACTTCCTTATACTCTCTTCTCAAAGATTCGTCAGTTATGACTATCTGTGCATCAACGCCTGTGCCTACAGCAACTAAAATTCCTGCTATTGCAGCAACATCTAAATTCCAGCCGATAAGAGATGCAACTCCTAACAAAATTATAACTTCAGAAATGCACGTGAACATTATCGGTATAACTAGCTGAGGTTTCCTGTATTTTAGGAATATAACTAGAGTGACAGCAACTATCGCAAAAGCGCCCATTATCAATGCGCTTTTTACAAACTCTTTTCCTAGAACAGGCGATATGACATCTGTTTTCACTATATTTAATTTTACAGGCAGGCTTCCTGTTATCAATATTGTCTGAAGCCTCTTCATATTTTTCAAAGCTTCAAAAGCAGCATCCTGCTCTGTAAGTCCTACACCAGGGCCAGATATTGCGATTTCAGTAACAACCCTTCCTCTTAAATCAGAACCTATTTTTAAAGAATCTACTAACTGGTTATCAAGATATAAATCAAGGTCTTGGCTTAAATAATCTTCAACAACAGTTAGATGGCTTGTTGATTTTGCTTGCCTTTCAGCAGCTTCTTTGCTCAATGTTATTGCAAACTGAAACGTACATGCCCACTGGCCGTCAGAAATTTTTCCGCATGCTCTTCTTGGGTCAAGGCCAGAACAGTCAGCGCTTCTGCATACATAAGTTATGTCTTGCCCTCCTTTAAATATTGTTTCATTTCCTATTTTTGCTTCAAATTTACCTTGTTTTGCAAGCAATTCTTTGACTTCTTCTTCATTTGCACCTGCTATCTCAACCAAAATGAATTTGTTGCCCTGAAGATCATTTGCCTTTCTCAAAACAACATCTGTAAGGCCATAAACATTAAGGCGTTGCTCCATGTTTTCTAAAAGAATATCCATGTCGTCATCAGAAAGCTTTTCTTCGGGCGCTAACAAAACTCTTGTTCCGCCTTGTAAATCAAGGCCTTTTTTTATGTTGGTCTTTGGAGCATCGTAAACAGTCAATCCTAAATCAGGCTTGCTTTCATTCAAAGGATCTGATTTAACTGTTAGCTTGTACAGCTCTTTGTTTGTTTTCATCTGTATTGTAACATTGGGTTTTAATGTTTCAACAATTTTATAATAGTCATCAACATTGTTGATTGGAATATTGTTTATTGCAAGAATCACTTCCCTGCTCATCGGTGTTGATGTAGGTTTTGGGCTTTCTATGCCTGCAAGTGCTGCTGAACTATTGATTGCAACAGTTCTTATTGCGACTCCTTTATTCCAGAAATTAGGCTGAATAGCTACAACTGAAAAAATCAAAAATATCAAAAGCAAAACGACCTTCCAGTTTGTAAGCATTTTTTTGAAATTCATTTTATTCCTGCTTTTGCTCTTTTTCTTTTCCCTCTAAATACCATCTCAATAAGCCGACGTTTGCAAACCAAGTATTTACCAAGTCAGCTGTCAAACCCCAGAACAATATAAACATTATTTGCTTAAGAACTTCCGATTCTGTTGCGAAATATGCGACAACAGCTGCTGCAATCGCGGCAATGGTCATAGTCAACCCTGTTGACATTGAGCTGAATACTCTTTCTTCAACAGTTCCTTCTTTTCTTTTCAAAACCCTTGTTGTTAACAAAATATCTGTATCGACAGAATAACCGATCAGCATCAAAAATGCAGCTATTCCTGCGGTCATAAGTTTCATGTTGAATAGATTAAATATCGCAAATGCAAACAAAATGTCTGCAAATGCTGAAAATATTATATATATGCAAGGCAAAGGCTCTTTGAATGATATAAAAACAACGGCAGCCATAAAAAGAAAAGCAAGAATTACTGCAAAAATTGCTTGCGTGAAGAACGATTTTCCTAAACTAGGCCCCGTTGTATCTATCGTATATTGATCTTTTGACAACTGCCCTGTTTTTGTTTCAATTTCTTTTATTAAATCACTTGGCTCCTGAGTTGATGATTCTATTATCACTCCTGTCTGCATCCCTGCCTTTGTCAAAGTTCTAACATTCACATCCAAATCTGGAAATTTTGATGATAGATATGATTTAAGTTCAGCGACATTAACATCAACATCATTTATTGTTATTGTCGAGCCTCCTTTCAATGAAACTCCTTTTTTGATGAACTCTCCTGTCTGGACATATGTGTTGCCTATAACAAACAGCGAGAAAATAAACATTATCAGCGGTATAATCAATAGTTTTTTGTATTCTTTGTTATAATATTGTTTTAAACGCCCCCATAAATTCTTATCTGACATAAGCAAAAAGAAAAGTCAGCCATTTATAAAGATTGTGCTGAGAATTACATTTAGAAAATGGCTTGTATCAGGCCTGAAAATACTTTTGAACCGTCAAATCCAGGTATTGGCAGCATATTGAATATGAACAAAAACATGTTTATCTGCTTTGTAAGATAAAGCAGCAAAAATTTTTTTCTGCTGATTCTGTTTTGCGCCTTAAGATATACCCAAGAGCCAAGCCAGAGCAAAGCATTCATGAAAGGCCCTGCAAAAGCGATTGCAGAATATTGCAATGGAACTAAATTTGCGGCGGCTGGTATTGAAACATAAGCAGGAACGAAAAATATAAACGGTGCTCCAATCAAGCGAAGCACTGCCCCGATTAAAAGCCAGAAATATGCTGCATGGAATGTTGCTTCAAGGCCAAAACCCATGGCAACAAATTTATGTGCGAGCTCATGAAAAATCAGTGCAGGCGCTGTTAAATAACAAGCAAATTTAAAATTTTCAAAATCGAATAATTGCGGATAATGAGTTTGTTTAATCCTTATAAATCCTGAAAATATAAATCCCACAAATGCTGTCATAAGCAGCAAATCAAATATTTCTCCTAAATTAAGCAACATATTTGGAATTAAAATACAAAGGTTTTTATACCTTTTGATGAAAAGATATAACATGGCAATTAAAAAAGGCGACATTGCTGTTGTTGAATATACTGGCACATTTGATGATGGCAGAATATTTGACAGCTCTAAAGGCAGAGCACCATTGGAATTTGAAGTCGGATCTGGAAAAGTAATAAAAGGATTTGATGATGCTCTAATTGGTATGGAAAAAAATGAGGAAAAGGAGATAAGAATAGAGGCAAAAGACGCGTATGGTGAAAGAAACGAAGCCCTTGTTAAAGAAATACCTAAAAAGGCAATCCCTCCAACTGTAGAATTGAAAGAGGGTCTTGTTCTTGTTCTTAAAACTCCTGAAGGACGCCAAATTGGAGCAATAGTCAAAGAGGTCAAAAAAGACACAATAGTTATTGATTTGAACCATCCTTTATCTGGGAAGGCGCTGAATTTCAAAATAAAATTAATCGACATAAAATGACTGATTTGGTTGCGTGCTTGAGCAGCGGAAAAGGAACTTGGGGTCATGTTTCTAGATTGATTTCTGAAGGAAATTTTGAAAGAATTCTTTTGATCACGAATGAATTCGGCAAGGAAAACTTCAAAAATGAGAAAAATGCTGAATTGATTGTGGTAGATCCAAACTTGCCTTTAGCTCAGCTAACTGAAGAAATAAAAAACAAACTTGATGGAAAAATAAAAGATACTGAAGTGGCTCTTAATTTTATTTCAGGATCTGGTAAAGAACACATGGCTATTCTATCAGCTTTGTTAAAGCTTGGGCTTGGCATAAGGCTTATTGCGCTGACTACCGAAGGAATAAAAGAAGTTTAGATATTGGCTCCAGATTCTCTATTTTGGGCGGTTTTTTCTTTAATATTATAAATAAAACTACATTCAAAATAATGAGATTGATTAAAATTATTAAAAGTATTAGTAGTACGTTAGGTCTATTGAACAAAGGCTGTGAAACAGCCATACCTGTAGGTTCTGTTCCAATCCTAACTTGATTTTGAGTTACATATGCATCGAACATCCTTGTGAATTTCAAACCATTATAATCAACAGCTACTTCAAATAAATATTTTCCAGGGTATATGTTTTCAGTATCCCAATAGCCTATTGCTGAGGATGATGAGAATTTATCAATGTCTATTGCAGATGTTTTAATATCAGAAACCTGTCTGCCATTTTCATCTCTTACAGCTACTTCTGCAAATACATTTGTTATCTTCTGATTCCAGTTGTTTGTAAGCAAAATGTAAGTTCTTACAATTTCGCCTAGTTTGAAATCAGGTATGCTTAGGCTTTCAATTAGAAGATCAATTCCGCCTACCTGAAAATTTTGCGATAACTCGATTGTTTTCGTTGAGTAAAACACTTTAGCAACTACTGTATAGATTCCTGGTTTTTCAGGCAGCCATTCTGCAGAAATCCTTCCTTTCTCTTTTGATTTTAAATCAATTGTGTCTGTTTCTAGAGTTTTTATTTTTTTGTCATCTTCAAATATGTCAATAATTGCGTAGATTCCGTTTAAATTCAAAGTGCCTAAATTGAATACGGCTATTGCGAATTGCGAGGGTTTATTTAAATTTCCGCCATCAATGTGCAATTTAGCCTCAGCATAAACTCCCGGATATGGCACATTGACTATCAATTGCGAAATAACTGCTGCACTGACAGAAACTGTTGATTCTGATTTTGTCGGCTGTTCAGATATTATTATTTCAGTTAAATGCGAACCTGGCTTCTCAAGTTTGTCAGGCATCATTAAGTCATAATAAATTACTTTTTCATACTCGCCCTGCTTAAATTCAACGCTTGTCTTTTCTAATTTAACATAGTCAGCCAAATCGCCTCTTAAGGCTATTGAAGCGACCATCTCTTTCTGCTCATTGTTTATAATTTTAAGAGGGTACGTTTTTTTAAGGCCCGGCTCAAAATTTAAAATATTTGAAGCAGGAGCAACGCCAATTGCGAATACAGACTGCGTAAGTATAACTAACACAAATGCGTAAATTATTATTTTTTTGTTTATTTTCATGATTTGTAGCCTGTTACCTGCAATGTTGAACTTCTCGGTCCTGCCCCTTCGCCAGAAGGAACTTTAACTAAAAGCTCAAGTTCAGCTAGATCTGATGAATTATCAAATTTCAATAAAGCGATAAGATGCTTGTCAGTAGCAGAAACATTTGCCCAATTATTCTGCGATTGTGGTAAATTAAATGAGTCTGTCTCAGAACTTTCTCCTGCCATGTATTGGAAGTATTCTGTATCTAAAAGCTGTGAATTCCATAAATCATCAAGCGCTTTGACTGAAAGATTAATTATCACATTACTATCGCTTTGGATTGTTAGTGGTAGAGGACTGTCGTCCGTTGTGTCATTAATGTCTTCTTCCAAAACATATCCGAAGTTTGTTTCATTTCTTACAAAGAAAATTATTATTTGACTAAGTATTGAAAAGTTGAACATATCTGCCCATTCACCATAGTTGCTTTCGCTGTCATAAGCACGAACAGTCCAATTATATGTTCCGCAGTCTTCAAATACGCCTAAGTCAATAGAAGGTGTGAAGTTAGTACTGGTGATTCCTGTCTCAAACACAGGCGTGCATAATTCGCTGGTTATGTTTATCTCATAAAATACCTGGTCACCATCATAATCTGTTGAAGCAGTCCAGTTGAAGTACGGTCTTAATTCAGTTATTGTGTTATTTCCGTTTGTTGGTTCGAGCAAGGTTGGTTTTGTCGGCGGTCCATTTCTTATTGTCAAATTATTTGAGCAGATTGTTTCTCCATCTTCATAACCGTCATTTGGTGTTATGCATGCTGACCAGATGTCTCCGACTT